>Ga0247608_10006452_pt1 | contig 12328 bp, 5 predicted proteins | sample 176DNAGHGlowgp2_FD_193490 | JGI IMG/M metagenome (GOLD analysis project Ga0247608, IMG submission 193490) | Sheep rumen microbial communities from Palmerston North, Manawatu-Wanganui, New Zealand - 1766 DNA GHGlow gp2 | ecosystem: Host-associated > Mammals > Digestive system > Stomach > Rumen ... | reverse complement strand
AGGGACTTGACGTGTCGAAGAATCTCGAAGCCCTCAAGCAATTACGATAAAAACAATATATTTCAAATTAATTAAATAATTAACTCTTTTAAACATTTTTGCTTATGAAAAAATTAAGTTTCTTAGCACTCGCAGCAGTGGGATTACTGTTCGGTGCTTGCTCGTCCGACAAGGATGTGGTAGAAGTGAATCCGAATCCCGAAACTGATGAGGGTTCGTACATCGGCATTAGCATTGCACTGCCCAGTGAGGCTGCTAACGCTACTCGTGCTAACGAGGATTATGATGATGGTGACGACGCCGAGTGGGAAGTCAAGAACGCTACACTCTATGTGTTTAAAGGTGCAGATGAGGCTACCGCCACATATCAGGCCTATTACACATTGGGTACGGACTATAACAAGGATACAGGTGATGATCCTACAAATGTCACAGCAACTTACAAAAATGCCACTCTGATAAGTGGAGAACTTGCGCGAGACATTGCTAGTAACCTTAGTGATGCTTCTGTTCACTACTATGCTTATGTGATTCTGAACCACAATGCGCAGATATCACCGTCTCCTACAAAGAACTCCACGACATTTGCTGCTTTCTCAACAATGGAGTTCGGATCAATTGGTGCTGACATCGCTGCAAAGGCTAAGATCTATGATGGTGGTCTGTTGATGACAAACGCACCTGTGGCAAATAAAGCAGGTGGTGCCGGCGCACCTGCCGATGATACGAAGTACACAACGCTTGTCGAACTTGACAAGTCTAAGGTTTATGGCAGCCCCGCTGAGGCAATGTCTCATCCTGCTGCATGTATCTATGTAGAGCGTGCTGCCGTGAAGATTACGGTATCTCAGGCTTCAAGTTTATCGTCTCCTTCCATCGCTTCTGCACCCGTAACATTTAATGGCTGGCAGATTATCAACTATGAAGGGACGTATTACAACAACCGCCAGATTAACCAGATTCAGGATGGAAGTAAATATACTTGGAATGATGGGACGAATACTTATGACTTCTGGAGCCGTTTGTTTACCGATCAGACCATGCCAACAGGCTACGATAACAATCTGTATCGCTTTGTATCATACGCAAAGTTTGACCCGCAACTTCCTACGGGTGAAGGCCACACTACTGCTTACCGCACATATTTTGCAAAAGATGTCAACTATAGCACTGGTGCCGTCCTCCAGAAACCGCAGGCAGATGTCGCCGGTCCTTGGATTCCTATGGGTGACAACGGCTACACAACAGAGAATACCTTCGACGTGGATCATCAGACATGGAAGAACACCACGATGGTGACTGTCAAGGCTACTCGTGATGGTGGCGACTTCTATACCATTGCCGACGGTCAGGATCTTTACACTTCAACTACTACGCTTTTCACCAAGATTTCCACAACCATCTTTAACGATGCTACCGTGTCGCCAAAAATTACTGACCTGATTACAAAGGTGTCTACCGTAGAAGGTGCAGGTAAGGTCGTTACAGCCGAGTTGACAACTTCCTTTACCACCGCACCAACAGCCTCTAAGGTGGGTGTACCCATCACAGTAACTCCTGTCATCAAAGTAGATGGTACGGTTAAGGACATTACTACTTATGGTTCTTCTACGGACGAGACGGCAGCAAAGACTGCTTTGACTGCTCTCCAGACTGCTATTGATGGTGTTAAAGGTACTTACCTGCCCAACTACTACAAGGGTGGTGTAATTTACTACAACGCACGCATTCAGCACTTTGGCGAGGTTGAAACACCTTGGTTCGCAAATGGCTCTTATGTCTCCAATGATGGCTCTAACATTGATGATATTTATGGTGCCCATGGAAGTCCTGCAGAAAAGGGACTTCGCGACCGTCGTTTCCTCGGTCGTTATGGCGTAGTTCGCGACAACTGGTATAAGTTGGAAGTTGAGAGTCTCAACAAGATTGGAACCGCTGAACCTATCAATGTTTCCACAACCGGCCCCGACACACCCGATGATCAGATTGAGAACTATATCTCAGTCCACGTACACATTGTACCTTGGGTTGTCCGCACTCAGAAGGTTAAGTTCTAATTTGAAAGTTAACAATTAAAAACTCATTTCGACAATGAACGTTCGACTCATCATACAGAAGAGCATGCTGGCTATGGCAGCCGCATTGACATTGTGTAGTTGCGACATGATGAAAGAGGACTTGAGCGACTGTCCGACAGGTCTCTATGTCAACTTTGTCTACGACTATAATCTACAAGGGGCTGGCGGCAGAGGTGCCGACATCCTGAAAGACAATGTCGGCGGCCTTACGCTCTATGTGTATGACGAGTCGGACCGACTTGTCGCCTCTAAGACGATGGGCGAGGGCCAGATTTCCAAATACGGAAGTTATATCCACTTCTCTGAAGAGGAACTGGCCCCCGACCATACCTATCGACTGATGGCTGTGGCCTTCCAGCATGAAGTGCTGCCTAATATCGGTGCCAAGTACCGCCTGACGGGCAACACCATCGGTGACCAGTGGCAACAGTTCTTCATCGACCTCGACCATACGAGGACAAGGGCAGTTGCTGACTACAGTTATGTAAGCAGTGCCGCTCCGCTTGACACATTATGGCATACGCTCACCACGATGACAATCTCTGCCGACTCCATGGCCAAGGTGCTGTATCCTGCCTCGATCACTCCTGCCAAGACGGAGTACACCTGGCAGCGCGACGGCTCTATCAAGACCAATGGTCAGGAAAAGGTCAGCGTCGTCAGTGGTGAACCTACATACGCCACCGTCAGCCTTATCCGCGACACAAAGCATCTGAACATTACACTGCGCGCCCTCAACGACAATATCGCTGATAATCAGGTGAAAGATACCGACTACACGGTGGAGATCATCGACAATAACTCGCAGTTAGACTGCCAGAACAACCTCTCGAATCCTGCAGACACACTCATCTACACGCCCTACCGCCAGTGGACAACCACGTTTGTGGGCAGTGGGCAGGTGGTCAGCGAAAGTGCTGCTCACTACGACCTGATGTTCAACCGTCTGCTCTATAAGAATGCCTCTGTTCAGGAAGACCAGTATGCCATCTTCAATGAGGAGGACATTGACAAGGCACGTAACGCCGTGCTGCTCATCCGTAAGAAGGATACGGGTGACATCATCTTTGGCATCAATCTGCCATATATCCTTAGCAGTGGACGCACCTATCAGGAGCGCTACTACCATTACCAGGAATACCTGGATCGTGAATACGACTATCGTCTGCAGTTCATCATCAGGGGTGGGCGTGTCGACGAACTCCAGTTCTTCATTGGCATGGATGTCCACACCATACCGTGGGCCATTCGCCATCAGCATGAGCAATTTTAAAATAGATAATTCGTAGAAATCAATATATAAGTATAGCGTGAAATTAAAGAGACTACATATCGTCCGACTGTTGCTGATGGCACTCATCGTGCTGACAGCCACAACTTCATGCTACAATTATGACGAGGTGGAAAAATCCATCGACTCCAATGCATCCGATTATATCAATGTCACTATATCTATCAGTGCATCCGATAACGCAATGACCCGTGCTGTGCCAACTGGCGGCGAATACGGCGACGCTACGGAGAAAGGCAACAACCGCGAGAACGAGGTAAAGAACATCACCCTCATCTTCTATCAGGATCCTACTGGCATCAATACGACGAGTGACGATGCTGCGGTCGTGAGCGTACTGAGATATGCCGTCCGGCCCATGACGGACAGCGACTGGCCGGAAGATAAGGTTCACAGCCACAAGGGAACTGAACCTGTTTCAGACTATTATGGAAAAGAAGTGCTCTACACCACCGGCAACCAGAAACTGAATGGAACACTGCTTGAAAAGGGCGAGACATACAAGATGCTCGTTGTGGCAAATACCCTTGTGGACGTAAGTGTAGGAGATAAGATAAAGAACGTGCGTGAGAAAGTTGCCAGTAATGTGTTCACCGGTACGGGCATAGGCATCAATGCCTCCGACTTCGTGATGGCTTCGGAGACCGACGCTTCGGTGACATTGAGTAATCCCGAGGAAGAATCAATATCGGGTAAGACCAGTTTCATCTATTATTTCGATTGTATCCATATTGAGCGTCTTGCAGCCCGCATAGACTTCTGGGCCGACAAGAGCAACGGCTACAAAACCAGTACAAACAATCCCGCCTATACCACACCGGGCTATGAGTACATTGTGAAGAAGGCGGACGACTCTGACAGTGGTGACCGCTTTGTGCTGACCAGTATCACACCGTTCAACCTGAACAACGGCAACGAGTTCGTGTTTAAGCGAACTAACGACACCACGAATCCCTATCTGCACGACGAATCAACTACAAACTGGGTGGTAGATCCTAATACATCGACTAAAAATGGTACGGCGCATCCGTCCTATCTGGTAAGTACTCTTACTGACGTAAGAACGACGTTCAGCAACGCATTTAATGTCACAATGGGAGGAGAGCAGGCAAACAAGTTGACAATTGACTCGAAGGACGACATCATCATAGGCTACACGAAGGAGAACACGCTCCGCCCAGATGGAGACTCGCCGCTCTACTACTACGCTACCGGCCTTGCCTTTGAGGGCTACTATTATGAGAACGGAACAGGTACGGGCGAGCGGTGTGTGTACTATTACTTCATCCGCCATCAGGGCGAGAATAGTACCGCCTACGATGCCTATACCGCTGACAATATTGAGAGCACAAAGGCCGTGTATTGTCCTTCTACTCCAGCCATGAACTTCGGTATCGTGCGGAATAATATCTACCGAATCTCTATCGACAAGGTGTTGGAGAAGGACGGTGCACCGAAGATCAAGATCAAGATAGAGGAGGAGAAATGGCGGCATGTGGATAATCCGGAGATCTATATCTAAAAAAACAATGATGAAGATGAAAGCGAAACACTATATACTACTGAAACCACTGTTTGTGATAATGGCTCTGCTGATGGCATCATGCTCCAGCGATACGGTTAACGACGAGCCGCAGCCCCTGCCCGAAGGCATGGGGCGCATCCGTATCACCATCTGCACCCCGGAGAACAATCCAGAACTGACCCGTGCTGTCAATGCTAACCCTTGGGAAGAGCCCGACCACGAATGGGAACGGCTGCAGACTTTCCGCATCCTGATATGCAATACATCTAATAAGGTGGTGCAAATCATCTCTGGAGACAAGACGCAGATGACTGCTGTGACAGGAACTTCATACCCATACAAGGAGTCTGTCACCCTCACCTCTGAGCCGTTAGACGCAGGAAACTATTATATTTATGCCACTGCCAACTATAATGATGGTTACACTGTTGGCTCAACAGTCGATCCTGATGCGACAGCATCGTTTTACAACGGTTACAGTACTACGGGCACAACTATGTTTGGCGATGCAAATCCCATCCCCATGACGGGTAAACTTAATTCTGCAGTCACTGTTTCTGCAGGTACAGAGACTGATGCAGGTACAATCACCGTCTGGCGTGTCATGGCAAAGATGCAGTTCTATTTTACCAACGAGGCCACCGAACAGATCAAGGTTTATGGCATCGAGGTGGAACCGATTAATACGAATGCCTCCGACCAAGGCATCGTCTATCTCTTCAGCAAGGATGACCTCACATCCACCGCAAATCTTCCTGTAAGTGGTTCAGGGACAGTTACCCTTCCTTCTGGTGTCACAAATGGTAAGGTGAGGCAGGCATCAACAACCGACCCTCTGCTGACCCTTGCCGCTAAGAATGATGGTAATACAGATGAGGGCACTCTCTTCTTCTACGTCAATGAGACCAACGGCACCTTCACCACGACTCAAAACGAGATATCCTTACGTTTTAAGATCAAGCGCGGTGATGCCACTGAAGAAGAACTCCGCTACGGTCTGACTACGCACTATGGTGATGGCTCTGAAGGACAAAACGGTTTCAATGTCATCCGCCGTAACGACTGGATACATATTCCCATCATCCTGACCGACTGGCAGATGCGCATCGAGCCTCTGGCTTTTGTGCCTATCGCAGGCTATCCTGCTGCAACGGTTAGCAGCGACGGCCTGACAGCCACTTACAGTACAGGTGGTATGATAGCCCTGCAGCCGTTCATTAAGAAGAAAGGTGATGCCACTTGGCGCAACTTCGGCGACCCGGAGGTCAAGTTCGTATCCATCTCATGGAAGAACAGCGACGGCACAGACATTGCTTATTTTAATAGTGATGGTACTTTAAAGGATGGTACAAACCCTTACGATCCGGAAGCCACTGCTGCTCATAAAATTCTAAAAACGGCTTTCTACTATGACGATGTCAATCAATTTATTGTAGGCGAGTTGGATAACAATCTTGCTGCAGGCACTTATATGACAACAATCACGATCAACGTGGATCTCGGTAAGTCGCCTGATCCTGTTTACCATTACATATTCTCATGTAATGTGATACTAACAAAATAAAAAGTGTCCGCATACGGGCACTCGAGCATATTATCGTTCTTTGAAATATTGAAGCACAATCCAGCGCAAGCTCCATTTAGTGGTACGTGGCCACCAATTTTGGTGGTACAAACGCTAAATATTTATAAAAGGTGGTCAATGACTACCCCAAAAAGGTGGTCACTCTTGGTTGTTTAATAAATTAATGTTATCTTTGTGGCCAGAAATCAATATAATTTAAGAAAGATGGAAACAAAGACAGAGCAATTAGAGAGAGCCTTGGAGCGTTGGCAGCAGTTACAGCCACTGAACCAGTATGATCAAGAAAAGTTCAGTAGGCGATTCTCTGTTGACTTCAACTATAACTCAAACCACATCGAGGGTAACACTCTGACCTACGGCCAGACGGAACTCTTGTTGCTCTTTGGAAGAGTAGTGCAGGAAGCTGAGATGAAGGATCTGGAGGAGATGAAGGCCAGTGACGTAGGTCTGAAGATGATGACTGAGGAGGCAACCCAGTCTGTACATCCGCTGACTGAAACTTTCATCCGACAGTTGCATAAGACACTGCTGCGTGAAGACTATGAGGTGTATCGCAACCTCCCTGGAGGAGTGACTACGTCTTATACCATTCATGCCGGACAGTACAAGACACGTCCCAATTCTGTCATCACACGATACGGCGACCGCTTTGACTACGCCTCGCCAGAGGAAACTCCTGCATTGATGAGTGACTTGGTATGGTGGTATCGGGAGGAAGAAGCTAAGAAAGAACTTACTCCTATTGAGCTGGCCATCCTGTTTCACTACCGCTACATCCGCATCCACCCCTTCGAGGATGGGAATGGTCGTATTGCCCGTTTGTTGGTTAACTTTATTCTGGCTCGTCACAACTATCCGATGGTTGTGGTTCGCTCACGGAAGAAACAGGAATATCTGGAAGCCCTGCATCGGGCAGACCTTCAAGTTGGAAAGGCACCTTCCGATGGTGCCCATGCCATGCTGGAACAGATACAGCCGTTCTACAACTACTTTGTCCAGTTAATGACAGAAGAGATTAACGGTTATGTGGACTTCTTGACAGAGAAGAATCCGGATATATGGTGGTTTGACGGCGAGCGTGTCACTTTCAATAGTCCCACGGTGTCAATCATACTTGACCAGATGAGAGGTAATCCGAATATAACTCAGGCCGAACTTGTTTCCATCTTGGGCATCCAACGTTCTGCGGTGCAAAAGACCATGAAACTACTCATAGATAAGGGTTATGTGGTGCAGAGGCAAGGCCGCTATAAATGGCATGTGGTTATTACACGTTCATAGCCTATAGCGATTAAGGATTGTGCATCTTACTTTCGACAAATGAATGTCCTCGGCGGCCCGCTGCCGGGGATTAATATATATATAATAATGTGTAACGACATAAAATGAGATAAAGCGATGATGATGAAACAACTATTCAGACACACATCCACTCTGCTCCGCACAGCCCTGCTGCTCGGAGCTATACTCCTTTTTGGCACAGGCGTGAAGGGGCAGACAGCCGAACAGCGCGCCGCCATGCCCGATGCCTTCGAGACCATGGACCCCGCTGCCATCATCGGCGACGGGCAGTATTACTACATACAGTTCTATTTCGGTAGCGACATCAGCTATCTGTCTGACCGTGGTAATGGTAATGCCGCACGTACAAAAGACTACATCCCCTTTGCCAAAGACCTCCAGTGGACACTGGTTGGCACAGGCACCGCCAATCAGTTTAAGCTAAAGAGCCTTAGAGGTAACTGGATTTATCTGGATGGTAAATATAAATGTACTGACAACGAAACCACAGCCTCAACACTTACCTACTATAGTCACTCTGGCGGTGGCTACGACATAGGGACTACAGGTGATGCAACAAAAGCGATGGCGGGGAATGACAATAGCGGACCGTGGGTTGAGGTATATAATAATGACAAAGGTAATGCCCGTTGCCGCCTGCGTGTTGCAAAGCTGAAGGATAACGTAGCACATATTATATATTGGCAGGAGCCTATTTATAAGGATGGTAACGTTGTCGACAGAAATACTAATACTCGTGGCGGTGAGCCAGGCTTTACTACTCACCACTATCTGACTTACTCAGGGACAGGCAATGTGATCTCCGATGATGTGTCATCGCGTCGCTCGGTGCTGTGGTACTACGATGCATGGCAACTGCCCACAGCTGCCGCCTACCATCAGGATGGACTCTGGACGCTGGAAAGTGCTGGCGAGAACGGCGAGTTCTATATCAAGAAATACGGCGACGAGGAGTACTTGAACTACGACGGCAATACCAACAGCGTGTTAGGCACAAAGAGTGCCGACTATGGGAAATATACACTTGAGAGTCCGGGCGCCAACCGCTATACACGTATTCAGAACAGCAACAGATTCGTCGCCGATGACCTCACCACCAGCATGTTCCACTGGTGGGACGGCTGGGGAGCCAACGCTACAACGACCACGCAAGCAGTACCCACCATGACCTATAATGTAGGCAATAACCATACGGTCAGCACCTCTGATGCCACGGTCATCGGTGATGGCTGGCATGTGCGTTACCTGCTGTATGCCGACCTGACAGGCTATTCGAAGATAGCCTTTGAGGGTACGCCAGGGCTGACGCTGCGTGTGCTGATGAATCGTGACGAGCCTCTTCCCGAAGGTACGCAGGGGCGCGATGAGGATGGTGGCCCGCTGCTTGACTGGCGTGTCACCATCGGCGACAACGGCAAGGGCGAACTGAACATTTCCGAACTGGCCTTCACCCATCTGAACTCCATTAAGGTGGCAAGTGGCTCTGGAACCATCTCGTCGATCAAACTGATGAAGCCAAACTTTGTATCATCACCGTTGACATCGTCGGGCTCGTTCTATAACTGGGATGGCTATGGAGCAAATGCCAACACTACAGGAAGTGCCCAGATTGCCTTCAACGTAGGCAATACTGTAAATGCCGGCGCTACAATTGTGGGAACCGACGATGTGGCGTGCCTGATATATGCCAATCTTACTGGCAGCAAGAAGATAGTTTTCGAGGGTACGCCGGGCGTTCAGCTGCGTGTGCTCTTGAACCGTCAGGTGGACAACGATGGCCCATACGTTGAGAAAACGGCCACCATCAGCAATTACGGCAAGGCTGAGGTGGACATCTCCGACCTGGCCTACGTCCACCTGAATGCCATCAAGGCGGGCTGGAACAGTCCTTCGGGCACCATTACAGCCATTAAGGTCATGACACCGGCTATAGGTGGCAATAGCCTCTTCCTCTCGTGTGCCAACACCGACGGCAATCCCGTCACGCAATTGGCGGGAAACCCGTCTTCCGACTGGTATGCCGGCTTCCTGCCCGTGGAGGTGCCTGTGCCCAACAAGGATGAGTTCTACCAAGTTGTAGTGGGCCTGAGGCCGTCGCCTCCAGGCCAGATGGTAAACTACAGCGGCGGTGCCAGCACTTATTCAGAAGAGCCAGGAACACGTGTCTTGTGGAAGTTAGAGCAAATAGACGACTATCAGCATTTCCGGCTTAAGCACCCGAACAATGGTACGTATCTTGCCGGTTATCAAAAGGTGACTCAGCCTAATGACCCTGACGGAAGTTTGCCTACCACAAACGGCAATACAGAGGAGTATATAAAAGCTGAAGTCTATACCATCAACAAGTTCTACGACGAAAACCAGTTCGTGGTGAAATGGTTCTACGTCAATCCTGTGGATAAGGAGATTCCCGTCGACCACATGGTGACCCACCGTATATCTTACCTGAAGCAGTATTCCGACCAGCATTCCGACCTGGCCCTTGACAAGCAGGGCCTGAACACCGATGCACAGTCAGACTGGTGGAACTATGAAAGGGGCACGCAGAAGGTGAACCACTTCGAGATTACCCACTACATCAAGCGAGGAAACACCTATACGGTGGAGTTCCCCACGGTGCTGAACAAGAGCAACGACCACCGCTTCTTCCAGCGCTTCTACAACTACGACGAGGACAAAGTCGGCGATGTAATGGACCTTGACAACCTGAAGGCCCATGTCAGCTTAGACACCCGTGACGAAGGCGACGTGCAGTATTTCCTCTACAAGAATGGCATGGTCACCGGCCAGAAGCTCTACTGGACCGGTATCAATGATGGCGGTATGCGCCGCGATGCCCTCCGCCGCTTCAACTTCACCAACAGCGACGGCAAGCCCTTCACCGTGGCCGTCGACGTGTCGCGCTACGACGACAAGACCTACCAGAACACCAGCAGTCCTTTGGACGGCGACCTTAAGGAGCCGTCGCTCACCATGCGCTACATCTACTATATGAAGGATGCCAAGGAGATGGCGACAAAACTGGCGGCAAAGACCTTCAAAGGAGACAATTTCGTCGACAGCAAGGAAGGCGAAAATTTTCTTGAGGCCAAGACTTTCCACTTCCCCCAGCGCCAGATTTTCTACGAGAGTCAGAAGAAAGCAGGCTACCGTGGCGAGTTTATCGGCTTGCGCCACGTGTTCTCCGACTATTGGGTGTTCGACGGCAACGGCACCGGTGATGACAATCTGGTGTCGGCCGTGAACAACAACCAAAGCGGCAAAATAGAGGTGAAAATCTACGACCCCAACGGCACCGGCATCCGCTTAGGCGGTTATAATCCTAACATCGACTTGAAGGGAACTACCGAGGGCAGCGATCTCGACTATCAGGGTTTCTACTTCTACGACAAGATGTCGGACCAGAACAAAACGCAGTACGGCGACAGCCGCTTCGTGGTGTTCCGCTATCCGGCCGCCGGCACCGACGGCATCGCCAAGGTTCCTGACAAAGCCTGCGGCAAACCCGTCTATATCAATGTCTACCTGAACAATGGCGGCACCAGGTATCAACTGGCACAGTTTACCGTCATCTTCGACCCCGGCACCGTCACCCTGCCCTATACATCGGTCAATGGTTCCGACTACGTGGCGAAAGACGGCACGACCCACGCCTTTGGCAATCGCGGCCCGAAGAAACTGATAGAAAGAGCCGGCACCCCCATTGCCAAGGTCACCTTCGACTATCCTGCCAACGAGAAATACCATTTCCCTTCCGATGCGGTGTCCATACAAGGTTGGGAACGGGGTGCTGGCAGTACCATCGAAAACTGCGGCCCCATCCCCATGACCTTCGACAAGACCAACTACTCGTTTAGCGGCTTCGAGTGCAACTGGGGTTCCTACGCCATCGTGACGAAGATGACCACCAACTACGGTAACCATATCGAGGCCCTGCCTGCTAATGACAACGAAAGTGGCTACGGCAAGATTACTGATACAAGTGACGAGTGGCTCCGGCCCGCTCTGCAGGCCGACGCGGGGCTGCAGAAAGGCTTCCTCTACATCGATGCCTCTGAGCAGCCGGGCGACATCTGCTCCGCGCCCTTCGTGGGCGACTTCTGTGCCGGCGACAAGCTGTTGTTCTCGGGCTGGATCTCTGGCTCCAACAAAATGGGTGGCAGCGACAACCGCTGCCCGGGTGGCATCACCCTCACCGTGAAGGGCGAGCACAACCTGCACAACCCTGATGGCACCATCATGTACGACGGGAATGGCAACCCAGTGAAGGAGACGGTGACGCTCTATCGCTTCTGTCCGGGCCAGATCTACGAGCTCGACGATGGTTCGGGTCCCGATGGCAGCACTGGTGCTAACCATGTGGTGTGGCAGCAGTTCTACTTCGAGTTCACCGTCACCGAGAAGTACGACCGCCACTGGATAGAGGTGAACAACAACTGCGTCAGTTCCCAAGGTGGTGACTTCATGCTCGACAACATTGCTGTCTATGCCATTGTGCCAGAGGTCATACCTGGCGTGAACACCCCTGTCTGTGTCGATAAAAACGG
>Ga0247608_10006451_pt1 | contig 12329 bp, 13 predicted proteins | sample 176DNAGHGlowgp2_FD_193490 | JGI IMG/M metagenome (GOLD analysis project Ga0247608, IMG submission 193490) | Sheep rumen microbial communities from Palmerston North, Manawatu-Wanganui, New Zealand - 1766 DNA GHGlow gp2 | ecosystem: Host-associated > Mammals > Digestive system > Stomach > Rumen ... | reverse complement strand
CCTGATTTAATTGACAAAGACGATTCCCTTGAATCAATTCTTTACGGAGCATTCGAGACAATCAAGGAATGGAAGCGTCCAGAATGCGAAACGTGCGGTTTCTTCCGCCATGCATACCGTTACATGCAGAAAGACAATACATGGTGTGACATACATGACGCATGGAAACACCGTGCGCTCGTAGACTCTTTACAGTCATGGCTCCGTATACCTATGGAGGAAATACTTGTAACATGGGGTGTATCTCTCAGTGAATATGAAGCCATCAAATATGCTCAGGAACTTGACCAGAAAACTGTTATCAACTAAAGGAGAAACCGCAAAGAACAATCTTGAAAAACGCTTCCGCAACATCTTCTCCCGTATGGAAGGAATGGCCTATGACGGCCTTATTCCACACGAGGTCTTTGTGACATAGGACTATACATCAATCAAAAAGCGCCCCACAAGGGCTCAACCAAGGACTGTCCACAAGATAGCCCTATAGAAGATTCTTACCCCAAACACACAAAAAGGATATAAAATATGAGAACTGAACTAATGAACATTGGCTCTGAAGAACGCCACACTTTTAAAGGTGTCTTTGAACGTTTCGGTATGAAACGTGGCTGGAAAGGGCGAACGGAAACAACAGTGTTGCTAACCGACATACGTGATGCCGATGGCAATAAAATTACAGACCATCTATGGTTCAATCTCACTAAAGGATTTAGCCAGACCCATCTTGAACAAGGTGACATCATACAATTCGAAGCTAGAGTGGACACCTACTTGAAAGGATATCAAGGATATCGAATGGATGTCGATAAGCCTGTCGAATTAGACGCCAAACTTTCAAGGCCAACTAAAATAAAAAAGGTTGGTTCTATTTGCCTACCAGAATAAACCTAGTCAACAAAAAAACAAAAGGAGTCAACTCATGAATAACATACAGATTAAGACCAAGGTCTACACCAACGCAATCATCGAAGAAATCCGCCGCGTCTCTGGCAAAACTATGCATTACTTCGGGATTGTATCGAACATTGTGAAAGATATCCTCTCCGACGAAAAGACGCTTGACGCCATCGTTACCTGTGCCTGGGACAAGGACGAGAAGCAGGGAGTCTGTGTTTTCTCCCCTGAACAGCTCCTTGAGCTTGCTCCCCATGGGTTCAACCCGTGTCCAATCGAACTGTTTTTGAACGGCTCCATGAGCCTCAAGGATGCAATCGAGGAATGTTTCTCAGTAACTATGAGTTCTGTATGGAATGCAGACGAATGGGCAGAAAACAGCGGTGACGGCCTTGAAGAACTCGACTTCGACCTTTTCGAGTGTACCTGCGGTAACAGAAAGGAAGATAAGTGGCTCGTCACCGACAAGGAAGGGACCCCTCTCTGAGGCCTCTGTCCTGACTGTCGCGAAAATGCAACTAAGGAAGAAAAGAACTAACAAACAAGGAGACAACACCATGAGCAAAACAATCAATCTCACCGCATACGAAAAGAAGTGCGCCAGCAAACTCGCCCACGCTTTCTACGACTATGCCCCTGAATGGCAGAAAGACCTTCCTCCGTTCAAGGAAGTCCTCTCTGTCGCCAAGGAACTCTTCCACCATGAAAACACCTGCGAATGGCGAGAAAGACTCCGTAGGGAGAAAGGCACCCCGCTAATGCCGGGCAATGGCTTCGACTATGTAGGTGTCGAGTACTACCTTGAGAAGGGCACGGAATACTACGGTAATCTTCGCGAGTCCCTTAAAGCATGCATGCGAAGCACCTATGAAGCGCAGGAGGGCAACTGATGACTAGCCACGAAAAGTCGGTCCTGGCACTCACTGAAGCTTTCAGGAAGGGGCTCATCGGCGCCTTCAAAGAATTCGGCGACACCCGCCTTGTCCCTTATCCAGAAGAAATCCAGAAGGCAGCGGACATGGTGCTTAAAGTGGAGAAGATATGCCCTGTTCTCAGGGATGCCGCACGGGTGAGACTCACCTATAAAAAGGAGGGGGAACCCCCGTATCCTGAACAGTGCCCCGTATACATGGAAAGGTTCTCTAAGATAGGAGGAGAGCTCTACCTTGAAAACCCGATGGTCCGCCTTGAAGACGCACTCAAGGTTTCAGCCAAGGCCTCATACCTCGAATGGTTTCAAAAAAATTTTCCAAAACAGAAGAACTAAAATGAAAAAAAAACAAGACCAAGTACGTTCACGTCCGCCTTGACGAAGACATTTAAACGGCTTCCCCAGCGGTGATATCCATGTGGATGCCCCTGTTGGGATGATTCTTCTCTTTTTATCATTTTTACATCATAAACCAATATTTTTGAGAGTTTTCTGCTTGCTTAAGTACCTTCAAAAAAGTATATTGCTCATTGCAGAAAAACTCTCTATGTAACTATGCACCGCCCGTTCCACCTTGTGTGAACCACGGTTCCAATCCAAGTTTGCAAACACCGAGAGTCAATCTCGGTGTTTTTTTTGTTTGCAACGGGTTTGAAACACGGGTTTGAAACAAGGTTTGCAACCAGGCTCTAGCCCAGATTACAGCAGGGTTTCAAGCGATTGTTTGAACCAAAGGGGCCTTCTTTTTGCAACGGGGTGGCAACGGTGGTTCGGGATGACGTTGAAAACAAAGTTGCAAACGAAGGGTGCAAACAGGGTGGCAAAAAAGTTGGAATGGACTGTTGCACATGTTGGAACAACGGACGCAAAGGGACATAGAGAATTTCGCAAAGTTCACTTTTCGGGATTTCGGAAACGTGGATTTTGGACGAAATTCAACGTTTTCCTGCAAGAAACGTATTCGGATTTTCCCAAATTCGGCCCGAAATCCGCAAATTTTCCCGAAATCGGGAGAATCATCCCATTTTCGGGAAACAGGGAAATAAGGAAACTCTCTCTATGATGCGCAAAGACCCAAAATGCAAATGCGAGAAGCGAGCAGTCACTAAAGCAAACAGCGTCTGCCGCCTATACAGTAGGCTCCAATCTGCCTACCTAGACATCTTGCAAAAGACGGACTCAATAGATACCATCCAGTGCAACGTCCCCCTCGATGGACTTAGTGTAGGCGCCTACACCAGCGATTTTCTTTGCAAATGCAAAGATGGTTCATTTCTTGTCAGGGAATGCGTTGAACGAAAATTCCTGGCTAAACCGATGACGGTCTCTCTACTAGATGCGTCTAGGGAATTTTGGAAAAAAAGAGGTATCTCCAACTGGGGCATCGTAACCAACCAGGAGAAAACAAATGTATAGCCCAAATACTCTATGGGATAAAAACGGCACGATTTATCGCGTACTAGAAAACGATGAAAACAACAGCCTATTGGTCATCGACTGCATCCGTCAATGCAATCCGATGTTCATTCTAAAAGAGCTATTCGAAGGCGCCAAGCAAATAACAGAAGAAGAGCTCCAATCCAAGGCAAAAATCAAGCCAAGAACAGACTTGAATGAAAAGGAACTGGCAGAAACAAACAAAAGATATACGCTCATAAGCGGAATTATACCCATAGTTGGAGACCACAAAGAACGATGTTCAATGCTTAGGGAAATTGCAAAATTAAACGGGTATAGTATCCGTGGAGTCAAGAAATGGCTCTACAGATACCTCGCCTTCCAGGACAAGGCCATTCTAGCCCCCCAAAAGACACAACAGAAAGAACTTACCCCAGACCAAAAGAACTTCCGCTGGGCGTTAAACAAGTTTTTCTACACCCATCATGGGAAAAGCCTAACTGATACATACTACTCTCTAATTAGAGAGCGTTATTGTGAATCTAATGGTGCAATCAAGGCCGACAGGCCTTCGATTCACCAATTTCGATATTTCTTTTATAAGAACCGAAAAATCCAAACGGAGCTCATCAGCAGAGGCGGTCTGAAAGACTACCAGATGAACCATAGACCTTTGCTTGGTAGTGGCGTTCAAGAATTTGCCCCGTGTATCGGAACAGGCATGCTGGATTCCACAATCTGCGATATTTACCTATGCAATAGCCAAGGGTGTGTCGTAGGAAGACCGATTCTCACAGCCTGCATTGACGGCTACAGCGGGCTTTGTTGCGGCTACTCTCTTGGGTGGGAAGGAGGAATGTACAGTGTACGAGAACTGATTTTAAACATCATCGCCGACAAGACAGAACTCTGTAAAACGTTCGGAATTGAAATAAAAGACGAAGACTGGCCCTGCAAGGAATTACCCTCCATCATGGTAACAGATAGGGGTTCAGAATACGCAAGCTTTAATTTTGAACAGCTGGCAGAACTGGGGGTAACAATCATAAACCTTCCACCATTTCGTCCAGAACTCAAGGGGCGTGTCGAAAAATTCTTTGACTTGATTCAGAATGCCTATAAGCCCTATTTGAAGGGAAAAGGCGTCATCGAATCAGATTTTCAAAAACGTGGTGGTCACGATTACAGGAAAGACGCCTGTATCTCATTGCACGATTTTGAGACCATCATCATCCATGCAATCATTTTCCATAATACCAAAAGAGTCCTCAAAAATTTCCCCTATACAGCCCAAATGCTTGATGAGAAAACACCCCCGTACTCTGCCAGCATTTGGGAATTTCAGAAAAAGCATGGATTAGGGAATCTCATCTTTGCATCTCCCGAGACCATAACAGCGCTCCTGTTGCCTAGAACTACGGGGAATTTCACCCGTAAAGGTTTAATCGTGAACGGTCTCCGTTACGGTTCAGATGGATTTGCAGAACGATTCCTAAAGGGTAACAAAGTCAAGGTTGCCTTCAATCCCGATAACGTCACCTATGTGTACCTAGTCGATGAGAACTTCAAACGCTTTGAACTTATCGACACGCAATTTGACGGAGCCAAACTTGACAGCGTAAACCAAACAAAAACAGCACAAAAGGAGCATATCAAGCATTTTTACGAAGATTCCATGCAAGGCCGAATCGACCTAATCTCCCACATTCAAACAATCGTCGAACAGGGCGCCATAAAGCCTAAAAAGAGTATTAAAGCCATCGGGGAAAACCGACGAATCGAGAAATACGAAAACCATAAAGACTTCATCACGGAGGCAAAGAATGATGACTGACATTTGCTCGAAACTGCCAAAGCTTCTGCTTGGTGATGATTTAAGGTCAGCACTTACCAGGCTCCCCCATTATGACCGATTTGCAATAGAAAGCATGTCCGCAAGTGAACGTCTGCTAAGGCTTACAGACATCTATAAGGTATTTATACCCTCTTCAATGACCTTTGAAATCTATCAGAAACTCTATATGATGGTCTCAATGTCGCTCCAGCAAAAAGGGTCCATCGATTCCATCAAGCAAAGAAACGCCACGTACAAGTGGGCGCACGGTGGTGAATTTCAGGGAGTTATTACAGGCGCCACAAGCAGCACGGTCATTGGCTCCAGCGGAATTGGGAAAACTTCGGCCATTCAATACGCCACCAAATTACTTGGACCTGTCATCGAAAGTGACGACAACATTCATAGGATAATCCCCGTCCTGATGGTATCTTGCCCTTTCGATTGTAGTTATAAAGGTCTGCTGTGCCAAATCCTCATCAGCATCGACGAAATCCTGGAAACACACTACTATGAACGTAGCGAAAAAAGCAAGATGAACTCTCAACAAATACTCGGGATGGTTTGTCAACTTTGCCATTTATATGTGGGAACTCTTATCATCGATGAAATTCAATTCATTGTGGATAGCAAGTCGGGTAAATTGCTTTATCAGATGATTTTACAACTGATAAATACAAGCTGCATATCTGTTCTGCTCGTAGGAACAAACGAATGCCTAGACTTCTTTACCCAGGCGCCTCAAATCGCAAGAAGAACCGTAGGACTAGAATACGGTCCAATGGAGTTTGGAGACGAATTTAGGAATCTTTGCAACACTCTATTTACCTACCAATATGTAGTAAATGAAGCCCCACTCTCTGAACCTCTCATCTACTGGCTTTACGAGCATACGGGAGGAATCTCAGCTTCGCTTGTAAGCCTGATTCATGACGCCCAGGAAATAGCCATCTTAAAAGGGCAAGAGACTCTTGGAATCGAAACTTTAACGGAGGCTTACTCATCGAGAATGAAGATGCTGCACGGTCATACCGCTGGCTACTTTTTATCCCGTAAGAAGGCGCCACAACAAATCAGGCTAAAGGAGAGCTTCCCCGCATTCAGAGAATCCGAAGCGATTGGAACGGATATATCCATAGCAAGTGTAGTTGCAGACGCAAAAAAAGCACAAAAAGACATCATCGGATGCCTCAAAGAACATTTTTACATCGAGGAAATTGCATGCTAGGATACCTCCCCAACTTCTACCCAGACGAATTAGTCTATAGCTGGGTTAGCCGTTATTATTGCCATAACGGTTATCCAGGATATAGGCAAGCATTAGAGGACCTCCTTATCGGAGAGAACGGCAAAATTCAATTTGAGTTTTCAGGACATTTCAACAGCGAAACATTGGATGCAATCACCTCCATGATTCCATACAGGGAGCTCATTCTGGAACATACCATGTTCCCTTACTACGCTCGATTCGAGCGCATAAATCGTCGATATAACGCCCTAAATGAATTGTGTAAAGGGAATACCAATATCAATTCCTTACTGACCATTCCGAACAATAACAAAGAACGCCACCTTTCATATTGCCCCTTATGCGCCCTGGAAGACCGTAACCAATTTGGCGAGGCATACTTCCACAGAATCCACCAAATCAGGAACATCCGCATTTGCCACAAGCACTGTTGCAAACTCATTGACACCCCTATAAAAATCTACGGTAACGCCTCCCCTAGGCTCCATGTTCCCGAAGAGGTTATCCCCCAACAAACAACAGTCATTCACTCTAACGAGGAGGAATATAAATTCGCAAACTACATTGCAGAGCTGTTTCTCCATCCCATAAGCTTTGCAAATGATGTCCTTATAGGAGAGTTCCTGAAATCAAAAATCGAAGATTCACCCTATTGCCCTCCCAGCGGACTGTATATCTATACAAAGTCCCTTACGGAGCATCTGAACAGACATTTCTCATGGCATGAGCCTATCAAACAATATGTCATCCAGAAAGTTCTATCTGGTGACACCAACGATTTCATGACAATATCCAAGATTGGGTATTTCTTGGGCATTTCAATATGTGAACTTGCAAGCCCCATCTTGCCATCTAAAACAAAAACTGAACAATTTCGGGAGTCAATATCGGATTTACGCAAGCAAGGGCTATCTTTCGTCAAAATAAGCAGGATTCTTGAAGCTTCTCAATGCGCCATCTATAAAGTCATCAAGCCTCTCCCCCCAAAGCCACACTTTCGTGGAGTCCGCAAAGGAATGCAAACGCAGAACTGGTCAAAAATGGATATAGAATCCCTACCAGCCATCAAAGGCGCCATCGAGAAAATCCGCAATGGGAATGGCAGACCTGGCAGAGTTACGATAAGGGCAATTTGCAAGGCCATGGGTTGGCCAAGCAAGCGCCTAGACAATCTCCCCCTCTGCAAAGCCGAAGTCCAAAAAAACATCACACCCATAGAGGAATTTTGGGCCAAAGAGGTCGTATGGGCGTACATCAAGCTCAGAAAAGAAGATTCCAGGGATAAAATCCGCTGGAGGGACATCAGAGACCTCACGAACATCAGACGGGAGCAATTTCTATCGACATTCCCTCTACTGACCAAATTCACCACCCCCGAAATTGCGGAAAAAATTCAGGGACTTTAATTACAGGCGCCAAAATGTCACCTTTTGTCACCTGCTCAAATGTATATTTAGAAAAAGGCTACCTTACATAACCTAAACATCTGAAAGACTAGAAAAAGAGGAAAACAACATGAACACAAACATCCAGACTTTCCAGGCAGAAGACAACGCAAATCTGCCCATAACAGAGAGCTCCGCTGTTGAAATCATTAACAACAAGCCCTCTTTTGACACTCTCCCCGAAAACGACAGGAAGCAAATCCTAAAGATAGCCATAGCGGACAATTACAAAAACGAATTGCAGCACAAGGCAAAAATAGCCAAGCTCAATTATACGGACATCAAGGGGACCTTTTTGGCAAACGCAAAGTCTCCATACACCAAAGAGGCGTACAACCTAGCCTTAGCACGTCTGGAGATGTATCTGAGCATGCAAAGCAAATCCTTTGCCGAGCTCACGACCCTTGAAGCCGACAAGTTCATCCAGAGTAGTTTTCTATATAAGCCGTTAAGTCACGGCACCCTTAACATGTGCGGTGCAGACCGTTCCAGCGCCTCTATCCGCAAGGACGCATCCTGCATAGGCGCCTTCTATTCATTTGTTCAGAGAATCAGCAACAACGAGATAGCTAATCCATTCCGAGGAACAAGGGCAAAGCCAGCTTTCAAAAGTGTCAAGGAACTCGTTGTCCCCTCAAAAGAGGACGTATCTGCCATTCTAAACTCCAAGGAAATTCCAAGAAAATTGAAAGCCGCCATCGCAATTATGGCACTGAGGGGAATCCGTGTCGGAGGTCTCCCCTCCCTCCTCATTGACTATGCAAGCCAATCTTTTTCAACAATATCCAAACAAAAACAGTATAACGGTCATCTTACCGAAACAGAATCTCTGGGCGATATTCCAATCCTCAATTTTTTCAAAGTATTCGAAGGAAAAAAGAAGCCGTTCAACGACACGAACGCACCGCAAATCAAAATGCAGGTTGCCTACTGGATGCAGAAACTTTGCAAGGAAGGCATCATCTCAAATCGTTATTCATGCCATGATTTTCGCCACCATTACGCAGTAGCCCAATACCGAGGCGATTATACCGACATAAACAAGGGTGACATATACAAGCTCAAAGTTCTTCTAAACCACAGCTGTATTTCCATCACAGAAACATATCTAAAGACGCTTAATCTTATATAGCATCTAACTGCTTTTAAGCACTAAAAGGGATGGGTCGAAAGACCCACCCCCTTTTTTTAGAGTGGTTAGGAAATACTTTGATTCTCTTTTTTTGATATAGCGTTTTCAACAAGAGCAGACGTTAAATACGCCTTATATTCAAGTGAAGAATGGCGCCAAAGAAGTGCCAGGAAATCCCACAATGGCACCTCGCAAAACGTTATTATATCTAAAAGAGGGAGCCCAACGTCATTATTTCTATATGCTATCACAAATGCAGGATTTCCTGACGTTCTATCTTCTTCTCGCAAGAATACGTTTATGTGCGCTGCTTTAGAGTTCAATACAGATAGAACCCCCTTTTCTTCCAACAATTTTTGCAGATGAAGCATTTGCAAACATCCGTCTAACTCATATTTCACTATAAGCTCATCTATATCCATTATTAACCACTCTTTCCTCTTTTCATATAGTTTATAAGGTGAGCCTTTTTTGCTTCAACATACACTTGACTGACGCCACAAAATCTAGAGTCAACAGTTCCCGCTACCCCCCCAAAAATTTTTCCAACACCATATATGGGCCTTGTATTTAATTAACTGTATTTTCTGCCCCCAGAATAAATTTGTTCAAAATCTGTATGGGGCATCAAAACCTAGTGACAAACAGGAACAACGTAAATGGAAATGAAGCCTCCATAATGGAAGGCCGTCGGTTATCATTTTTTACAAATAAAATGTTCAACATAGGTTACGGCCCACCCCCTAACACGACCCCACATACAGCGTTACCACCCTATATATAGGAGGGTCAAACGGCCATTAAGGCCAAAACGAAACACACATCAAATGTGGTTTACCTATGAACAAACACACAACGAATGAGGTTCAACCATGAACAAACTACAAAGAATCAAAGCCATCAAGCAAGCCCATCAAATGGGACTTGTAAACATCTACAACGTAAAGAAACCATCCAAGCAGAATAAAAAGGGGTAATAATCATGAGCAATATCTATCAGGATATCACGGATAAAATCATCGCCCAACTTCAAAAGGGAATCATCCCGTGGACCAAGCCCTGGGTCTGCAACAGCAAGATTCTGAGCCATGCGACAGGCAAGCCCTACAGCCTCTTGAATCGTATGCTGTTGGAGCGCCCTGGGGAATACGCAACGTTCAAACAGGTTCAAGAAGCAGGTGGACGTGTTAAGAAGGGCGCCAAGGGAGAGCGCATCTTTTTCTTCAAGCCGACTATTATTGAGAAAGAAGTCGAAAGAAACGGTGAAATAATCAAAGAACAAAAAAATTCCTTTATTTTGCGTGGATACTATGTTTTTCACCTAGATGACACGGAAGGTTTAAAACCAAAATGGATTACGGAAAAACCTTGCGGAACAGAAAATAAGCCTGACGAACGTGCGGAAACTATCGCAAAAGATTACTTAACACGTGAAAATATAAAGCTTATTTTCCAAGAATACGACAGGGCTTTTTATTCCCCCGCTAATGACTTTATTCAGATTCCTCCGCTGAAAAATTTCCGTTCCAGCAATAATTACTATGGCGTTTTATTCCACGAAATCACGCATAGCACAGGCACAAAGGAACGACTGAATCGTTTTATGGATGGTCCTCAGCCCTTTGGCAGCAACGATTACTCAAAAGAAGAATTGGTGGCCGAAATGGGAAGTGCCATGATGCTTGCAGAGCTGGGCTTGGAAACGAAAACCACCCACACGAATAATGCCGCCTACATCCAGAATTGGTTGCAAGCCTTAAAGGGTGACGCCAATCTTGTTGTGAGCGCCGCAAGTAAGGCCGAAAAAGCAGTTCGATTTATTCTTGGAAATCAGGATGCTGCTTAAATACCAAATAGGGGGTGGTTATGCCATCCCCTATTTGTCTTTTATAAGAGAAACTTCAACACCCTCTGATGCCATTTGTGAAGAAGTTTGGTGAGGAAAATATTGTTTGCACTTAATTTTCAGCGTATAGCTTTCAGGCATAAAATTCTTAGCATAGAGAGTCAGCCTAAAACTTTCCTCAGTAGAATCAATCTTAAAGCAATTTGATTCATTAAACGGGTCAACTTCTGTACATATTTGATATTTGTCATGATAAATTTCAGCAAGGTCACAATAATAATCTAAATCAAGATATAAACGTTCCTGGGTAGTACGTTGTTTAATATCCAATTTTTTACTTTGACGATTAGTCCACACAAGATTCGCTGGAGCTAAGTGATTTTCATTCAATGACTGAATACGTACCATCACATCTTCCGCCCATCCTGAGCCTTCATTGCAAACCTTCAGGCGAAGAGAATATCCCTCCTCACTCGGAGATTCATCGGATTCATTTCTTTTCAATTTTGTTTTTGCAAATTGTATCGGGTTATTTTTTTCAAAAGACAATTTCAAATTTGGCTTGTAACACCACCTATCATACCTATCTTTAAACAATGCTATTAGAGATGCACCAAAGGTTGCAGCAACAACAGCATATTGAATAGTTAATTCTACTCGCTTACCTTCCACAAAACAAAGCCAACATAATAGCACTCCTGCTATAATAGCAATGACTATATAAATAATGAGCGGCAACAAATATTTAAACCATCTTATTCCTCTTTTACAGCACATATTTCTCATCCTCTCCTATATACGATATTGCATTCCTTGCATTTACGCCGTGTCGCAGAAGAAGCAGCAACAGAATACTTGCCATAGGGTTCGAAAATATCCAAGCCACGGCCAAGGTGTATTCTCCAGCCATTGTCCGTAGAGATTAGCCTATCATGGAGTCCAGCCTGGAACTCATAGGAAAACTCCATCCCGAGGGATTCCATTTCATCCTTGATTTCGTTCAAACCTTCAAGGACATCGGCCCTCTCATATTCCTCAGAATCCGTTACCAGATGGACCTTCAAGCCCTCCACGTCACGGGTCTCTACAAGCATCGTCATGAACTCCGAAAGATTCCTAATCTGCCAGTATTTGCGAATATAAGGGTCCTCAATGGTGATTTCGGCAGCATCGTGCAGATACGGGGCAAAAAGATTCGTATAGGAATACCCAGTCATGCCAGAGCGCAGATTTATTTCCTTTTCCTCCAGCCTTGGATTCTGCACGGGCTTTGCAACGGGTTCAGCCGTGGCATCGGTGCTATCCGTCGCTCCAGCCGCTTCTGGTTCATTTACCTGCACCTGGGCATTCAAGGAGAAATCATCCTGGTCCGCTCTATTGCGTTCTGCCCTGGCATAGTTGATGCGTTCAAGCGTTTCCACATACACCTTATTGCCAGTCTTCAGGTTGGTGTATTCAAACTTTGCAGGCTCGTTGCGGAATGTCTCGTCGATGATGTAGAGCTGGTCCTTGACTCGTTTTCGTGCTTCGGCAGCAAAATCAATCAATTTGAAGGCTTCTTCATCGGTAAATACGCCATCTGGATAAATCAGCTTTACAA
>Ga0247608_10006448_pt1 | contig 12334 bp, 11 predicted proteins | sample 176DNAGHGlowgp2_FD_193490 | JGI IMG/M metagenome (GOLD analysis project Ga0247608, IMG submission 193490) | Sheep rumen microbial communities from Palmerston North, Manawatu-Wanganui, New Zealand - 1766 DNA GHGlow gp2 | ecosystem: Host-associated > Mammals > Digestive system > Stomach > Rumen ... | reverse complement strand
AGGACCCCGAACAGGATTCTTTAAACTTTTAACCTTTTCCGTAACTATACTTTCAATGCTTGGCGGTAAATATTTAATCGGCAAATTTTGATGTTCACCTGTTAATGGTTCTATTAATCCGCCCCATCGGTCTTTCATGTGCTCATAGAAATTTAATTTATATTTTTCTTTCGTATTCCACAGAGGGAATTTATGGTTTGAAATTATGTGCTTAGAACCAATTAACCGTGAAATTAAAAGATTACGTTCATTAGAATATGTTACAATAGATGCAAACGGTTTTTTATACGGAAAATTTTTAGCAAATTCCCAAATTTCTTTAATGTTTCTACAGTTTTTTTTGTCATAATCAATAACTTCATCAACTCCTTCCTGATATTTTGCAATATCAATAATAGGAGTATTACATACAAAAACAACGTACGAATCAGGATAATAATACTTAATATTTTGCACCAAAGTATTAGTGACAAGAACGTCACCTATACTTGTTGTATTAAATATTACAAAAATTTTTTTATCCATTTTTTATCTTAAACCAAGCAAATTTTTTGCTTGTCTTGCCAAATTCCCAATTTTATAGTCTCTTAATATACTGTATTGAACTTCTTCCGATGTACTAAAAGTAGTCGAATTAAAAAAATTCATTTTTGAATTTATATCGAGATATTTTTTTACTCTTGAAAAACCATTTATTCCCTGCACAATTTCATCTTTTGCAGTTTTATTTCTATCAGCGATACTAAGTCCGATATTTTCTCTTAGTTTTCCTAACTTTTCTCCTAAATCGAGCATTTGAGCATTGTGTTCATCTTTAATAAATTCATCACTCTGCATATATTTTCTTTTTTCAAGAAATTCTTTCGGAACATCAAAAGAAAAACCAAGTCCGTCTTTTCTTACTGCTGATTTAATTTTATTTACTGCTGCAAGTGATTCTTTTGTATGAATTTGTCTTACCATCATTGGCATAATACACACCTCCGTAAATATATCATATTTATATTTTCATATTACTCCCTAAAGGACAAATCAGGTAAAGCTTTTTTCAGCGTTGCTCTTACATTTGCCATTTGAGCTTCTATTAAATCATCTGTCATTGTTGAGTTAGCATCTTGCATTTTTATTCTGAAAGCCACAGACTTAAATCCTTCCTGAACATGCTCGCCCTGATAAACATCAAACACTTCACATCCGCTAAATACGTTATTGTTAACTCCTTTTTTAACGATTTTTTCTAATTCATCCCAAGATATTTTATCAGGAACAATAACCGCTAAATCTCTTTGTACTTCAGGGAATTGAGGAAGTTTTTTGAATCTTACAACTGATTCATTGTAAGCTTCAATTATCATATTCAAATCTAACTTAAACAAGTAAGCATTTTGATTTAACTTCAATTTACCCTTTACTTCAGGATGGACTTCTCCGTAATAACCGACTATAGCAGGTTGTTTACCCAATAATGTTAAAACTGCGGTTTTATACGGATGTAAACACCCATGAGATTCCGCAAGCGGAGAATCCGCAAGAAGCGAGAATTTAATTCTTCTTGTTAAACCTAATTCAGCCAAAAGTTTATCTACAATACCTTTAACGGTATAAAAATCGACTTCTCCCGTTGATTGCCACAAAGAATTTTGAACATTTCCCGTAATAACACCGGCTAATGTTAATGTTTCTTTTACACCCGAATTCTTTTCATCTGTTTCTCCGACTTTTAAATAGCTTCTTCCGATTTCATAGCCCCAAAAGTTCTTTTGACCATTGTCATAGTTGTATTTCATACAAACTAAAAGACTTGCCATAAGAGTTTGTCTGAGCATTGTACAATCTTCGGAAGCAGGATTTTCAACATATATAGCTTTTTCTTTATCAAAAGTCATATTAAATTGCTTTAATAAAGGCTCCCCGATAAGAGAAGGTGTTTGGAGTTCGTTTAATCCTGCACTTCTCATTAAATGATGAACACGCGCCATAACTTTTTCCGCAGTTGAAATTTCAGCCGTGCCGGCTCTGTTTGGTAAAGTCGGAGTAATTTGGTCATATCCGTTAATACGGGCTATTTCTTCTATTAAATCAACTTCTCTTGTAACATCATCCGCACGGAAAGATGGTACTTCAACCCTGCATGCCATTTCATTTTTACCTAAAATCGTAAAACCTAATCTTTCCAAAATGGTCAAAGCTTTTTCGGAATCGATTTCACATCCTAAAATTCTCTTTATTTGAGGGAATCTGAGAGTAATTGTAATCGGTTCGGGCTTATCATTACCTGTTTCCACATACCCTTCAAACTTAGCATCCGCATATTTAATAAGAAGCTCTACTGCTCTCATCAAACCTTTATGAACGGCTTGAATATCAATACCTCTTTCAAATCTTGAACAAGCATCAGATTTATACCCTACACTTCTTGAGCTTTTTCTGTTAGATTGAGCAGTAAAATAAGCAGCTTCCAATGCTATGTTCTTAGAATTTTCATCAATCTCTGAATTATGACCGCCAAACACACCGCCCAAACAAACCGCTTCTTTTTCAGTCGCAATAACTACAGTATCGTGTGTCATCGTTCTTTCAACTTCGTCTAAAGTAATTATTTTTTCGCCTTCCTCAGCTCGTCTTACACAAAGATAGCCGTTCAACTTATCAAAATCGAATGCATGAAGCGGAGTTCCGTATTCTAACATTACATAGTTTGTAATATCTACAACATTATTAATTGCTCTGATTCCCGAAGCAATAAGTCTTTTTTGCATCCAATCCGGTGAGGATTTTATATTAATACCTTTTAAAATACCTATCGAATAATATTTACAAACATCATTATCTTTTATTTCTACTTTAAAATCATTTGTTTTAATATCTGCAACGGTTATATCTTCTACTTTCATCGGTCTGTCAAATAAAGCACTCAATTCTCTTGCTATACCGATAACAGACATTTGGTCACCTCTGTTTGCAGTTGGCGCAGTATGGAGAATATAATCTTTTTCAAAACCTAAAACATCTTCAACATTTAAACCGATACCAACATTCGGGAAAATTCTGTTAAGAATTAATATTCCGTCTTCTTCCTGATAATTTCTGTCAGCAACACCAAGCTCATCATCAGAGCAAAGCATACCTTGAGATTCAACACCACGTATAACGGCGGGAGTAAGCTCAAACTGTTCTCCTGTCTTTCTGTCCAAAACCTTACTTCCGACAGAAGCATAAGGAATAATTTGCCCTACTGCAATATTTTGACCTCCGCATACAACAGTTTTTAAAGCTGAACCTATGTTTACCGTAACAAGATGCAATCTGTCAGAATTCGGATGTGCATCAATTTTTTCAATTCTTGCAGTAATTATATTTGTAAATTGAGGTCTTACTTCTTCAACTTCCTCAACTTCTAAACCGCTCATAGTAAGCTCATGAGCAATTTGTTCAACACTTATATCTTTTAAATCAACTAATTCGTTTAACCAATTCAATGAAACTTGCATATTTTATCCTTCCGCTTCTATTGTCAAAGGTATGGGTAATACACTATATTTACACCTATAACCTATTTTTCTCCTTGATTATATTACAAAGGAGAGGAAAATAAAATAAAAATTTACGCAAGCTTAAAGCTATTAATTAAAACGGATTTTAAAATTATATAGCCATGCCGGTAATTTCGGTATAAGCGGACAGAATTCTATTTCTTACTTGAACAGCCATTTGCATACTAAGTTCTGCTTTTTCGGCAGCTATCATCGCATCATGAATACTTGTCGGACCGCCCATTGCAATATCCTCCTGCATTCTGTCGGCTTCCAAGTGAATATTGTTAACTGCATTTATGCTATCATAAAATGCTGAACCCAATTTATCAGCAAAATTTCCAAGTCCGGCAGGATCATTTTTATCATGTACAGGATAATTTTTAGAAGCATTTTCTAATGCAATCTCAAACTCTGTCGAAGTTGTATCATCAAACTTAAAAGATGAATTATCCTTTAAAAACTTATTATAGTTATCTACGGCATTGAATTCATAAGTTCTGTCAAATGCTGCTATTCCTGTTGAAAATTCCATTTATTTTTCCTCATTTTATATTATTAGATATTCATTGCACTTTGCATCATAGTTTTAACGTTTTCTGCAACTGTTGCGTTTGCTTGATATGCTTTAGATGCAGATATCATTCCAACCATTTCTTCTACAACATTAATATTCGGTAAATCAACATAACCATCCTCGTCTGCGTCAGGATGAGAAGGATCATAAACAGTTTTTACACCGTTTTCGGAATCATAAATCTCATCTACCTCAACACCGCCTGTTAACAAACCATGATTAAGTGCAACATTTGCGTTTATATGAAGATTACCCGTTCTCGGATCAAACTGTGCATCAGGACTGTTACTTTGGAAATTTGAAAAACCCCTGTTCAACTGATCTTCATATATTGTTCTAAAAGTTACATCCTTCTTGATATAAACACCTTTTGAACCGTCAGGTCTGCGGGTAGTGTTTACGTTTGCAATATTACTTGCAATCGTATCCATTTTTACTCTTTGTGCGCTCATACCCGAACCTGCTATATCAAATATATTGAAGCTCATGCTACCTCCTTACCGGTATTTATTATTGTCCTCTAATTGCAGTACTCAAATGTGTAAACTGCCGTCTTTCAAGGTTTGATAATACCAAAAACTTTGTACCCGTTTTTGATAAGTCCATCATTTCACGTTCCAACTCTACGTTATTTCCGTGATGATCCGTTCCGCTATATATATCCGTAACTAACTGCGGTTTGAATTGATCATACACATTCGATTGAAGATAAGCCTTTTCCTGTTGAGTAGGAATTCTGTACTTATGCACTTCTCCAGTAAATACATCCAAAACGGGAGGCTTATATTCAATACTGTTAAGACCTTTTATATAGTCTTTTAAATCTTCTCTCTCTTGAATTTCCGCAAGCTGACTCTCAAAAGCAACTTCTTTTCTTTGAAACCCCGGAGTCATAACGTTTGCGATGTTTGATGCAATAGCATGCTGACGGTCAACTAAACCGTTCATCGCAAGTTGCGTTATATTCATTGTTCTGTTTGTTATTAAATCCATCTTTTTAGGTGATTGAGTGATTGAGTGATTGAGTGATTGAGTGAATTTAAACTCACTTGCTCACTTATTCACCTGCTCACTTGCTCACTTCTCCTACCTTTCCTATTCTTACCACAAACTCGACTTTTTCATCGGTATTTACCTCCAATTCAAGTTTGCCGTACATTTCTTCAATTGCTTTTTTGCAAATCATTAACCCGAGTCCGTTGCCAGAAGACTTTGTTGTATAACCTTCTTTGAAAATATTTTGAGGTTCATTAATTTTACCTGCATTATTTGATACTCTGACAAGTACAAAATCTCCGTCAAGCTCTGTTTTAATATTTATAAATTTACCATTTCCGTTGTCTTCCGGATTAAATGCTTCACTCGCATTTTTAACCAAATTAATTATTGCTGCATTAAACTTGTTTTCATCTACGGGAATTTTTACATCAACATTATTTTCTACCGTACATTCAACATTTTTACCTTCATAGTAGACTTTCGTCAAATCGGTAACTGTATTGATAAGCTCTTTTAACTTATAAGGTTTAATTGACGATTTTTCTGTTGATTTTAACGAAATTAAGGAATTACCTGCCATTTTAACAGCTCTCGACATATTCTTTAAAGCATTTGTAATACTATCGTCCTTAACACCACTCTTTGCACAAGTTTTTTTAATAATCTCAGTATACAAATCACAAATAGAAAGCTGATTTCTAATTTCATGAGCTACCATTCTGGTATTTTGACTGACTTCTTCTTCTTCCCTTTCCGTCTGTACTTGAGCATAACCTAATACTGCATCTTTTGTTGCTTCATCCATATTCTCAATCAACATTCTGATTGAAGAATTTAAAAGCGGGTTATCACGTCTGTCAGGCTTAAACCGTTCTTGAAAATCTTTAATATTGATATCGGTATTTCTGTCTATAATATCCAATGCCTCATTCTGCATTTTGGAGTTATAAATAGTATAATATCTGACAAAATTCTTATTATCGGTCTTGTTATCCCAAATAATTATTCCGACAAATCTGTGAGTTAAAACACATAAGAATTCAGTATTTGCCCAAACTTTTTCTCTTAAATGTTCACTTTCATCCGTAAAATCGTAAGCCGGAATTGATGAAAATTCAAGCCTTTTCAGCAAACCTGCAATACCTGATTTATTCTCAATTCTATGTAAAACAACCGCTTCCTCAGGATTATTTACCAATGGTTCTAATGCTGCTCTCATCATACATCTGAGCGCAGATTTAGATAGAATTTGATTCCCTTGAGATTCTATCAACTCCTTTAAATAATTCTGTTGTCTTACAATTTTTTTCATTTGATTTCCTTCTTAGAGTAACTAAGTGACTTCGCTTCGCTTTACTATACTGCAATTTTGTTCTTTGTTAAGAAGCCGTTATTGATAGCATACAAAACAGCTTGTGTTCTGTCATTTACCTGTAGTTTTTGGAAAATATTGTTAACGTGTGTTTTAACTGTTGTTTCTGAAATAAACAACTTGCTTGCAACACCTTTGTATGTAATGCCTTGAGTTAAAAGCTCCAAAACTTCTTCTTCTCTTTGAGTTAAAGCATCAAGAAGATTTTCTTCATCACAAGCAGCATCTTTTCTTTCTGTTTCTTCTCTGAATGTTTTTTGGAAATATTCAAAGAATCTTGAAGAAAGAGCAAGCGGAAGATAAATTTTTCCGTTCAAAACTTCTTCTATTGCATAAATTAATTGAGCTGATGCCATAGTTTTTAAAACATAACCTCTTGCTCCAATCTTCATTGCTCTAAAGATTAAATCAGCATCATCATAGCCTGACAGAGCAAGAACTTTTGTTCCGAAACCAAGCTTAGAAATCTCAATAATACCTTGTAAACCGTCTTTTTCAGGCATGTTCATATCAATCAAAACAATATCCGGTTGATATTTTTTTACTAAATTTAAACCGACCGTAACATTCGTAGCGATACCTACTACATCATAAGTTCCCTCAAGATTCAAGAGCTCTCTAATTCCGTTAAGATGATCATAATTGTCATCAATTAGTAACACTCTTGATTGTTTTTTAAACTCGCGTCTCATACTCTCTCCCCTTTTTATTCTCTCTCCACCATTCATATTACCTGCATATAGAGGATATTTTCATCAGTATAAGGGTTAATTTTACTGTATTTAGGCTAGATATAAAGATATAGACCACATGGTCTATAAATATGCTTAAAAGTCCGATTGTACTGAATTTGAGTACAAGTCAAGACATGCCAAAAATTTCAAATAAAAAGTCTAGTATATTTGTATGTACTTACAACATTTGTGCTAATACAATAAGAGGAATTTTATTTTATTCCTTCCAAAATAACTTCAAATTTATTTACCCCCCACCCAACAAAAAAGCCCTGCTTTACCTCAGGACTTTTACACTTTTTATATTTCAGCTAAATATTAATTGTTGCTTAAAACAAGTCTAAATGTAGCTAAATTTTTGATTGATAACATTTTATGTTTATTTGCTTGACCTTCAGCAATAGCAAAAATTCTGCAGATTCTTCTGATTTCTTCAACTGCTTCTCTGGAATCTAAATTATATACATTGTTTATTGGGTCTGCAATTACCGACATTGTTGCGTTTAATTCTTCTTCTTTCATTACGGCTCCTTATAAAATACTCTTGATATATATATAAAGTATTTCTGTTTTAAGAAATTGCCTTTTTTTATTCGTTTTGTTAAGTTTTGTAACATTAAGTTTAAAAAGAGAGAAAAATTTTTAAATATTGTAATAATTACACCCGTTTTAATATATTTACTTAATTTAAGTTTTTAAATATAATATTCTAAAGAGGAGTTTTAGGGAGGTAGTTATGGATTTAGGGAAAGTAAGAGAGATTGATTCTGACGTTGCAAAATATATAGACGAAGAACTTGAAAGACAGCAAAATACAATAGAGCTTATTGCAAGTGAAAACTTTACATCTCCGGCAGTTATGCAGGCTTGCGGAAGTGTTTTAACAAATAAATACGCAGAAGGTAAGCCTCATAAACGATACTACAACGGATGTGAAGTTATTGATAAAATTGAAGAATTGGCACAGAAAAGAGCATGCGAATTATTCCATATGGATCACGCAAACGTTCAGCCTCATTCCGGCGCACAGGCTAATATGGCAGTATTCTTTGCTCTGCTAAAACACGGTGATAGTGTATTGAGCATGGATTTGTCAAATGGCGGACACCTTAGTCACGGTTCTCCGGTAAATTTTTCGGGAATGTATTTTAACGTTACATCATACGGAGTAAATGCAGAAGGCTGCATTGATTACGACAATGTAAGAGAATTAGCGCTTGAATGTAAACCGAAACTTATAATTTGCGGTGCAAGCAATTATTCTAAAATTATAGATTTCAAAAAATTCAGAGAGATAGCAGATGAAGTCGGGGCGATATTAATGGCTGATATTGCACACATCGCAGGACTTATTGCAGGCGGAGCACATCCTTCACCTGCAGGTTATGCACAAATTGTTACCACAACAACACATAAAACTTTAAGAGGACCGAGAGGCGGAATTATTATGTGTGATGAAGAATATGCTCAAGCTATTGATAAAGCCGTATTCCCAGGTATTCAAGGAGGACCTTTAGAGCACATTATTGCAGGTAAAGCAGTTGCATTAAAAGAAGCTCTGCAGCCATCTTTTAAAGATTATGCACACCAAATTGTTAAAAATGCAAAAGCTATGGCACAAGGCTTGCTTGATAACGGTTTAGACATTGTCGGAGGCATGACGGAAAACCACTTAATGACTCTTGACCTCAGAAAAACGGGAAAAACAGGCAAAGACATGGCTAATGTCCTTGAAAGAGTGGGAATTACCGCAAACAAAAATACTGTTCCAAATGATCCTCAGAGTCCTTTTGTTACAAGCGGTATTCGTCTTGGCGCAGCAGCTATGACAACTCGCGGCTTTAAAGAAGACGATATGAAAGAAGTTGCAAGAATTATTGCTGAAGCAATTAAAAATTCAGAAGATGAAAATATTTTACAAAATTTAAGACAAGATTCTTTAAAACTTTGCAAAAAATATCCATTGTATTAAGTTTTGTAAATTAGCTTAAACGCTTTACAGGAGGGGTTTTTACCCCTCTTTATATTGTTTTAATATATTATATTGAAACAAATTCTTGACTTTAAAAAGTGATGTGCAATAATATTAAAGGACACAATAAGTGTAGTCCACACACTAATAAAAACGAAAATATAAATAGCGAAGCTAATAACCCCAAAAATCATATAAACTCCTAGATAATAAACACTAAAAAAGACCATTAGGATGCAGAAAACAAACCCACTCGAAACACACACCGAGTGGTTTTTTTTATGCTAAAATTTTATGAATTCAAAATTCCTTTAACTTCATAGATATCTATTTTATTAGCCTTGCCTCGTATTTCAACATCGGATATTTTATTTACTTCTGCTATATATTTTGATTTTTCATATGTTGTTTCACTTATAAGCATCTGCGTTCCATACGTTTTATTATAACTTTCAAGTCTGCTTGCAAGGTTTACTGTATCACCGATTACCGTATATTCCATTCTTTTTTCCGAGCCTATATTACCGATAAATACTTCGCCCGTATTTATTCCTATACCAATCTTTATAGGAGTTTTACCCTCATCTTGCCATTTTTTATCAAGCTCTTGAACTTTTTTAAGCATTTCATACCCGCATTTAACCGCATTAGCAGGATGAGCTTCATCCTGAATCGGTTCACCAAATACTGCCATAACCGCATCACCTATAAATTTATTGATTATACCGTTATATTTAGTAACAATAGGCTCCATTTCAGAGAAATATTCATTTAAAAGGTTAGAAACCTCTTGTGCAGACAGATTTTCAGAAAGTGAAGTAAAGCCTCTAATATCGGAAAACAGTACTGTTACAACCGCTTTTTTACCGCCTAAACCTAAATTATCAATGTTTTGCAAAACTTTTTTCATAACATCTTCGGACATATATTTACCGAGTGCAGTTGTAACTTGCGTTCTTTTATTTTCTTCCACAACATATCTGTTAATATATGTAACCATAACAGTATAAATACAAAGCATAACGGGTGTCACAACAGTCAAAACAATACCGTTATAGTAACAAATTACGGCACCCAAAAGAATTATAAACAAAATCGTAAGAGAATAATTGACCGCTCTTATTAAGTTATGTGTTTTAATTACATAATAAACGCAAAACATTCCTATAAGTGTAATAAGAATATCTGCCCACAGAGGAATAACATTCAAAAAATCATTGTGAAAAATATTATCAATCGCCGTAGCTTGAATATCCGCTCCTGGATGAGTTACCGATATAGGAGATTTTTTGTTGTCATCGAGCCCGTTACCTGCAGTAACGTTTGCACCAAAAATAATAATTTTATCCTTAAATTCCTCCGGATTTATAATCGGTTTTTTACCGGCTTTAATATTATCATACGAATCCATTATATCTACTGCAGAATAACTCTTATGCGAATAAACAGAATTCGGAAGCATTTTATAATACCTTATCGGAACAATTGATTGAAAAGGAGTCTTTATATATTTAATTTTATAATTAAGCTCAGGAAACGAAATGTATTTATCATTTATAACGACTTTAGGATTATTGTTAGCATATAAAAAACCTCTCATTGCCATAGAAGGCAAAACAGAACCTTTATAATTAATCAAATACTCGTGAGTTCTACACGTTTCATCACCGAAATAAATAGATAAATATCCGTCAAAGAACCCCGGTACCATACTAATTGAACCGATATTTGTAATTTTACTTAAATATTCGTCAGGTGACATTATCATACTTTTGTATAAATAAGGCATCTCAGTATCAACTTCTATATTTCTGACACCGAATTTTTCCGTAAATTTCTTGTCATAAGCTTTTCCGACTTCTTTATCGCTGTAGGGTGCAGTCGTAAACATTACTCCCTCAACTAAATTCGGCATTTTTGATATTGCGTTAAAATACTTTTTATCAGAATCAGGATTATCAATATCTAATGTTACAAAAATAGAATCCTGAACAAGAATTTTGGGAGTTGCATAATCTTTAAAATATTCAATAATCTTATTGTTCAACTCTCTTTTCCAAGGCCAGCGGTATTTTTCAATAGATTTATCGTCAATCATAACAAGAACAACGTCATCATGACCGTATACATTTTTATTGTTGTCAAACGGAAGTTTTGCCGTCGAAACGTGCTGAAGCATATAGTCATACACTTTAGGCTCCAATACCGAAAATGAAAAAATCGCAGTTAAACATAAAGTTATAAGAACCACTGCCGTAAAAAATACATATCTTAATTTATTCATACTTAATCCTAAAAATTTTATACTGATTTTATGATATAATATTTTGGGGAAAAAGGATACATACAAATGAGTGAAAATTATATTCAAATGATAGCTGAGGATAAAATTTATCCCATTATAAGAACTTCAGATGCAGAGTTTGCCGTCAATACCGCAAAAGCACTTGTAGATGGGGGAATCAGAGTTTTGGAAATAAACGTAGAACATCCATCTGTATATGAAGCAATACAAGAAGTGTCAAAATTTGCTCATGTTTGCGCAGGAGGAATAATCACTTCTTTACAGGCAGATGCAGCTTTCAATAGCGGTGCGGTATTGTTTTCTTCCCCGATTTTTCAAATGAGCCTGATTAAAATATCAAAAAATAAGCATGTACAATTTATTGCAGGTGCAACAACCGCAAACGAAGCATACAATGCTTGGAAATCAAGAATTCCGTTAATAAAAATATTCCCGACAAACGCAATGGGCGGAGTCAGATATATAGAAGATATTCTAAGACAGATGCCTTTCTTAAATTTAATGCCAATGGGAAATATAAAAATTAATGAAGTAGTAACATATATTAAAGCCGGAGCAGTTGCAGTCGGTGTAGGACGTGACTTCTATCAAGGATTCGACCCGAAAACCATTACATTAAGAACCAAAGAAATAATAAAAGAAATTAAGGAGTTCCGTAAGTGGAAAAACAGAGCATAGATGTCGGAATAATCGGTGAATGTCTTATAGAGCTTACTTCTAACGGCACTCTTGCCGAAAGTTCAACTCTTAACAAATATTTTGGCGGAGACACAATTACAACTGCCGTAGCAGTTTCAAGACTCGGAGGAAAAACGGCATATATTACTCAAGTTGGCAATGAC
>Ga0247608_10006447_pt1 | contig 12339 bp, 16 predicted proteins | sample 176DNAGHGlowgp2_FD_193490 | JGI IMG/M metagenome (GOLD analysis project Ga0247608, IMG submission 193490) | Sheep rumen microbial communities from Palmerston North, Manawatu-Wanganui, New Zealand - 1766 DNA GHGlow gp2 | ecosystem: Host-associated > Mammals > Digestive system > Stomach > Rumen ... | reverse complement strand
ATGGTATAACTTGGCTATTGGTATCACGAAGCTGCAAGACCAGCTGACAAAAATTCACGCAATAATGTCTTGCCAATAGGACCAAAGCAAAAGAAAACCACGTGCCATAATCACGTGGAATTCTAATTGATTATTCAACTGAACCAACATCAAGGAATAGTGGAAATCTTATATTAAATTGAATTGAAGCACCCGCATTGATTGATGTGTTATATTGCCATTTAATTCTAATTTTGTTAGCGGATTCTGAATAGCAATTTGCTAATCTTTCACTACTTCCGGCTCCACCCATATCAAGAAGAATTAGTGTGTTTACGGAAGATGAAGGCGCTTGGTCGCAACTTGTTCCATCGGCTCTATAAATTTTAGAACTAATTGATGAAGGTAATGTAATTTCACACATATTATTAAAAGAAGCTTGAGAAGCACCCTTATTAGTAATTGTTCCACATACAACAATCCAAAGAACTGAATCAATTTTAATTGCTCTATGTAAAGTCCAATCAGTGAATTCAATATCAGTAGGTAAAACTGATACACCTTCATAAGCAATAATTTTTTCACCACCGGCTTGACCTTTTACAATGTTTCCATCTTCATCAAGACCGAGTGCTTTGGCAATTGTTCCTTCACTTGCGGAAGCAATAGAACCTTTTGCGATTTCTTCAATTTGTTTTTTAGAATACATTCTTCTCATAATGTAATCTCCTTTCATATTTATTAAATATATAGGTGCTTTCTTTTGTATCACGTGAGAAAGCATAAGAACACGGAATTAATTACGTTAATTAAGCGGATTTTGGTTTGAATACACAAATGAAGGCATTACGTGAGTAATGACCGGTATATTCAACGTGGCGGAAGATATTAAGTCTATCTCCGAAACCATTTTCGTTGCTTCTTGTTGCGTTGTATCCTTCAAATAAGCGGATAGCACGTTTATCAAGAAGAACGGCAAATGCGGTTGATTGAGTTGAGCCAAAATCTTTGATAACTTTGGAATCAACACCAAGAGCAAGTTTCTCTTCGTGGAAAGCACCGGCAAGTGTATCAACTTCAATTGAAGGCATAACACCTTGTTTGAAGTATAAGCCAAGTTCTTCTTCAACACCAAGAACATTACCATTTAAGGAATGTCCTTCGGAAACATCAGAAGCATACTCAACTTCTTCTTTAACGGCTTTAATGAAGTCATCACCGGTTGTGGTATCAACTGGAATATCAACTTCTTTGATGAGTTTTAATTCAACAAGCTTACCTTCGGCAAGAAGTTCGGCAAAGGTCTTGTTTTCGGCACTTTGTGAAAGCATAGCAACGGCATATTTACCACTACCATTTGTGTAAGCACCACCAACAACAAGTGCGGTAGAGTTAGCAACGTAGGTTGTAGCACCGCTACCCATAGCAGCTTCACAAGCATCAATCATCTTACCAATAATTTCACGTTTGGATTCATATTTCCATAAGGATACTGAATCTTCAAGTTTCTTGGTAATTGTGGAAACAACTTCAATGTATTGACCTTCGTTATGAACGGCACGTTCAATGTTTCCGTATGGAATAGAAGTAGCAAAGACTTTTCTTCCAAGAGAAATTGAATAGGAAACTGGTCTATAAGAAGGTGCGTAGTTCTTTAAGGCACGAGAACCATCTTCATCAACATTGTGGTCTTGTGGCAAGCTCATGTCCTGATTCCACTCTTCTACGTTTTTTCCAAAACTCAAAAATTCACCATCAAATTCTGGTAATTTGTCATAGACACTTGTGTCAATGTGCCAAATTTTACCGATTGTATCAACTAATCCAACGATATTATTTTGTGTGATGGTGAGTGTGGATAAGTCAATTTTGTTAGCTGCAACATAAGCTGCAACTGCGGTTTTAAGACCTTTAAGGTCTAATCTAACTGATAATGACATAAATTATTCTCCTTTCATTCATCAATTATTTTGTTCTCTTATTGGCTTCTTCAACAAGAAAGTCCATTAGAGATTTTTCCGTTGGCTTGTCATTGTCATCACTAACTGATGGTTTATCAATAGTGGTGTTCTTAACAAGTTCAACATATTTGGTTCTCAATGTTTCGTGGCTTTCTTCAAAGGATTTAATTTCTTTTTCAATGTTATCAATTGTTCCATAAACTTTTCCAACTGATTCAGCTTGTTCTGGTGTTAGATTATCACCGAACAATCCTTTGATTGAATCACGAAGATTCTTGAAATCAATCATATCTTTCTCCTTTCTCCTTATTTGTCTTGATTGTGTTTATCTATCTCATTTTTTCCATCTTGTAAGATGTGAGATAAATCATCAAGTTCTTCTTCATCTATTTTACCATCTTTACGTGCGTTTTTATACCATTTTATTAAAGGTATAATTAAACACGTTGTAGCGGTGATAAGAAGTCCAATTACGGCACATATAATAGACACAATATGGTCTAATTGTTCCGAACTAACGGCAATGCCTACGGCACTAATAAATGAACCGATAGTTCCAACGATAGCATTAGACAAGTTCTTCATATAATACTCCTTCTTGTTTTTCAACGAATAATAAATGGAAATGGTTTGTCCAATCTTTCCAAAGGTTGCGGAGATTATCTTGAATATCTTTCAACCTTTCAATTGGAGTTTTCATAGGTGTTTTAGAAGTTGAGCCACTCTTGGTGTAAGTAGTAGCATAATCATCAGTTTTGAAGATACCGCCTTCAACTTGTGGTGTATCATTGAATATCACTTCATTTTCAGTTGTAGCTTCAACATCACTCATAATTGTTGGTAATGCAACTTCATAAGCATTAATGAGTGTTTCATAATATTCTTTTGTGTTTTCATATTCATTTAAGAATTTAATAATCCATTCACGGAATTTTTGAAGAACCTTTGTTTCACTTGAATCACAAGCACTAATATCAAAGATTTCATAGTTGTTGAATCGGTTATAAATCTTTTTGAATAATGAAGCAATCTTTGAATCGGTTTCAATAGTGTAGTTGATACCATATTCAGTAAGAATTGATTGTAGAGATATACCACTATCATATGGTTGTAATCCTACTAAATCACTAAATTGATAAACATTCATCGGCATTGTTCTCATTTGTCTTCTCCTTCTTCGGTATCATCAACCGGTTTATCTTCTTCGGTGGTGTCTAACATTTCAACACGTGGTTTCTTCTCACGAACTGAAATTCTATATCCAAGAACATCTGATACTTGCTTACAAAAGATTTTCATTTCATCTACGAAGCAATCACCACCATTGTCAATTTCTTCATTGTTAGCATTGACTTCATCATTGTTTTGTCTTTCACGTTTAAGTGTTCCGATATTGTCAATTCCAAGAATAGTCATTAACTCACGTTCCAAGTTTTGCTTATAGGTGAATAACTTATCAACAATGAATTCTCCACCACTTTGAAGGACATTTTGAATAGCTTTGATATCACTAACTTCAAGAAATAATCTTGGAACACCATCTTGAATTTTATTCATTAATTCTTCAACACGTTTTTTGTCTTCTGGACTACAAACAACTAAACGTGGTAATTTATGTGTTTCAAGGTTCATTCTTGCCGTGATTTCTACTTCGGTGATTTTATCAATGTAGAATTCAACAATATTTCTAATTGGCATATGGCTTGAATGTCCCCAACCAAGAACAACATCTTGATTTACACGTTGTGGTGTTGTGGGAATGAAATCCACTCCACGAAGCTTCACCAATTGAACTATTTCTGGAAAATTATAAATGTTGAATTTGCTTGTTGCGTAAGGTGTAAGAATAAGTTCTCCTTGTTCTTTATCTTGTTTATCTTCATCAACGAGAAGTGAAATTGGCTTACTTCCTTCCAAGATGAAACAAGCTATCGTTCCACGTTCCCAAAGTTGAGAAAGTAGAAATCTTTGTTGTTGATAGTCTAAACCATCAAATTCGTATCCATTCATAAAGAGTGAAAAGTATTTACTACGATAATACATTTCAATTTCTTTTCTCTTCATAATGGAAGATTTTCTTAATGTTTTTAATTTTTGTTCCATATTTTAATCTCCTTTAATTAAGGTGAGGAAGCATAGACACTTCCCAATTTTCTTTCACTTGGTCTATATCCCAAGTTCCATTGTATTTATGATAAATGGTAAATCCATTTCGCATAATGTTTTTAAGTTCATCTTCAATCTCTTGTGTCATATTGATAGATGTAAATTCTAATACTGGCTCACATTTAAGGTAGTTGAACCAAATACGTGAAGAAATCATTGGAACACCGGTAATGTTATCTTTATATCCGTAATAATAGAATAAATCTTTGAGAAGCTTATCCATTCTATCGGATACCTTGTAAATAATGGAGAATAATTTGTTCTCACTATATTCACTCATAATTGAAACATCATCAGAACCGCTAATGTTGGCACTTTGTCTTCTTAACTCTTCCAATTTCTTTTCCATATTACGTTCATTTGTAATTGTTGAAGAAATCGCATTGGTTAAGTTTTTAGCGGTAGAGATACCACCGGCAAATGTTGCTAATAGTAAAGGAGTTGAAGCACCACCGGTTGCGTATGTGAGAACACCTGCACCAATAGTTGCGATAGCACTTAAACCAAATGAAGCCCAATTGGTAATGTTGCTTTGTTGTTTAGCTTTCAAATCATAGTTATAACCATTTTGTAAGTATGAGATATATGCGTCATTAACAACTAATTCTTCATTATTTCTTCTAATGATAAGCCAATCTGGATAATCAATTAACTGATGTTTAACCTTGTAATCGGTGAATTGGAAAGCAAACACGGAATTTGCGGTTCTACTACAAACAAACTTGAATGAGAGTTTCATATCTCTTAAATCGGATAATTGATATTCATTCTCATCAACAAATTCCATTTGATAAGGAAAGGCAAATGAATCATAAACCATTTTTGGTGAATAGAATTCACTATGAAACATTTTAGATTCATTATAATCATTTCTATTTTCAATAATAGTTTCACCGCTTAAATCGGCACGTAATACACGAATAAAAGAAGGATAATTAAATTGATATAACACACGCATAAGTGAAGTGCTATAAAATCCACGTGAAGAAGCATAGTCTTGTGCGGTTAGTTCATATCCAATAAAATTACCAACCGGTTGAACTGGTGATGGTGCAAGTAAATTACTAAAATATCTTAATCCATATGTTGTATCCGTATTATCAACATAGATTCTATTATCTTGAATTGTCATTATTGTAGGTAGATAAGGTAATTTAATAATTTTAACAATTGAATCAGCTTGTGTATTGATGGAGTTAATTGGTGTCAAATAACCTTCATCATAACCGGTTGAAATCTTGGCTCTATATGGAACACGTTCAGAAGGAACGAAATAAAATCCGAAAGGATAATTAACATCACCATTTTTTCTAATTAAAAGATACCAAGTGATAGTTCCCATAAAGTCATCATTAATTTTTGTTTTTGAAGATTTATCACCATATAAAATTGGTTCAAGCTCTTCACTTAATAAATCAATTTTACGTAATCCGAATTTTTGATTATCTACAATAACTTTGCCATTCACCAAACCCCATAATATCATGGAATCAGTAGCACTTTGGTTATTGATATATCCATCATTACCGGTAAGAATAACTGGTATAATGTTTGATGGTAAGTTTTCCATATCAATGTCTTGTGCGACTACATCATCATCAAGCATAAGATAAGTGTGTTCTAATCCATCATTTGGATTGAAATATGAAATAATTTTATTAAATCTGACATCACTTGTTCCACCCCATTGATATTCACTCCATTTAATTAGTTTATCAGTTGAAGTGTTATAGACATAATAAGAACATATTCCACTATCAAAAACACAACCATTGTTGCCAAAATTTTGATATAAATACGCACTTGTAAAGGTTGATTTATCCATCATTACATATGTATTTGTTGGAAAAACGTTCATTGAATCAATTTCGTATTCTTCGGTTGAATATGTGTTTGTTTCTTTATATTCCATTCTATCTTTATGTTGTCTTTGAATGATTGTCTTTGGTGAGAAAGTATAATCAGTTCCAAGTTTGAATGAATTAAGTGTATCCATAACTAAATCAAGTTCAATACATTCTTGTGATTTCCAATTCAAACTTTTAATAAAGAAATAAAATGGCTTTGTTTGATTATCTTTATTTACAATCTTCACATATGAGAAGTTTGTTTCTTTAAGTGGAGATGTGTATTCTTGATTAAGAATAATTTTAAGATACATTTTCAATTGAATCTTTTGATACTGAATTGTATATGTTGGTGCGTTTGGTTCTTTAATAGCCAAATAATCTTCAATATCTTCTATCATTTGAAGTTTTTCGGCTTCAATACCGGTGGCACGTGTATAAAGTGTTATTAAAGCTTCCATTAATGTTCTCCTTAAATGTTATAGAATATCTCTTCAAATAGATAATAACATTCAATTGAATTAAATTCAATTAATCTTTTACGCATTGCGTTCTTTAATTTTTCAAACTTCCATTTATCATCAAGAGATAATAATGAAGTTCTATCAACAAGTTCTTCAAGGTCAAAGCAATAGACATCACGTTTCTTGCTTACTCTTTCAATATCGGTGAATTCGGCATAGAAATAAGGTGTTTCAATCTTGGTGAAATCGTTGTTCCTATAAACCGCTATATACTTACCACCAACACGGAAAAGTGAATGTAGAAAATAGTTCTCCGGTCTTCTATCTCTTATAATGATATTTTCATCATTGATATTTTGTCCTTCAAAGGCATAACGTGTATATGCGTTATCAAATTGATATAAAGGATTCTCACGTAATATCTTATCTCTTAATTCTTGGCACATTTCCGCACATTCTACCACGTATTGTTTATTATCGGTAATAATCGCCCCACGTTTAAGTAAAGCGGTATTCACACCAAAATATACAAAATATGGATTATATAAAGAATATGGATTCCCCAAGAACCAACATTTCAAACGTGATGATTCTCTACGGAAGGTGTTATAAACTTCAAGAAATTTGGTTGCTTCTTCTTTAAGATATTTTTCACCGAATTTCGCATTACATATAAATTCATCAAATACGATAGCTTGTAAATTTGGAAACATCATTGATTTAATAGAAGCTATTGTCTTTGAAAGTCCAATGAATCTAATAAAAGGTTTTCCATCAATCTTAATTGTTGCGATACCATCTTTCAAAGAATTTTTAGAGTATTGGAAAATCACATTATCATCAGTAAATTTATTAATGATATTGGCAAAATCTTCTACATAATCTTCTGATATATGATTCACGTTTCTACGTATAACAATGGTTGTTTCTCCACGTTCCTTAAATGGCTTATATATCTTATCTAATATAATTGCGGTGGATTTACCAAGCTCACGTTCTGATATAACAAAATTAAATGGAAGATTATATCCATCAATTTTTCGTGTTGAGTAGTGAATGTTATCTCTTTTTATCATACCTATATTATACAATATAAAAATTTTTTGAAAAGTTGCTAAATTTCCTATTGACAAGGTGTCCCACTATGATATAATTAAGGTAGTTCCAAGAGAGAACAAAGGAGAAAAAGAAAATGACATTAACCGTTATTACAAAAAAGACACAAACCATATACGTGTATCCAAAACTCATTAGAGTGGAAACATTCTTCGGAAAGTATGATATTTACTTCTTTGATAAAAAAGGTAATATCCGCTTACACGAAGTTAAACAAAACAATATCAAAGAACTTCAACTTGTTCTTGATAAAAATGAAGAACCAATGAATACAAATATCTCATTATCTGAATTGTTTGATATTGATGGAGAAGATATTGAATGATTGGAATTTATTTAGCAGCTTGTAAAGCAAGGCACGAAAATCATAACATTGTTTATCAAGATATAGATGTTAAATATAAGCCAGATATTCTTGGTGATATGCTTGATGTAGATTTAACACCATATGACTATGTTATAGCTACACCACCTTGTAATTGGTGGAGTAAAGCCAATCCATATTGGTATCGTAGCAAATATGCTTGGAAAACAATTAATCTGTTGCCATTAACAATCATTAAGCTTGTTGAATCCAAAAAACTATTCATCATTGAAAATGTTATAAACCGAAAGAGATTTGAATTTCTTGGAATATATAGATTATGTGCTTATTACAATTTATATGTCTATGAAGTTGGAAGGCATACTTATATTACAAACATTGAATGTGATTTGAATTGCGAACAACACCAAGATTTCAAAATACGTGGAGTTCGTATCAACAATGATGGATATAATCAAGGTGGAAGCAATGTAGCTGCTGTAATTGAAAAATGGTTAAATTACATAGAAGGAGAAAAAGATGAAAAGAAAAAATAAATTTATGACCGCTATTCTATCACAAAATGAATGGATTCTAATTAAAAAAGCAATGGAAAATTTAGAACCATATTTCTATGATAAATTAACATTCGCAAAAGTTGCGGAAAGTAAAAAAGTTCAAAAATACTATCAAAAACTATTTAATATAACTCATCACTTTAATTCAGTTTCTATCGCCAATATTGAAGACTTGGCGGATAAAATAGAAAAACAAAGAAGAAAGGAGAAGAGAAGTGAAAAGAAAGAAACTCAAATTCACAAAGGTAAAGAATCTCATTCAAAGTGAAGAAGCTGAACTTGAATATCGTGAAATCGTGTTTGATATTCACAAGAATCACATATTCATTCTTGGTGTTCCTACTAGAAAGAAAAACACCGAATTGACTATCTCACTTCCAATGAAGTATGGTGAAAGAGTTTATCTTGAAACTTATGTTGATGAAAATGGTAAGTCCAAACAAAACAAGAATAAAGATATCTCTACCAAATGACACCATTGAGATTCTTGATAAGGCACGTGGTTCAATGACAAGAAGCAATTTCATTGATACCGCAATCTACGTGCTTATCGCAAATGCTTCAATGATGGAAGCAAACAAAGATTTAGCACCTACAAACAAAAAGGCATAAAGCCAGAAGGAGAAAAACGTAATGTTAAAATTATCAATCGTTGTTAGAAAACACGAAAAGAAAGATGGTGGCAGCTTCTATAAAGCCACCGCCAAAGGAAAATTTATTCCATTGGTAGAAGTTGAAGATGATGTATTCTATACCATCAAACTTCATACACCAAAAGATGAAAAAGGAGTATCAGAAGCAAGAAAGATTCCAGAAAAAGCCGGTTTCTATGAACTTGCTATTCCTTCTAGAAAAGATATTTGGTTAGACCAAAGAGAAGAAATGCTCGGCAAGAACATCATTCACGTAAGATGTTCCAAAGTATTATTTGTTGAAGCTTTACCGATTAGAGAACTTGAAAACAAATAAGTTATAAAGTAAAATAAAACGGAATGGTGATTATATTATAAACCAAGACTACACGGATATAGAGTAGGTGCAAACCATTGGATTGGGCTACACGTGTTGAATTGTTGCGGATTCGCTTGGGGGATATAATCACCCTTCTTTATATCAATAGGAGTAATAAATATGAAATTAATTGACATTGTTGAAGAACTAGTATCAGAAGGACATAAAATCACTTACCGCCATAGAACTGATGGTGGATTAATTATCACATCTATTGATGGAAAGAAGTTTGGTTCATTAACCGAAGGAAATCGCACCGCCAGAAGAATGGTTGTTGGTGGTGAATTATCCGAAGCAAGAATGACACAAGTTAAATTTAACGTGAAAAAATATATCAAACTTAAAGAAGGAGAACACAAAGCCAAAGGCAACATTGATGAAGTTCTTAACCGAAAATTGAAACAAGTTCAAAGAAAGTGGAGAACTAACAATGTTGTAGGTCAAGGAAGAATCTCAAAAAAGAAGCTGCGTTATTATATTAAAACCGAAGGCAAACAAAAAGCACTTGAATATCTTGAAGGTCGTGAAAGATATGCGGAAGGATACGCAAATATACCTAATGTTGAATTCTTAATTATGCGACTTCAAAGATTAGCAATCCGAAAATCATTAAAGGAACAACATATGATTGATGTATTATGTGATGATATACGTTCAATCATTGACCGATTCAGAGAAGAATGGATTGAACCTTGTAATAAAATTGCTTATGATAATTCATTAAGCATAGAAGAAAAAGTAGCAAGAATACGTGAAATAATTGGAATAGCTGCATAAATCATAAATAGGAGAAAAAGGAATGATTTATCGTATTGGAAGAAAAAAATATCAGTTTTACGCATTTGATATTGAATCACACAATGATTTAGAATCAATTGCAAAAATGGAAACAAGTATGTGGCTTGGTTGTTTTATTGATGAAAATTCTTCCATAGATGATGAAGCTTCCTATCTTTATAATATGAATCAGTTTATAGATAGAATTGAATATCTATCAAATAGACACCGCCATTCTTCTGATGAAAGCCGACCAATTAAAAACATAGCTATTTATATTTACAATCTATCTTTTGAATGGTCTTTTTTATTACCGGTTCTACTTGAACGTGGATATCACTTTGAAGAAACATTTACCAAAGACACGGAAAAGGCATTTAATAGTGTTTCTACACGTTCAGTTAGTTCAGTATGGGAAGTTCATATTAAGACATCTAAAACAAGCGGAGATGTAGTTATCAGAGATTTATCAAAGATATTTGGTGGTGGTCTTGGTAAAGTAGCAAAATCATTTGGACTTGAAACACAAAAAGGTGAAATAGATTATAGATTGAACCGCCTTCATATGAAGGATAAAGATGGAAATGAAATTGCTTGGATACCAACAAAGGAAGAAAAAATATATTGTTTCAAAGACACCAAAATTATTATGGAAATTTTAATGATTATGAAGCAACGTGAAGATAAGAATTTCTTCTCTTGTATGTCTATGGCTTCTTATTCAATGAAGATGATGCTTAAAACCGGTTGGCCGAGAAGTGTTAAACCATACAAAGAATTTAGAGAACTTTATCCATATTTAGATGAGAAAGAAACAAAATTCCTTCGTAATTCCGTAAGTGGTGGTATTTGTTATGCTTGTTCTCGTTATCAATTTAAGGAGATTAATCAAAAAATTACCCATATCGATAGCCACAGCCATCATCCATCAAGTGCGTATCTAAATCTATTTCCATATGGATTTGGTGAATATGGAGAAGGCAAACCAAGTGATTATGTCAATAAAATCAATTGTTGCCACGTTAAAGTATCTTTTACCGGTGTTAAATTACATTCAGTAATAAAGCTAATTGGATTTGAATTTGTTGATGATTACGAATTAACTTTGTGGGACTTTGAAATTGATACAATGTATAAATGTTATGAGAATCTTGAAGTGGAATATATTGATTATTACGCATACAAGATTAAGCCGTTAAAATGGAGAAAATACTATGCTTGGTGTTTCAATCAACGATTAAAGGCAAAAGCCGAAGGAGATACATTTAACGTGCTTTATTTCAAACTTTTAATGAACTCATCATATGGAAAACTACTTGAAAATCCACATTTGGAACTTTTTGAAAATGTTATTGATGAAGATGGAATTATTACTTCCGTTGTATCCGAAAGACAAAAACCAGAGAATATGAGTGAAGAAGATTGGCAACAAAAATGCTTAAATGCTAAATATACATATCTACCGGTTGGAAGCTGCATTCCGGCTTATTCACGTGTTCGGTTAGTTGAATTAGCATTAAAAATTGGTTGGGATAAAGTTGTCTATTTTGATACTGATTCTATCTTCTTTATTAAAACACCAGAAACCGAAGCAAATATGGAAAAGTATATGCCAAAGGAAAACTTTCTTGGTGGTTGGGCTATTGAAGAAATAATTGATAAAGCACAATTTACCGCACCAAAAAGATATAAAGCAGAAGTAGATGGCAAAGCATATTTTAAGATGGGCGGTTTCAACCTTGATAAATATGCCAAAGACCACAACATAAAGATTAATGATATTCCTTTTGATGAAGTCAATATCATCTCTTCCAAGTGGGAAGTTCAAAGAGCTTTTAGATGTAAAGGTGGAACATTAATTGACTTCCAAGAAAAAGAAATAAATGTTGTTCCAAAATACCTTGAAATATATAAGAGAAATACTTAAAATAAAATTGGTTCAAGATGTCATTATCTGGACTCCTTTTTCTCCAAAAAAGATTCACTCTTTCCACGTGATTATGGCACGTGGTTTTCTTTATGCCTAAACATTATTGCGTGAATTTTTGTCATCTGGTCTTGCAGCTTCGTGATACCAATAGCCAAGTTATACCATTGCGGAACGTAGTGAAGTAATGGTGTGGCTTGGTTTTATAT
>Ga0247608_10006441_pt1 | contig 12342 bp, 13 predicted proteins | sample 176DNAGHGlowgp2_FD_193490 | JGI IMG/M metagenome (GOLD analysis project Ga0247608, IMG submission 193490) | Sheep rumen microbial communities from Palmerston North, Manawatu-Wanganui, New Zealand - 1766 DNA GHGlow gp2 | ecosystem: Host-associated > Mammals > Digestive system > Stomach > Rumen ... | reverse complement strand
AGCGAATAAACAACAACATGAGTGTATTGAACGAACAAATATAATAGAGTAAATAAGAACACGGAGTGTGAGGAGATATTGATAAATATCTCCGAACACGGTTCCTTCAAATTTAATGAAACTAATATTTGATATTATATTGATATTGGATAATGATATAATTGTAAGGAGATAAGTATGGATAATACAATTGATTTATTATGCTGCGTAGGTGATACTTTATTGGATAATCCTCATTTAAAAGCCAATTGAAGAACTAAAGTTCATTTATTACGTGAAACTGGACATCATATTGTGTACTCCGGCGGCGGTGGTCATTATCGCTTCCAAGAATATGATGAATTTACTTTTACTAATGATAAGGATGACCAAGCATTAGCAAGAGCAATGGTTAATCTTGATTATGATATCGAAGTATTAAAAATGCGTTAAAAAGCATAAGAAAAATAGCCCTTTCGGGCTATTTTATTTTGTTATTCAATAGTTATTGATATATTATTAATTACACATGAAGGAGCAGATACACCATTAGTTGTAGAGGCTATATTAGCAAGTTCTATCTTTCCATTATTTGTATATTTAATATTAAGAACACATGAACCATATCCATTTGATCCATTAGAACCTAATGAAAGTAATGTTATATCACTACTGGAAAAATATTTATCAGACATATCAAATGTCGTATTAACATTGTAATCAAGGGCTCCTCCTGTAGCTGAAGCTGCTTTGTTACCATTAATATATACTGATTTAGATTTTCCGCCACTATAAACATAACAATTACATGTAATAGTAACTTTAGTTGCTGTTCTAGGAATATTTTCTAATAAGGTATATGAATAATTATGTGTACCGCCTGAGCAATACCAATTACTGCCGCTTCCACCTGCATTAGCATATGTACGAGGATTTCCTCAATCAAATCTTAAATTTTGAGGATTAATATCAGTATGATCAAACATTTCATCAATAGTTGGTCCAGCAGTAAATGGTGATGTTCAAGTACTTGGCATAAAACCTTGGAAAGCATAATTACTACTAGAACTATTCATATCTCCTTTATAACAAAGGAATCCGCAGACACCATCTATTTTACGTTGAGCAGGAATAAAGTATGTACGATAACTTAAACCTGAATTATATGTAACTAGTAATCCATAGGCATATCCATGAAGACCATTACTGAAATTACCAGTATCAAGACCAGCACAATAACCATAATTTTGACCAGTAGTACCGGAATCTGAGGATGCATTAGTAAAGGTTTGTTTAGTACCATTAATATTTAAATATCTATTATTATAGGCCATATTAGATTCAACTAAATAATCTGTATTTAATTGAGTTGGAGTTGTACCACCCCAGTTATTTCCTACGGTATTTGATAATACCATTGTATCATTAGCAACTCTATTAATAACAGCATATTTTCTAGTATTAGTAGCAGAACTAGTATAATTAGCAATAATACGTTGTTGTGAACTTAAACTATCTGTAATTCTAAATTTTGTAGTAAATGTAGTATATGCGGCGCTTGAAGCATTAGTAGCTTTAATTCCGGTATCAATACCTGCGGTACCATTACAGATTAAATATTCTAATCTACGATAAGGATAAGATGGATTATATCATAATATTCTATTCTGAGAGTCAGTGATTAAACTCACTGACCCTTCAGGAATATCTATTTGTTTTACATGAGACATATCTATCGCCATAATATTACCCCACTAAAATTTTCTTTGTAACTCTTGTATTATCATCTAAAGTAAATGTTCAACTTTCAACTGTAGATAATGTATCGGAACCGATTTGTATTCCGTTATTAAATTTATTATAACCGGTGAATGTTTGTGGAGAAGCTGCTGTGCCGCCTGCTAAAAGAGCGTCACCAGAACCACTACCACCACCACTAGCAAGACCATAAGTATCACTGCCAATAGTTAATGATGTCCAGTTGGTGCCATCATTAGTGCCGCTTACTGCAGTAATATCATCTGTAGTTGCTACAGGAACATTATTAAGAAGGACACTACCACCGGCTTCGATTTCAATATTACCATTAGCTAATACTTCAATGTATGCTTGTGTTTCATTAATATTATCTCTAGCAGTTATCTGAGCATAATCTGTATTAACATCTACGGCGCCATAAGTATCAACTGTAGGATCTAAATTACTACCATACACAGACATAGCGCCTGGTTCGATAATAAATTCAGTACTTGCTATTGGTTGTAGGTCTTCTGAACTATTATCACCTGTTTCTGCAAGAATAACGAAACGTCTGTCATTTTCATCCCATGGATTATCAATAGTTAAGGTATGTAATTCGTCAGTAGTTGTATCTTCGTATTCTTTGTTTTTAACTAAGAACATAGAAGTATCTGGAGCTGGACCTGTTGCGCCTTGAGGACCTGTAGGACCTTGAGGACCTGTAGCTCCTGTAGGACCTTGAGGACCAGTTGCACCATCAGCACCAGCAGGACCTGTTTCACCTTGTGGACCTTGAGGACCAGTAGCACCAGTTGGGCCGGCAGGACCTTGTGGACCAGTTGGGCCTACGACTGAACTGATTGCCGCGACACCATTAGTAACCACACTTACACCATCAACAGTAACATCTTTGACAGGAATATTAGCTCTAGTGATGTAGTCTGATCTATAAACAGTTGTATCATTTAAAATAGTTTGAAGTGTTGTAGTACCTGCGGCTGGATTGCTGGAAGTAGCAGCCCATCTACGTGCAGTAAGCATATCTTCAATTTCGAAAAGATATTCATTGTTGCCGTAGAATAGTAAGTTAACGGCATAATAACCATATAAGCCTGCATTGGCAACAAAAGCATCACCGTAATTATTATATAAGTTTGCTAAAGTATCTGTTATGAGCACATCTTTAACTGGTAAATAATCAGTTAAGTTGCCGCTTGTTATATTGAAAGCACCTGTAGAACTATCAATAGTAAGAATCTTAAATGTTTTATTAGATTCAACACTATAATAAACATATGGATCGGTAACAATAAATAATTCATTACCTAATCTAACAAAGTAGCCACCTGTTTGGGAAGCTAATTGTTGCATTACAGGCGCGCTAAGTGTACCTGATTCTCTATATTCAGCGTCTAATAAGATTGTATTTGTAACTACTGTAGATACAGGACCTAAGTTAAACCATGAAGCACTGCCCGCTTCACCAATAATGACATAAACATCAAATGGTTCTTGAGTACCAACTAAATATGCCGCTGAACGTGGCATAGTATTAGGATTTGGTAATCCTGTAACATCAGCGATTTGATCGTAAATTGTATATAATGTGCCTGGTTGACCGTCTTGACCTTGAGGACCTGTAGGACCCATTGGACCTGTAGCACCTGTTGGGCCAACTTCACCTTGGATACCATTAGCACCACGTGGGATGTTAAAGGTTAAATTGTAGACGGCATTAGAAGAACTACCAACATTAGTAGCTTGGACACTAGCACTAGCACCTGGTTCAAGAGTATTTGTAGTAACGCTACCAAAAGAAATGGTGCCGCTGTTACCTTGAGGACCAGTAGGACCGGTAGCACCTTGTGGACCTGGTTGTGGGAAGACACCTAAATCAAACCATGTTGGGTCTTCTTGGCCTTCAAAGGCACGAGTAAAAATATAATATTCATAAGGTTCTTGCGTACCAACAATATACGCATCACCATAATTGCCGCCTATATCAAGATATTCATTTGGATTTGGTAATAAATCCGTTGTAGCTACTTGACCGACGACTTTGATACCAAAACTAGCGAGTACTGTTGTACCCTCCATAATATTTTGGATATCGTTCATGTTCTTCAAGACTTGTTCTTGAAGGTTTCTAAATTCTTTGTTTCCGAAATAAAAAGCCATTTAAATAATGTCCTCCTGTGACTTAGTCACTTCTCCATCTTTTGATGGTTCTTGTTTTAGCTTTTTTTCTACCATTTCTGCGTAGAGTATGTATTCTTCGGTCCAATAAACCTCATTGTTGAGCATTGTAATCCACGATACACATAATGTAATAATGATTGATACTAAACAGGAGAGAAGAGTTAACCAATCAAAACTAAGTATTAATGATGTAAGTGTTACGCTAGATGTGACACTAGCAATAACAATACAAATTATTTTCTTAGAATAATCAGTAAAGTTCATTCTTGCCGGGCTTCTAGGAACAAACACTTCTTTGCGGCCCGCAAGTCTATTTAGTATCTCATTTGCCCTTTTAAAGTTAGGGTCATTACGTGCATTTTTCTTAGCCTGAAGTTTAAATAAAACAAGTAAGCAAACGTTTGCTATGGCAGTAGAACCATTAAGTATCCATCAAAGGATCCAACCTTCTAGGCTCTTTGGAAACGCAATGCCTATGTCTGACTGTAGACATCCCATGAATAGCGGCGGAATAAAGACGATTAATAGAGAAATAAGACCAATGATTGCATAATATGCATAGTCATTAATCTTAACTCTTACTGTTTTACGCGCCTCTACATCAGGGGCAATGATATTTTTTAATCCGAATTTTTCTTTATTATTTTGTTCCATATTGTTTTCACTCCAATTGTTGCAATAATACAGATGACCATAAATGGAGTACCTGGGCCTAATCAGAATAATCAACAGGCGGTTCCTACCCCTATTAACCAAGCATTACTGAAGATAATTCCTAATAAGTATGGTACTCATACTTCGGAGGACAGCACTGTGAATACTAGGACAAATATCACAGCTGTCCTCCAATCTCTAATATTGAAGAATACCCAATATCATGGAAAAGCAATAAGGTATCAACACCACATCCAGAACCTCTTCCCCTTAGAGGTTTCCATGCGGATGCGCGCTTTTCAAGCTAATTGGTGCGTATTATATTCTTCGAGTACTTTATTCTGCTTCTTCATCTGGTAAGCGTTCGTCCATAGCTTTATTAGCAATAAGTTTGGTACGGTAATAGCTTATCAAAGGAGTAAATACTAGGTCATCTAATACAGAAGTAATTGCTAATATAATAATTAGCGGCAGTAAGTAACGTTTAATAGCAATAAAGAGACCAATTAATATAATCCAGATAGGGCATCTTAATTTCTTCTGACTAATAATGTTAAATACTGTAAGTATAATAGCTACCATTGTCGTTGCAACTACGGCCACTTTCTGCGCTACAAGACCATCGCCTGCAAGGGCAATAATAACATAAATAATAATAGGTAATCCTAAACAAATCCAATCAAGTATTCTAAAGAATCAAAGTTTGAAGCGAGCTTCTTTAGTATATTTACTGCCCATATTATTCTTCTTCAGTTTCTTTAATCTTTAATACTTTATTTAATTGATGTTTAAGTTCTTTGTTTTCTGCGCGAAGTTCTTGATTGGATTCAATGATTGCTTTATTGGTTGCTTTAACACTAGCTACTGTTTCGGCATTAGCAGCTGAAATTTTCTTAATACCAACCACTAAAGCGACAACGACACCAATAAGCGCTGTAACGGCAGGTGATAATTGAATAATGTATTGTACGACTTCTTCCATTAGTCTTCATCCTCCTCGGTAACAAATAATAGTGGATCTTCTGGAGCCACGAATTGCTTGAAGCATACTCTAAAACGTCTAATGAATTCCTCTGTAAAGCTATCATCTAAAAGTGAAGCGAGGATAGCTAATGCATCGAATTTACTACGTTTATAATTGGTTGTGTTTTGTTGATTAATGTATTGTAATTCTTCTAAAGATGCGGTTGAAGGGGCAGTTTCAGGATTAAGCGCAGTATTATATATTGCCTTAGCACCTTGTAACCAATCATCATTACTAAAGTCAATATTTCTTAGTTGTTTTTGAATGTCTAATTTCTTTTCCCATGTTGGTCCATATTGCCAAACAATAGCAAAGAGTTTGAAACAGAATTGGTTTTGATCTCTATTTGCTATTGGGTTATTGGCATAACGGGCAATAAGTAACCAATAAAGAATTTGAATTGTATTATCATGTAAGAATGGAGCATCCTCTCCAGTGAACCATGGGAAACGTTGATAATCATTTACAAAGTTTTCTACATCTGGATAGACTTGACTGAAAGTCTTTGTTGAATATTGAGGTAACATGCTATTCATTTTCATTGCCTCCTTCATTAGTGCTGTCTGTTTCTGTACCTGTATTTGCACCATCACTGTTATCTTCGTGAATCGCACCATCACCATCATTATCTGCGCCCATGATGTTTTGTGCTGGTTCACACCAGATACCTAAACCCCAAATGGAGTTAACGATATTGCAGAAGTTTTGTCTAATAGCAAGACCATCTTGTAATACTAATCCTACTGGACCACCATTAATATCTGCTTCACTTTGGAGTTCATGCGCTTTCTTTTCAAAGAGACCGCCATTATCAATACCATAACCGCTTAATCTTAAGTTATCAAGGGATTGCATAGCGAGCATATATTCTTCACTCTTTGCTACTGCACCATTAGTGAGTTCTTGGAATTCAATAGTACCGATAACTGGAACCATTGGTTCGCCAGTTAATGCACCATGTTCGAGACCTCTATTGCCATCAGCAACAGACTCTGCTTGGTCAGCATCATTAACACGAACACCTTTAACACCAGTAGAAGCAAGTAAGGAAGTGCGCATGAATGGTACACATTCTGCCATGACATCAAGTAAACTGTCATTAATTGTTACACGAGGAATAATGTTTTGACTTAATTGTTTACTGTAGTCATGAAGTAGAACAGTAGATTCAGTTAAATCTTGATAATCAGGTTCTTCAGTTAAAATGCCGTAAACACAATTTAACTTAAGATCGCTAAGCAATTCAGCTTGTGCGACTTTCTTTTTGTCTTCTGTGCCACTTGTCATCGGAACAGGATGGATTGTATTGTATCTTCCATAGAAGTCAATAGTACCATCTAATGCATATGGCATAAAATAGAATTGATCCAAATCTTTATGATAGAAGAAGCATAATTGTCCTTTGTAATATAATAATCTTTCAAGCTCTTGAGATGTAATATTACATGGTAAGTTATATCATACGTATCTATTGACGGCGTCTTGCTCATCAACTAATCTTAAGAATTTTTTAATATCATCTTTAAGATTAAATTTTACATCTTTAAACTTAAGAGGTAAGCCTGTTTTTGGATCAATACCTGCTTGCCAGTATAGTTCAAAGTTTGGTAATTTTGCACCGGCCATTATTTCTTACCTCCTATTGTTTTTCTACTAGCTCTGACTTTTCCTTTAGAGCCTTCTAATAATTTTTTAAATTGTTCTTGTTGTGCGTATTTGGCAGCACTATTTAAAGTAACTGTTTGTAAAGCTTCCATTTGTTTTCCTTGATCATAAGTCTTTACAGCAGCGCTCACAAATTGACTAGGAGTAATCATATTCTTAATGCTTTCTTGTGTCTTTCTTCCTTGTTCAATAAGCTCGGCTTGTTGTTTGTTGTTTACTGCTTGTTGACCTATATGCTTTACACCGCCAATACCGATCGCAACAGAGCCAATCATGTTGTTAATTGAACCTTGTATTGCGCCCATTAAATATAGACCCCCTTATATAATTCATTGTTTAGTTCTTCTATTTCATGAGGACTGCCCATGAAAGTTTTATCTTTAATTAATCTGGCTTTGAAGTATTTATCGGCGCCTAGATTAGCATAATCACTAAATAAGCCAATAACACCAACAGTCATGCCATCATATTTTAATTTATTATAATAAGCTGCCTTTTCTACATCTGTACATTCATAGATTTCGATAAATGGGAATAACTTATTATTTGCAGTTAACGCACTTGTTTTTGTAATTGAGTAAGGTAATGCTCTAACGTTACCTAATTGTAAGTTATAATTATCTATTGCGAAACTTCTTTGTTCTCTAATACGTTTATCTAAGTTGATTAAGTCTGCGGCACCACCGATACCACTAGCTACTCCGCCAACGACACCACCAATAGCAGCACCTCAACCACCACCAGCCATTGCGCCGGCAGCCGCACCAGCAGCAGCACCTTGGACACTACCAGCAACCGCTTGCCATGCGGCTTCTTGACGGGCAATAGAGTTGTTAACATCCATGTTTTGGATTTGTCTATCAAAGATTGCTTGGTAGTTCTTATTTTGAATTTCGTATTGTGTCCAGGCATCATTAACAATACCTAGTGAGAAATCACCACCGCATACAAGACCTCTAATATCATTAAAGTCATTGCCATATAAGAACTTGAAGTTAGGATTAATATGAATATATGGATTAACTGGTCTTAAAGTCATATCTACATTGAATGATTCAATAGACATGCCGTTTTTCGCTAAGTTCATCTCAAATAAACCATTGTAGTTAGGGCTACATAATCTGACGCTTGTGCAGTCATTAACGAACTTAATTATTGAGACGCTATCTTCGTCCATGTTTTCTTCGTAAGTAACAGTTTGATCAATATCAAAGGTTATATTTGATTCTGGACATACTAATAAGACGTCAGTAGTACCACTCATATCATAGAGCGGCAACATTAATGTGTTAACATATTCTTCCGCAATATAGATTGAACCTTCATCAGAATAGTAATCATTAATTAATGCTGGGATTGGGCAATAAGGTAATACTTGTAAGTCTAATACATAATTACTGCTTAATTGAGCCGCAATAGAGTTCATAATTCTTAATGAACGTTCTTTAGAAGTAGTAATTTCTTGAAATACTTCTGTACCAATAGCTTCAACAATTGTACCATAAGGCATACAAACAATATCGTATAAGTTGTCTACTGTGCCTTTTCCAGTATAGCTACTGAAGTTAATTGTTGTATTAATACCTGTAAGGGACTCTAATACTAATCTATAAGTAATAGTTTCTACTTTAGATTTATAGGCATTATTGTTGCCAGCTTGTGTACCACCAATAGCAGTATTCCAGCAATTGTCCATTTGCGCTTTAACTGTACTTGATGTTAAACCAACAGTAGAAGTTGTATCATTGCCGCTGCGCACAACAGTAACTTTGTAATAAGCACCATTACTATCTTTAATAACTTTATCGTTATATCCCATGATGCTATTTAGAGATTGGCCACCTACTTCGGTATTAATTAAATTGCTTAAATATCTGAAGCGTGGTTTGTAACTATTATCTAATGGTGTTTTATAAATTTGAGGCTGTGATGCGAAAGGAACAGTTAAGTTACTAGCTGGATTTCTAAGTTTGTAGTCTATGTTGCTGTTTCCGTTATTATCTAAGGTATAAAAGTATTCACTACCTATTGTATTTTGTACTGAGAAGTATACTTGAATATCTTTAATATTTTTTACTTGATAATCAGTATCTTTGTATTGATATAAAGGCCAACTTTCAATAGGTGTACTTAATGTTTCATAAACGAAATCACTATCTGCACCGATATCTACGGTAATAATCCCTTGTGTACCGACAGCAGTAGTTCCTAAAACACCCTTTTTAACATACATTACTAACCAAGGACATAATGTTTTATCTTTAAGTAATATTTCTCTTTTCTTAATTTGGTTAACAACTAAGCCTTCATTATTACAAAGTAATGGACTTGTTAAGTCATTAATATAGCCTTTTTCAATGTATAAAGGCGCATCTTGTAATTCACTGTAGTAATCGGCAATTAAGTCTCTTCTTAAATTAACATTATATTGCCCGGCTCTTGTACGATCCATATCTAAAATGAACCATCTAGATATAATACTGTTATTATCATCTAAAACGAGTAAATAGTCTGGAGAACTTTGTTCCCAATTTAAAAAAGCTCCAGTACCTTTACCTAATACTAGAGATGTAGTAACTCCATCTGCAGGATTAAAATTAACATTGGAAAGTACAATATACATGCTACTTGCCGCAATGTAATTATCTAATGAGGATTCTAATTTTACTGTTCTATTGTAGTAATTATTATAATTAAATAATGCTATTCTACTCATTTAATAACCTCCTCGGGCTTCTAAAGAAAGTATCTACAAGACACCATACATAACTAAAGGAATATAATATAACAGGAAAGTGTTATGCGTTCTTACCACCCCTAGGGGCTAGATACCTTCTTTAGAAGCTGGCAGTTTTAGTTCATGCCAAGGAACGAGAGGAAAACTTATGGCAAACCCTATTCAGCAGCAACAGCTTTGATTGTGATGAATGGGAAATTCTTTAAGTATTCGAGTGTGTTATGACCGAATGTTAAGTAGTGGTTTTCAGTTAAGCTCTTTGGATTGAAGAAGGATGTACCAACTTCGAATGCACTCATGTATGGAGGGAGTTTAACTAAGACTTTGCAGATAACATCGGCATCTTCTTTATAAGATTCACCAGCAGCAACAGAAGAACCTGTTGGGATGACATCACCTGGGAAGACGTGGACATTACCATAGTCTTTTTCAACTACTGATCTTTCACCAGCTTCGGATGTATGTGCAGCAGCAACAACATTACCAAAGTAACGGGCAGGCATAACATCTTCTTCGAACTTATCAACTAAACCATCTTTGTGGAAGATTGTTGGTAAATCGATTTTACGGATCTTGTTGACCCATTTACTATTCCAAACGACTTTAATTGCATCGTTTGCATAGCTTCTTAAATTACCGTAGTCATTGAAGTCACGGCTGTAGTCGCCCATTTCAACGATTAAATCGGCTAATGCTTGAGCAATTGTCATTGCTTCTAATTGAGCATCGTTTAAACCTTTGACGGCAACTTCTCTGTTTTGACCAGCTTCTGCGGAAGCAGTAGTACCAATGAAGACATTGTATAAAGTGCCATCATAAACTTTCTTTGTTTCTTTCATCCAACCTAACATAACGCTATTGAAGGAACTAAATGCGCCTTCAGATGCCCATGCACGTTTAGAAAGATAATTATCAACTGTTAAGCAGATTTGACGGAAAATGTCTAAATGAATTGCTTGACATTCTGGAGCTTCTGGACGGTGGAGAGCTAATAAGTTAGCTGCTTCAGCATCATTGCCCCATGGGACTGATTTAAGAACATCAGTACTGTAGTATAATTTGGTATCACCGTATAAACCACCGTCGACTCTAGCTTTGTCAACTAATGTTTGGTGTTTACCAAGATTGTTTGCGAAAACTTCTTGGGAAATAATCATGTTATATAACGCAGAGAAGATTTCGTTGGATCTTAATTGACCATTAAATGCGCCCATATAAGGACCTCCTATTATCTAATCTTTACATCGACAAGTCTACGTTGTAGCTCGTTTGTGAAAACAGCACTATCGCCTTCTGCATAGTCAACGCATTCTTGTAATACTTCGGCGACTTTATTAGCTTTAGCTACGTCGTCATCAGTAGGTAAGATTTGTTCACCAATTGGAAGGAATGGGTCTGGTTTACCATCAGCAATAATAGCTTCACGAAGTGCGAGAGTGTTCGTAATATATTCTAAATTACTTTGATCTTCCTTAAGATATGCGGATCTCAACTCTTCGATTGATTTCTTTTCTTTAGCGTCAGTCTGAGCGACCTCAGTTCCGTTAACGATTGAATCTAGAAGCTTTTTATTCTCAGCACGAAGTTTGTCGTACTCCGCCCTGTCAACACTTTTTTCTTTGAGCTCTTTTAAAGCTTGGATGTAGTCAGTGTTAGGATCTACTTCCTCTGTCGTTACGTTCTTTTTTTCTTCTTCTGCCATAATTAATTCTCCCAAGATATGAATTTATATCCATGATCGCTGACGGTTTTAGACTTACCGTCTACGATAATTATATACTTTGTTTCTTTGTTTGTGTGTTTTGCAGTAAGTTCATTAATTTCCTCATCATATTCGTCTGCATCTACTGCAATATAGTAATTATATGCGCTTAAACTTCGAGTACAATGGAGTAAGCTGACTTCATTGTCATTAATCTTTGTTTTTGCGGCAATAATATCACTTTTGATTGTCATTTTATACTCTTTTTCAATACCACAACCTGTAAGGCAAAGAGCAATAAGTGGTAATAAAATTAATTTTTTCTTCATAAGTTTCTCCTGCTTAATTTGTATAGAGGAAAGTGCAGCTCACTCCTACCTACGATAACCTAGTGTTGATACCTAGTCTGCAGCCAGTACCTCTTCGGTCTCACTCTGATCAATACAGATTTTACCGAACATAGATAGGTAAGACATCCTCTATATAACTATTATAAATATTTAATGTACAAAAGTCAAAATTAAAACCTAGGGGTTACTTACCTCTAGGTTTTAATAAAGACATCTCACTTTGGAAGCGCTTAAATGCAATCATTGTGCGGAACTGCAGTGAGCGCGTATCGAATAATTGAATCATTGAATT
>Ga0247608_10006439_pt1 | contig 12346 bp, 26 predicted proteins | sample 176DNAGHGlowgp2_FD_193490 | JGI IMG/M metagenome (GOLD analysis project Ga0247608, IMG submission 193490) | Sheep rumen microbial communities from Palmerston North, Manawatu-Wanganui, New Zealand - 1766 DNA GHGlow gp2 | ecosystem: Host-associated > Mammals > Digestive system > Stomach > Rumen ... | reverse complement strand
TTTCCGTTTTTATAATTGTTATATATTTCATCAAATGCTTCTGTCAATTCTTTATCTTTCCCATACATTTCATCGAAATATTTGCCAAAAGCCTCAATAGCATCCTCCCTAGTTTTAAACGATAAATTTGCTAGACTAGTTTTCACTCCATTATGTGTGAATGGGTTGCCTAAAGGATTGTCATTCTGTTTTGTCTTGGGATTTCTATGCCTTCCACAATAATAATAGCACTCTTCATTAGACCTATCCTCATTGTGTATATTAATTACATGTATCATTTCTTCAGTTTAAAATTATAACACTCTCCTTTTTTGAAAGGACTGTTTATCTTTTTCTCGCTATCATCAATGTACTCCTTTAAGAACTTATTCCATAAACGCCTATAGTATACAACGTACATCCCAATACCTTTACACTTATTCCATTTTGTTATTCTAGGTCTTGTGAATATTACTTCACCTTTACCATTTTTAACTGGTTTTTCATAGATTTTGTTCCCATGCTCTTTTATCCACGTATCTCTAATAATAAAATAGCGAGGATTTTTAAATCGTTTATCCTTAAGATTTGGCGCAAGAATGAATAACCTAGTCATGAAATTGTTAAGTGCTCGGTTGTTCCTAGATAAATAATCCTCAACAAAGGTATTTTTGTATAACCTTCTCTTGCGGAAATATTTGTTTCCGTTATCGTTCATTATGATATTTCTAAAGAATAGATATTCATCCAATATACAGTTTTTCTTCAGAAACATTAAAAAAACTTGTGTTGCTGTCATTGAAAATTCTCGTCTACGTATCTAAGTATCTCATTGATTTCTTTTGGAGATTTCTTAGAAAATTTGTCAAATAACTTAATTGCTAAGTTTCTATCTATCTCATTGCTATTAAAGGCTTCTGCTGCTTTCAGAATAGCTTCCACTTGTTCGCTAGACATATTAAGCATTGATGCCATAGTCTTTTTCAAAAACATATTTGCCATATAATAAAAATTATAATTTTTAGCAAATATATATAAAATATTTCAGAATTCCAAATTAAAAAACATCTTTTACCTTATCCAAAGATTCATATAATGCTTTCATATCGTCTCTGTCAAGTTTGGTAGAGTCTATGTAATGTCCATATAAGTCATATAAGCTCACAGTAAATTCTTTTTCACGAGAATCATATCCTATTTCTATTTTATCACTAATGTATATATTTTCCATAATATTAAATTTTAGAAATAAATATCGTAATAGCAAAAAATGTTTATCTTTTTTTCATCAAGCTATTTCTTCTTTGGTCATACGTCATGCCATATCTGTCATTAACTTCATAAGCCTCCATTTCGCCTTTATTAGAATAATAAGCATCATGTTCAAGTTCATCAAAAGTTGGATAATTATCTAACCTATTCTGTGCATCTTTAATATAATCACTTATACTTTCTCCATTTTGCACCCATAATGCAATATCTACCAATGATTCCCTTTCTGTAGAATCTTTATTATATGTTTTGGCCATATCGTAAATTTCTTTCCATTTAAGACCATCAACTTTTTTTGCCAATTCAATGCTAGTTTTTAAAGTATGCACAATATCATAGTATGCCAATATATTAGGGGATGGTGCTCCTGAATTCCAATTTTCATACATTTGAATTAAATGTTGTATTTCATGCTGGATTGTTAAATCACATTCTTTTTTTAAATAATCTAATGGTAAATCTGTCTCATTTTCCCACCATAATAAAGATGGCGGTATACGTATTCCTTGCCCGCTAGCACTAGCAAAATTACCATCATCGCCATATTCTATAATAACTGGTGCTTGTCGCAAGCTTGGATACCATCTGTATAAGTCATCATCATCCCATAAATCAGATAAAACTCTTACACTAGCACTAGGGACTTGTTTTACAGTTCCATCGACTCCTTCGTATTTCCAATTGCCATCGTATCCTATTTCCCATCCAGTTGCTTGTTTTATTTTAAGAGGATTTTCATTTTTTTTCATCATTGCCTTGGCATTTTGTAATGCCAACATTTCTGTTGATTCACTACCTAAATTAGAAAGACCACGTTCACCTCTAAAGGATTCTGAAAATAATTTCCTAAATTTATTTTCCGTAAGTATAATAATCATATAAACACCAATTTTATAAATAAATAGCCTTATAGAAACAAAAAAAATGCTAACTATCTTCACAGACAATTAGCACTAATAAGAAAGATTTTTATTACAGTAGCTACCTTTCTAGATAGCTATAAAAAGATTCAATCCCAACCCCATATTTCATGCGACATTGGAAATCTCATTGACATCCTCTTAAGAAACTCGTCAGTAAACCATTTTTTCTTTCTGAAAAACCATTTGAATTTTTTATGGTCACTGCTCATAACATGAGCCTTCCAAGATTTTTTATGAGGCATCTTGTTCCAAAACCTCTTTGGGGTCTTATATTTCTTACCTTTAGACATATTAAATTGGTTTTAGTTACCAGTGCAGGATTCGAACCTGCGATGGGTTTTTAACGCCCATAGAGGGACCAAAATCCTCCGTCTTAAGCCTCTCGACCAACTGGCAATGTTGTTGGGGTACATGGATTCGAACCATGACTGACAGCTCCAAAAACTGTAGTGACTACCATTACACCATACCCCAATTTGTAGCTCTGATGGGAGTCGAACCCACACGCCCATTCCTGGACCTTAGATTTTCGTAGGTTTGGGATTACCCTTGGGCTATGTCTTAGCCATGCTCAAAAGAGTTTAGGCTGTCGGTATATAGTCTCTACACATTTATGAAAACAATGCTTTCAACTTAGCTAGGCGTTATTATCATTTTATTTTACAAGGCTGATACCTTCGCCTAATTAGCCGACTTCTACTTCAAAGGTTTCCCTCTGAGCACTCATTACCTTTGCGATTTTTACTTCTAAAATTGTCAGTCTGGCTATGACAATTAGGACAAAGAATTTGTAAATTCTCTATTCTATTATCACTAGGTATTCCATTGATGTGATGTAACTCACAAACCAACGGCTTCCCTCTCCATTCAGATAAACCGCAGCACTCGCATTTATTCTCTTTTAACCCCAACCTATATACAAGTATTTTTGCATTCGCAGATGAAAGTGAACTATGTTCACATAGGCTAGGAAGATACTTTCCTCTATACACTGGATTATTTGGGTCTTTATTCCAAACCTTACCAGTGAAATGCGAGTAATCAACATTGAATTCATCCATTTTTCTTTTTACAGTTTTAGGATTACTACCCTCAGTAGATAACCCAAGTCTTCTGCAAAGTTCGGCAAAAGAATAACAATCTTTAACCTTTTCTTCTAATAGTTCTTTGGTATATTTAACTCTTTTCATTGTTAGTACGCTTTTATATAAATATTAGCGTATACCATAAAAAACTAAATAGAAGTGGACAAATTTGTGATAGTTCCCAATTTCTTTCAAAGTCTAATGCGTACTACCAATTTCGCCACAGAGCCATATTTGTACCCTCGGTGGGAGTCGAACCCACACGCTACTATTATTTCGCACTAGATTCTTAGTCTAGCATGTCTACCTAGTTCCATCACAAGGGCATATTTGTAGCTCTAGAGGGAGTCGAACCCTCACGTCCGAAGACCCTAGATTTTGAGTCTAGTGCGTACTACCAATTTCGCCATAGAGCCATATATTTTTGCAACCTACACGAGACCATATCTGTCTCCTTCCTACCACTCACCTATAATCGCCTCGGTTGCTAATTTTGTTAGTATTCTATTAAATTCTCAACATATAAATCTTTAGTTGCTAACTTTTCAATTTCTTGAAAATTATCAGTATGTACTATATACCCCACATCAGGAGCATCACACCCAAAAAAATGTTGTTTATAATTTGGGTCTTTTTCATAGGTTATACCAAGTTTTTTACATATGATGTCAAAATTTTTTGGGCTATCAAATGTACTTGTAAATTCTACTTTAATCATTTTCGTAAAATATTTAATCATTTTCGTAAAATAAAATTGCATCGTAAACTGAGATTTGTTTCCCAATTCACGATGCAAAGATATGAAAAATTTTTCAAATAACCAAATATTTTAGAGCTTTTTAACGAATAATTCTCTTCTCTGCTCTTCTAATTCTTCCACCCTCACTAAGTGGTCTACTTGGTCTTGTCGGTGCTGTTACCTTATTAACGGTAGCAGTATTACCTTTGTTTTTACTACATCCACATGCCATAATCTTTATATATTTTAATAACGTTTTTAGTCCTCATAGTAGAAAAAATCTTTTTCGCTTGGAACATCATAGTCGCTGTAATCAACTTGAATCACACTTTCCAAAGCTTTCTTAACAATTCCATTATCTTTAAGTGGTATTTCTTTGTCGCCATCATCGTCATATAATATAATTCCATTTACTACCACTTCAGGATTGTCAATTACTTCATCTGGGTCATCTGGCACATCGTAGTCATAACTTTTCATCCCTTGACGTAAATATGGGTTGCAATTTACATCATATGTAACATATGCTAATCGTCCATCTTCCAATTGAACCTCTTGCTCGTTTTCTCCTGGGTTTACATTTATTGTAATTTCTTGAGCAATTGATTGCGCAATTGATTGCAAGAGCAAGCCAAAATCGTTCTGCTCTTGTAAGACTCTTAACACGCTACGTTGGACTATGCCACGCAAATCTGACTCAGTTAATCTAATTATTTTTTTCATTGAAAATTATTTCTTTCGTATTATAAATATACAAAGAATTAAAAAATACTCAATATTTACCCTTATTTTTTATTAAAATCATCATTTATTTTGCGAATATACAAAAACATTACATATTCAATGACTACAATCAATACCACAATCAAAATTTTAAGCGTCATAATCCAAGATAATTTAAAATTGGGTAGCAATTTTTTCTTATTTCCTCTCTTTCGTCATCAGTATACTTATCAACTTGCGTTAGCAGATAATCTACTTCTTCCCTTGCGTTTCTAGGACAAGCATATTTCGTGTATCGTCCGCATTCCCAGTCTATGACTGCTGCAATCCAATCTATTTTATTAAGACCATAATGACGCCCAGAAAATATATGATGTTTATTATGGTGTTTATGCCATTTCTGTACTTTTTTATAATCTCCCCAAATAAGTTTTAACCAAGGTTTTTCGATGTCATGTAAAAGATACTTAGGCTTCCATACGCCTAATTTCCATGCAACCCAATTATATGCCAAGTAATGATTCCACCAATAGGGAAAACTACTTCTCTCTTCTTTTGTAAATTTTTTGAACGTCATTTGTCGTATCCTTCCCTTTTATTATCTCTATTTTTACCAACATGGTATCCATCGCAAAACAAACATTTATAATATGAAAAATGAACACCATATTTTTCAGACATTTTTTCAGCACTTTTACGTGCTGTTTCTACCGTATTGTATTTAACTTTTTCCTTATTAGTATGCTGGTTTATATGCGAACTAATCGAAAATGCTCCCCATGCATTTCTAGTAATGAAAAAATTTTTAAACCATACTTTTCTTTTAATCTGGTCTTTAAACCAAATTTTAAAATTTTTGTATTTAATTTTTTTAATATTTTTAAACATACCGATTACAAGTTATATAGCGCACATTTTTATCCATATTTGCAAGTTGCAAAACTTTATTTTTTATTATCAATTGTACCATAAATATTAAAAGGATTATTATATTTAACACTAAATACAATAACCCTATGCAAATATATATTAAAAAAATAAGAAAACCAAATTATTTAGATTTTATTAATACTTTATCAGCGATTCCCAAATCAACTGCTTCTTTGCCGATAAACCATTTATCCCTATCACACAATACTTCTATTTCTTCAAATGGTTTTCCACAATTTTCCGAAAGAATTTTATAAATGTCCTCTTGACACTTCAATGTTTGTTCCATTTCAATTTTAATGTCTGCTGTATGTCCTTTGAACCCACTTGAAACTGAATGAATCATTACCCTACTATGTGGTAGTACAAATCTCTTTCCCTTTGCCCCACAGCTTAAAATTACCGCGCCCATTGATGCTGCCATACCTAGGCACACTGTTGAAACATCTGACTCTATATAATTAATAGTATCAATAAGTGAAAGCCCAGATACTACATCCCCTCCTGGGCTATTTATGTAAATGCTAATATCCCTATTGTCCACTGAGTTTAAATATAACAATTGAGCAATCATAATATCCATCGTTTGAGCATCTACTTGTCCACTAAGGAAAAGAATTCTATCTTGAATCAAGCGGCTAAAAACATTCATTTCTGAGACTCGCATGGCTGAATCTCGTTCTTCAATAATTGTTGGATAAACAGATTCAACAAAAGATGAATCCACATTAACCTTGTCTTTTGCGAAATGTTTAAAATCTTCAATTGTACCTATTTTATTCATATTTTTTAATTTCTTTTAAAAGTTCTATTTTATTTCAACATTATATATTTCAAAAGTTTTATCCCTCTCTTTTTCTTCTAGACTTAAGCAAACATTTTTAGCCTTTTCTAAATCAGTATAAATCACATCGTCATAGTCATACCATCCAAACCACTCGCTTGCTCCCCAACAATCATGACCATATTCGCCATACCTTATTTTATATCCCTTCATTTTTAATTACATTTTCAATTCTATTAACGCTTATATCGTAATATTTTTTTACCTTTTCAATTCCTATGAAATTACGGTTGTTAAGGATGGCCATTTTGCCAGTAGTACCACTTCCCATAAATGGGTCAAAAACCAAATCGTTTTCGTTAGACCAAGATATAATTTGGTCTTCTGCTAATTTATCTGGGAATACTGCTGGATGTCCAGTTTTCTGGCCTCCTAAAGTATATGTGAAAATATTTGGGTGTATTTTTGTTTCTTTCGTTGCCATATACGTAATTCCTTCTGGTGCTCTCATAGCTTGATTTTTATCCAAAAAACTACGTCTTTCACTACCATAGGATTCAACTTTGCCTGGATGTTTACAAGGTATTTTTATTGGGTTAAAAGTTTTTGGCCTTCCTTTTGCAAAACAAAACATATACTCAAATGATTGTTCATACCTATTGTGCGTCAAAGGTACATAATTAGCCTTTTGGAATATCATTGTGTCGTGCAGTCTAAAACCAACATCCATAAAATACAAGGCTTGCTTAAATGAAGTGCCACTCTCAGAGCCTTTTATTACCGAATCATTTACAACCCAAATAACAACACCACCATCTTTCGTTATCTCATACAATAGATTGGCACATTCTTTGAATATTTCTAAATTCCATGTTATTTCACCTTCATAAGAACGTGCATTGTCATATGGGGGGCTTGTAACTGTAAGGTCAACTTTAACGTCATTTCTTAACAGTTTTTGTATTTCTTCAATACAATCGCCATTTATCAAAGTGTAATCACTCATTTTTTCCTTGTTTTTTCTCTATGCCAACTGTACAATAAAATATATCATCAAGGCAATCGTTGTCTAATTTAATAACCCAAACATCATATCCAAATTCATCTAATTTGGTAAATATTTTAGCCAAATCATTAAAATAATCCTCCCATTTTCCGCATCCGTTAAGACCGCCACACAATGTTATTGTTTTAGTGCCGTATTCATCAATTTCTTTATCAATAATACCAATTTTACTTTTTTTTGTTTTAAGTTTTTCGATTGGTAAAATTATTTCGCCAACAATTTTTTGTAACTCATTTTTTGTATCCATACAGTTTTATAAATTATTAATAGGGGAATTAAAACTTTATAACTCCCCATATTATTTAAATTGATGTAATTTTCTTACCAATTTCCTTCTCATATTCAGTTGTTGCCTTCAACGCCTCTTCATTAAGTGTGCTACAAAAAGAAAGTGTTGCCTCATCCATTGTAGCTCCAGCATTTGCCATACTTCTATAATTGCTGACAGCACAGTTAATCATATCATAGTTATTAGCAAACTTCTTTCTTGATGAATATGTCTTGAACTTAAATCCAAGTTCGTCAGCAGCTTTAGATGATGTAATATCACAGCCTTGGTACATAAATTCCCAAGAATACTTCTCGGTCTGCTCCTTAATCTTCTCTTGAACTGTCTTCAAGCTATACTCTCTAGAAGCGTTTTCCATACCGTCAGTCATAACAACAACAAGTGTCTTACTAGGCATTTCCTCACCATTTACATCCTTTGCATGAAGCCACTTACCAACGTTGTCAATACCAACTCCGATACCATCATTCATTGCAGTTGAACCACCTGCATTATACTTGAACTCCTTGATGTCATTAATGTCAATTCCAAGATATTCCTCAGTTACCTTCTCGTTAAACGTATAAAGTGATACAGTAACCTTACCATCCTTAATTGCCTTTTGCTCATCAATAATCTTATTAAAACCTCCAATAACATCTTGTGTTGATGGGTACATACTTCCACTCTTGTCAATGATAAAGACAAGATTCAGCCATTTAGTGTTTAAATTTGCCATTGTTAAATCATTTTACTCATTATTTTTGCTCTTCTCCTTTATAGAACATTCTCATCTGACCAGTTTCTGCTCTTGTGACCCCTTGGGGCTGGAGCCTTTCCAATTACTTTTGCCATTATTGATTCTTCTTTTTGGCTTCTCTTGCAGCAGCCTTTTGAGCTTTTTCAGCTTCTTTTCTTTCTTTTTCTTCTTCCTCAATCTGGTTAATTGCAAGGTATGAAGCCTCCATTATGTCTACGTAGTTCTCGTATTTTCTACGCATTCTGAAGAGTTCTTTTGCAATATCTGACTCGACATTTATTTTATCTCGTTCATCATTATAGGTAATATTTGATAGACATCCTTCAATAAGTTTTTCCTTATATTCGTCTGATAATCTGTCGAAAGCCTCTTCATATATTACTATTAATGCATCCTTTTTTGTCAGATAGTTGATTGTTGCTCCAGCTTTAGATGCTTTCAATACGTTTTTAGCTTTTGTGACTGAAATTAATTTAAGTTCAATTCCAATTTGCGCAAGTCCCGTTTCTTCCCATTTTGATTGACATAATTCTGCAATGTCTGCGCTCGTTTCAAAAAATTTCATATAAAACTATTTTATTCACTTATTATTTATCATTACCAAGTCATTTAGTTTACCACCCATCCAGCCAATAAGTTCAATTAAAGGCTTAACCCCATCTTCTTCTTTAAACGGTGTATATTCTTCTCTTTGAAATTGACATGGGTCATCACAATATTTCCCAAGGCAATGTATTATCTGTTTTCTTCCTATCAAGTCTTTATTCTCTTCATAATGTTCTGAATTACCATTCAAAATTTCCATAAGTTTTTCGTGGCATCCACCTTTGCAAATATTTCTGCATCTATCACAAATGAAAGAACCTCTGTTTATATATTTCATTCTATTACTTTTATTTTAGAAATTGGTAAATTAACAATATTGGCGTTTAATCTGACTTCTCCATTTTTCTCATTGGTATATTTTCCATCCCTAATGATTACAATAGTACACAAATCATTACCATTAAAAGACAAAAGATACCATTTTCTTCCTTTTATCCAATCATCCGTGTATTCTACAATATCGCCTACTCTCATATTTTTTGCAAAGATATATAAAAAAAGTTAAAAAACAAAATATATATTTAACAAAAATAAAACAAAATTATTTTTTGTAAAAATATGCATAGAAATAAGAAAAAAATATATACGATAATACTTACAAGTCATAATAAACGTTTAAGGAACATTTGCAGTGAAGAAACTGAAAATAAGATATATAAACGTTTCAATGAACTCTTGGAAGAAAACAAAAATGTCAAATTTCCAGTCCAATACAATAACGGAAAAGACGTAATAGTAGAGTCACAATACGAACTAATCATTATAAAATGTAAGGAATTTGGGGATAGTGACGTTAACAAGATAAGGGATGAATATGGTCAATATACCAACTATGAAACTGTTGAAGATGGTTGGATTGTCATTGACCGTGCAAACTATAATATGGAAGAAACGTTTTGGGTATATGGGTATCACCCAAAACTACAGAGGAAAACATTTGAATGGATTTTTGATAACTTCATTAAAAAAGATTCAAAAAACAAATATATGTTTAAATCAATCCAAATATATAAAAACAAACTTCTTATTGACTGCAACGGAAGCCTAGAAATGGTTATATGCAAAAACAAAAACGATTGCATAAGACTATATAACCAGATTGAAAAATGGTGCATTGATAGTAAAATCAAATACATCGCATTCATGGGGGATACTGCGCACAGCAAATATAAAATCAATTGGATTGATAGAATACAAGAATTGACACACTGGAATCGTAGGAAAATTACAAGGCATTGCACTAGACCATAACAATAAAGAGCGAGAATCAATTCTCACTCTTTATCTTCTTTAAAATCTTCAAAGCATTTTTATTCCGCTCAATAGATTCTTCAGTTGCGCCAAGCAAATCCTTATTACACGTTACATTATCTGGATAATGTCCCATATTTACATGTTTAAATATACTATTAAAAGCACGTAGGTTATCCAAAAATTTCTCATTATTTACGTCAAATAAAAAATTTCTTATATTTTCCTCACTAAAAATTGGTAAGCCACTGTTGCTGTTACAATACAGAGTGTTAACGATTATGTTATTGCCAAATTTCTTCTTTTTGGTGCAAATATAAAATGGGTTTCCATGCCATCCATACTCATCGCCTACATGCAAGTAGTCATATAATTCTGATGCTAAATCAAATGGTTCATATCCATTAGCCTTAACGAAAAAATAGTAATATAAACCTAAAACATATATATCTTTAAATTCAGTTGAAATAAATTTTTTAGAGCCTATAACTTCTTTATCATCAAATAAACGATAAAATAACGGTTTTATTGCGTCTGGAATCTTTTTGTAAGATTCATAATCAAACACACTACCACTTCCAACAGTGGTAATACCATTGTTCCTAAACACATCTACAATGTTTTCAATAAAATCTTTGCCAGTAATCGTAATCATAAATTCATTTTATTTGTTTAACTTGACGCAAAGGTACGAAAAAAAATTGAACTGACAAAATATCAATTCAACTTTTAACTTTTATTAATATTTTCACATTATCAAAATTAACTATTATCTCGCCATCTGACGGAACAAACTCTTGTTTTTCATCTGTCCTATTCCTATAGTACAAATCCTCATCAACTTTTTTGAATTCATCTGTATTCACATAGACTGTCAATACAGCTCGTTCATTCACTCCATCATCATGCAACTTGTCAGATATGAATTGCCCCAATTCATATATGCTCATTGTTCCGAACTTAAACTCCATAGAAAACTATCTATTTTATGTTTTATTTTTTTCCAGAAAGATAACTTAACAGTTTTCTTCCCTTCTAGAACGTCTTTCATGTCTTGACCCATATAGCCATTCAACTGCTGCGCAATCGTCCATTGATGACCCTTTAAAGCCAACCTATCCATCCTTTTCTCGCTATATAGAGATTGTATCTCCCTACTCATTTCCTTCTCCATATGCATTACTTCGTTCTATTGCTTCTTGTACCGTATTGATTAACCAAACTGCGCCACTAGTTATACATAAATCACCAAATATAATGATGTACCAAGGTATTAAACCACTATATAGTACCATCATTGGCGTTAATGGTATTGTTGGAATAAATACTATGTTTAGTAATGATGCGACCCATCCTATATTAGCTGATGTACACATCATACAATCAAGCATATTACCTAACTTTCCAAAAACCTTTTTCGCTGTTTTACGAACCCATTCAAGCAAATCATACGGGCCCATACCAAATACTAAGAGATTGCTTAATCCATATGCAAACAATATATAAATAAAAATATTAATCATTCTTCTATCTTATTTTCTTCTTTATCGTTTGTTATTTCTTTTTCCTCTTCAACCGCTTCAAGTTTTTCTACTTTCTTTTTTTTCACGTATTTACGTTTTGGTTTCTTCCCAACAACAAATTGCAAATTCAATAGGTCATCATATGGTGTATTCTGGAACAGTTCCTTCAGTTCCTCAACTTTATCCCTTAACAGTTTAAGTTTTAACACTATATCTTGATTCGCTTTAATCGTCTGTTCTACAAGGTCAAACATTTCCTCATATGTCGTATCTTTTGAATCGGCATAATAGTAGGTTAAATTAGGGTCACTATCAGATGGCGTTATCTTAATCCTACCATCTTCACTTGGGTATGCTTTCCACTTATTAGGGTACGCAACTTTTACCATGATAGCCTCATTATACATTTCAATTCCACGAAAATAAGGCTTCATGTC
>Ga0247608_10006438_pt1 | contig 12347 bp, 7 predicted proteins | sample 176DNAGHGlowgp2_FD_193490 | JGI IMG/M metagenome (GOLD analysis project Ga0247608, IMG submission 193490) | Sheep rumen microbial communities from Palmerston North, Manawatu-Wanganui, New Zealand - 1766 DNA GHGlow gp2 | ecosystem: Host-associated > Mammals > Digestive system > Stomach > Rumen ... | reverse complement strand
GAACCGATACCTCCGCCGAGAAAAACGAACAATAATTCACGCATAGATTATATTTTTTCTTCACGCGCCTTGCGCACATACTCCGTAGGAGTCATACCGAACTGCTGTTTGAAACAACGACTGAAATAGAACGGGTCGCTGATGCCCACCTGGTAGGCGACAGCCTGTACTGTAAGCCGACCTTCGGTGAGCAACGCAGCTGCACGCTTCATACGACGGATGCGCAGATACTCCTTGGGCGAAAAGCCCGTCACCCCCTTCACCTTGCGGAAGAAGATGGTACGTCCCAAAGCCATCTCACCGGCAAAGTCATCGGCTCCGAAGTCTGCATCCGAAATATGCTTGTCGATCACCGCATCGAGTTTGTCAAGGAATTCGCGATCAAGTTCACTTGTCGTAATCATTGTCGGCTGCAAACTCTTGTCGGCGCTGAACTTCTCCTTCAATCGACTGCGCTGGTTCATCAGATTGATGATGGTAGCAAGCAGAAGCTGCGTACTGAACGGCTTGGTGATATAGGCATCTACACCAGCCTGCAAACCCTTGATCTTGCTTGTCGTGCTGTCGAGGGCTGTCAACGCCACGATCGGAATATGGCTTGTATTGAAATTCTGACGTAAGAGCTGTATCACCTCAATGCCCGAAATGTCGGGCATCATGATGTCGGTAATCACCAAGTCGTATCCGTCTTCTGCACTTTCAATCTTTGCCAATCCTTCCCGACCATCCTTTGCCGTATCGACATTGAAATAGCGCATCAACTCGGTCTTCACAAATTCGCACAAGTCTTCATTATCCTCGATGAGCAGCACATGCTGGCTATTGATAGGTGCAATAAGCGTCGGCAACTCGACATTTGCCGACTCCGGTTCGGCAAGCAAAGCGTCGGAAGCAAGATAATCCTCTTTCGAATAGTTTTCTTCTCCCAAGGGCAAAGTGACCGTGAAAACCGACCCTCCTATCGGATTGGGACTATACCTGATGGAGCCATGATGCACTTCGACAAGGGCGGCACACAGGTTGAGGCCGATGCCCATACTGCCACTTAGGTAATGACTGCGGTTGAAACGTTCGAAGAGATGGTTTCGCTGTTCTTCGGGAACACCCACACCATCGTCAACGACACGTATCGTCAATTCATTGACTGGTGCCGGATGGGCTCGCACTTCCAACAGTATATGACCACCTTCGGGTGTGTATTTGATGGCATTCGAAAGCAGGTTGTAGATTACCTTGTCGATGCATGAACGATCGAAATAACCCATAAGGGCATCGGGCTGTGTGGTAATCCTATAATCAAGATGCTTTTGTTCGGCCACGTCATGGAACGAATTGAAGAGTTCGCGCAGCAGACCCATGATGTCCATCTTCTCCAATCGCAGGCTCATCACGTTGTTCTCCATTCGACGGAATTCCAGCAACTGGTTGATCAGATGCATCAATCGGTCAGAATTGTGCTCCAACAACGTCATGGGCTGCTCCAAGGCGTCGGGCAACTGACGACTCTCGCGAATGCGCTCCAATGCGCCACGTATCAGCGTAAGCGGCGTTCGGAATTCGTGGCTCACATTGGTGAAAAACACCAGCTTGGCCTCATTCAGTTGCTCCTGCATACGGATATGCTGACGCAAGCGCATACGATCACGTATCTGGCTGTAGGCAAACCACGCAGCACCCGCTAAGAGCAAGGTCCAAAGACAGATGGCCCATCCGCGCAGATACCATGGCCATGCGATGTCGAACGAAACGTCTATCGGATCGCTCCAATGCCCGGTCTCGTTGACAGCACGCACCAACAGAGAATAATGCCCGGGGCCGAGATGTTTAAGATCAAGTCTGCCGACGGGAGATAACGGACTCCACTCATCACTTCCCAGACGATAGCTGTAACGTATCGCCATGGGACGAATATTATAGTCAAACGTAGTGAAGTTGACGCTCATATTGCGACCATCGACCTCCTGCCCGACCACGTGCACCACAGGCTTCTTGCCTTCTCGATTGTTGATGCTCTCTGTGTCGATGATTACAGTTCCTCTGTTGCTACCAAAGACTATCTGTCCATTTGGTAACATACTACTGCTACCCTCGCTGAAAACATTGCCGCTCATTACAGGCGATGGGGTAAAACTCTCCTCCAATCGATTATCCATAGGGTCAAAACGAGAGAGCCCCAGTTCCGTCGATATCCAGATCTTGCCGAAACGGTCTTCGCCGAAACACTGCACCATGTCGTTGCACAGTCCCTCTCCACTGCCAAAATGTTCGAATCGAAGCGACCTATATCCTTCTTTCGATTCGGGCACCTGCGTGATGGCAAAGCCACTGCCTAATTCCGAGATAAAGACCTGACCATGCCTTGTGACAAACAGGCTTCGCACCTCGTTGCTTTTCAATTGTCCTTCTTCGGCCGTCAGTCTGATGATGCCGTCCTCCCCTTCGTCCAGATGTTCAGGGTCGAAAACCATCACACCATGGCTGGTTCCAGCCCAAATCATCCCGTTGGCATCCTGAGCCAACGAACGCACACGGCGTTCTCCATAACTTTCCTGGAAGAATCGGTCGAACTCAACCTTTTCGGCCCTCCAATCTCGGGCTCGGCAAAGGCCGCCGCCCAAAGTTCCCACCCAAAGGGTTTCTTTCCGGTCGAAGAAGACTGAATAGATGTCATTATCTGACAAAGAAGAATCATCGTCGGGACTATGGCGCAAATATCTGCCTTCATGCCAGATGCCCGACCCTCGCGTGCCAGCCAGAAGCCACCCTCAGGGTCCTGCGTGATGCAATAGACATTGTCATCCATATGAAGAGTGCGCCGCTTGTTCAATGCGGAGTCATACCAAGCCACGCCATGTTGCTTGTCGGCTATCGCCAAAAGGTCGGCTTGCTCATCATAATAGACAGCACGTACCGCTTCGGCTTCTGTGCCAAGAGAATGTTTGTTGCCCGAAGGATAGACGAATCGGAAGCCCTTCTCTTCGGAGACTTGCAGTTGAGTGATTCCCATCAACTCATAACCCAACCACAGAGAGCCAGTACGGTCCTCCATAATTGAGATGATGTTATTGCCTGCAAGAAGGGATGTGGGATTCTGCTCTTCACACACGAAATGCTCCAAATGGCTTGTCTCGGGGTCAAGGATGAAGAGGCCGTTGCCTGTCGTAGCTATTGCTATCAGGCCCTTGCTGGTGTAACATATTCGGAAAATGGAACTGCTTCCGTACGATATTCGGTCGTCGATGACCTGAGGAAGTGTAAATTCCTTGTTCTCCTTCACCATGACGAACCGCAGATCCCCATCGTCTTCCAGTCGCCACAAGTTACCATTGTCATCCCTGATGTCACTGGCCACATAGTCGGCTCGAGTCTTTCTGCGGGTTTCGATGATACTGTCGGCTATCGTCGCATTCTTGGGGGAAAAGATTGTATGGCCAGTCTGCTTGTCCAGACAATAGTAACCGCCCTGAATGGTGGTGATAAGGATGTGATGCTCTTCGTCTTCCTTCACCTCCTTGATGCGCAGGTCTTCGATGCCTGCTTCCTGACGGTAATTCCGGAAGGTGTAGCCGTCATATCGGCTCAAACCATTGTTGGTACTGAACCAAAGGTAACCCTCTTCGTCCTGGAAGATATGGCGCACAGTATTGGCTGCAAGGCCGTCGGCGGTTGTGAGGTGACGGCTTTGCAGCACATGTTCTGCCCTAAGGCCGGAGCAGAAGCAAAGTATAATGGTGAAAAATGAAAATATTTTCACAAAAAATTTGGAGGTATGGAATAATATGCGTATCTTTGCAGTACCAACAGAGAATAGCACGAAAACAAACTATCAAAAAACTATAGATATGTCTGAAATCGAACTTAACAAATGGTACACCTCACTTACAATCGCCGACAAGGAGGCAATCACTGGGAAAAAGTATCCTGCATGCTCCAAGGTATGGAACGAATGGACCCTCGAACAGCGCACTGAGGCCAAGGACAAGAGCAGCATCTTGCGCGACAGGCGAATCAAGGAGAATCCGATGGGGCATGATTTTTGAATCAGCCCATTTATCCCCCTATTCAGAATAGGGGGATTTTTTATCCTTTTTTGGTTTTCTTTCCTTTCTGAACTGCTTCCTTCACGGGCTTGATGTAACCGCGAATGTCAAGCTTGTTGGAAGGATGGTCAAAATAACGCTCCACGGAGAAAAGGTCCTCGATCACCATGAAGTCGCCCTGATTAGGGCACTTGCGCAACAGGTCCTTCAGTTCCACAGCTTTGCTGAAATCGAGCTGCGAGACCCTGTTGTTGTGCGAATCGATCAGTTGGGCATGAATGTTGAACTTGCCATCCGGGAAACTCGTGGGCACCAGCCAGACGTCATACATGCACTCAATGTCATCCACTGGAAAATCGAAAGGCACATTGTTCCTCACCAGTCCCACCGATGCAATATAGTAATGGTGGTCGTCCTCGATTGGGACACCGAGAGTCTCCAGTTCAAGACGGGAGAGACGAGTGACCGTACACATTCTGACGAAATAATATTTCGAAAGGTCACCACTGAAAAGATAAGGGATCTTCTGGGGATCCTGCTTGGGTACAAAGACACTGTCGGCCACAGCTTCTTCCACATTGTCGGCTGTGGGTTGGCCGTCATTGTCGGAATTGCCCTGTCGGCAGCCTGCAAACAGCAGCAGGCCACAAACAGCGGACAAGATTGTTAGTCTATTCATTGTATTCTATTTAAATATACGTTGTGCAAGGTTATACAGGTCGGCGCGCCAGGTTCCCCAGCTGTGACCTTCCTGAGCATTCTCTTCATAGAGATACTTCACGCCAGCCTTGTCGAGCTCCTTGCGCGTATTTTCGCAGTTGCGATAGGCAATGTCCGATGGTCCGCCCTGGGTGAAGACGAGCACCTTGAAACTCTTGTTCATCCTGGCGGCATTCTCGGCCACCTTCAGACGTGCTGCTTCCTTGGCAGGTTCGGCCATCGGACTGAAACTGCTGCTCAATACCCACACGTAAGAGAAGAGATCAATGTTCTGGAAAGCAGTCTCCATCGTCTCCATGCCGCCCATCGAAAGACCTGCGATGGCGCGGTGATCCTTGTCGGTAAGCACGCGGTAGTTGCTTTCGATGAAAGGAATGATATCGGTGATCATATCCTTGGCAAACGGAGCCACCTCGTCCTGCACATTCGGTCCTGCAATGGTACCGTTGGGCATCACCACAATCATCGGCATGATCTTGCCCTCAGCCAAAAGATTGTCGAGGATGTTGCCTGCAGCTCCCGCATTGGGCCAGCTCGTATCGGTGTCGCCACCTCCATGAATCAGGTAAAGCACGGGCAGCTTCTGCTTACCTTTCTCGTAGCCCGCAGGAGTCCACACGCGCATGGTACGCGTTTCGCCAATGGTCCTCGATTCATAAGTGCGCACCGCCATGGCTCCATGCGGAATGTCCTTGCGATAGGCAAAGAACTCCTTGCCGGTAGGGGCAACGGTAGCGACGGCCGTCAATTCGGTGGTTGCCGGAGCCTTGGGATCATAGACGGGCAGGCCATCCACTACGAAGTGATAGCGATAGACACCCGGCTTGACGTTGGGCACCTCGATGGTCCAGACGCCGTTGTCATGCTCCTTCGCCTCAATCTTTTGTCCCCACGGCATGGCATCGCCGGCAAGCGAGACGATATGCGCCTTGGGTGCATAGATGCTATAAACCACATTGCCGTTGTCGAGCACGCGCACCGACTGCAATGTGTCATTGGGAGTGGGTTTGCGAAGCCACTGCGCCGAAACGGCAAGGCAGCAACTCATCAGAAGAACAAGTGTGAAAAGGAATTGTTTCATGATCTATAATATTTAATGGTATTATTACGGGTGCAAAGATAAGGTATATATTTCAAATATGCAAGAAAAAAACATTTTTTTTGACTTTTGTCACCCGTAAATGAAAAAGTAGAGCAGGGAGACCTCACGGCCTCCCTGCTCCTCTAACACACATTATTATAAATTCTTAACACATCTTTATAATCAAATTTTTTCATTTTTCACGATGCAAAGATAAGGAGTTTTTGGATGTAATGCAAATAATTATGTTCCAAATTTCCCCTTATTTGGTTACATAGATGAAAAAAGAATGATATTCTATACCAAATGATATAAAATTTGCATAAAAAAAAGCATGGCTGCCCGAAAAAAACGGACAGCCATGCCACATCAGAGGATTATTAAAGAAGCACAAGCAATCATTTGAAAAGAAGCGGAGCCATCTCCTTCAGGCTGCGGCGCCAGGTCAGGAACTCGTGAGCAGTGCCTTCCGAGATGTAGCTGGTGGCGCTGAAGCCCGCGGCCTTGAGGCTCTCGACGGCGGCATTCACGCGATCGGGACCTTCCTTGCTGCCGCAAGAGATGAAGATATGGTGTGGAGCTGCAATGCCTTCCAGATCCTTGGGTTCGTAGATACCTCCACTGAGCAGGCCCCAATAGCCGAACATCTCCGGTCGTGCCAGTGTGGCCATACGTGTCTCCATGCCGCCCATCGACAGGCCGGCCATTGCACGATGGTCGCGATCGGCGATAGTGGTGAAGTGCTGGTCGATGTAAGGAACAAGTTCATCCATCAGGACGCGCTGGAAAGCGGTCCAGTCGAACTCCTGCATATGTCCCCATTTCAGCTCGTTGGTCATACCGTAGGTCATCACCACAATGAAAGGAGCAATCTTGCCTTCGGCAATGAGGTTGTCCATGATCAGACCCGTATGACCCTGACGGCTCCATGCGGTCTCATCCTCGCCCCAGCCATGCTGCAGGTAAAGGACAGGATAACGCGTGGGCTTCTTGGCCTTCTTGCCCACCTGCTCGCCATAGAAAGGAGGCGTATAGACCATGGCACGACGTACGGTCTGTGTGCTCTCGCTCCAGAACAGTACCTCCTGTATGCGGCCATGAGGAACGTTCTTCATAGCATAGAAGTCACGGTCGTGAGCAGGAATCTCGATGCCCGACTCCCAACGCACCGATCCGTAGTAGTTGCAAGCACCGGGATCGTTGAACGTGCCGCCGTCGATGGTAAGATGATAATAATGGAAGCCTTCATCCATAGGAGCTTCGGTGGTACCAGTCCATACGCCGTCCTTGTCCTTGTGGAGCACGGTGCCGCCACGTCCACCAAGACCGAGGCTGACGATCACCGAACGAGCCTGTGGAGCATCGACACGGAAGCGGGCATAGCCCTGCGAATTCACCATTGGGTACTCCTGTCCGGGCTGATTGAGCTCCGATGGCTTGAAGTCCTCGATGACAACTGCATTGTCGAGAGCTGGATCGAAGTCTCGCACGGTATAATAGACGTGCTTGGCCTTGAGGTCCTTGTCGAACAGAAGCGGATAGTTCGAAGTGCCTACCCAAGAATCCTTGTCCGAAAGGTTCCAGAAGGTGACTACGTCAATCTTGTCCTTATAGCGACGAAGGGTGCGGAAGAGCGAGTTGTACTGGTCTTCGTGCAAGGTTCGCACATAAGGCTTGATCTCCATACCCTGACGGCTGAACTGCAACTGACCGCCCATCTGCTCATTGGCACGGATGTCGAGTTCGGTGACGTGGATGTGGTCGACTATCGACGCATAGAGTTCGATGGCTGCTGCGACGTCCTCCATCGAAGGGCCATACACGTTGTAGTGTCCCTGCATACCGATGCCGTCGATGGGCACACCTGCCTCCTTCATCTTCTTCACCATGCCCGCGATGCGCTGGCTCTTGCCGGGGTCGCATTCGTTGTAGTCATTGTAGAAAAGCAGGGCGTTGGGGTCGGCTTCACGGGCAAACTCGAAAGCCTTGGCAATGAATTCGTCGCCGCACAGTTTATAAAGCTCCGACTCACGATAGGGGTAGGGAGCCTCGCCCCAACGACGTGGACGTCCGTCGTCCGACATGGCCTCGTTCACCACGTCCCAGCAATATACCACGTCCTTGTAGCGGTTGACTACGGTGTGGATGTGTTCGCGAATCAATTGATAGAACACTTCCTTCTTCACCGTGTTGCCTTTCTTGTCCTTCAGCATCCAGTCGGAGAACTGGTTATGCCAAACCAGGCAGTGTCCACGCATCTTGATGCCGTTACGACGACAGAAGTTGGCAATCGAGTCGGCCTGAGCCCAATCCCATACGCCGGGTGCTGGATGTACCGATACGGGCTTCATAGCGTTCTCGCAAGTCACGCTGTTGAATTCGCGCACCACGATGGCTTCCTGTTCGGGGGTGAGGTTGCCGACGTTGAGCGCCACTCCCACCTTGAAGTAGTCCTTATAGGCATCCTTGAGGCCCTGGGCAAAGGTGGTGGGGAAAAGTGTGCCTAGCACACAGAGGAGTGATAAAATACGATTCTTCATACCTTTAGGAATTAAAACAAAAAATAAGGTGTATATATTGTGTTGTAAATCTCTTCCTATTTGATCACGATGATGAAACCTCCTCGTGGAAAGCAAGATACCGAGGTGGGGACACTTGTAGGATGCGTGATCTTCCACGGTTTGCCATCGGCAAAGAAGGTAATGTCGGTTCCGAGGTTCTGGAGTCTTGCTGTTGAAAAGGTGAGATTCTGCTTCTTGTCAGTACCATTGATGCCGCAGATGTACCAAGTAGTACCCTTGCGACGTGCCATGACGACAGACTGTGCAGGATAGCCGGCGAGAAGAAGTGTCTCATCCCAAGCCGTAGGAAGTGTACCAAGATAATCTTTCACCTCTTGTGGCTGGGCGAGGAAACTCTCGGGACGATCGGCTAAATGCTGTATGCCTGATTCGAAAAGGGCAGTGAGAGCCAACTCGTGGGCATGGGTAGTGATGTGCGGATGCTGCGAATCGGTAAAGGCGCAAGGTGTATAGTCCATCGAACCGATGACATTGCGCGTGAAGGGCAATGTGGCATTGTGGGCGGCAGCACGCTTGGTAAGCGTGGGACGATTGTTGTACCACTCTGCTCCATAGACGGCCTCAGTGCTCAGTAGGTTGGGATAGGTTCGTTGCCAACCACGCGGTATGGTGGCTCCGTGGAAGTTGACACAAAGATGATGACGAGCGGCACTCTCAAGCAGGTCGATCATAAAGGCCATATTTTGATTGGTATCGCCCGAGAAGAAGTCAATCTTGACACCTACTACACCAAGCCCAGCGATATATGCGAATTCACGTTCACGGTCTTCAGGTTTATTGAGTCGGAACTTAGGTCCTGGAGCACCATCAATCCAACCAATGCTGCTACTATACCATATCAAGGGCTTGACACCCTTCGAAACTGCATAACGCACGGCATCCTCCATGGTCTTTCCGTTCTTCATCTCGTCCCATTCTGCATCAATCAAGACGTATGGAAGATGAAGGGTTGCTGCCATATCGGTGTACTGCTTGATGATGTCATAGTCGTTTGAGCCATGGTTGTATGCCCAATAGACCCAGCTGGCCACACCTGGATGAATCCACGAAGTATCGTCTAACTTGCAAGGTGCAGCAACATCGGTAATAAGGGTGCTTTCTACCACATCCGAAAGACTTCCTACGATAGCAACCTGCCACCCGCCATCCTCTTCACCATCGGGGCGAATTTCAAAGACGGCATTACTTTCGGTCGAATAAAGGCTGGAAGCTGCGCTTTCGCGTGTCATGTTCGACTCGGAAAGCAGCATGTAACACGTGTCGCTCATCTCGAAGAGGGCGGGATACCCCCAACGGTCACCAACCTTCTGAACAGGATTGCATTCGAAGAATCCCTCGTAGGCATCCGACCACTTCATAAGCCAGCCTTTGCGAGCAGAGGTCACACCAATGGTCGATACTCCCGACTGACGCCATGCAACACCATCGTCATAAAGACGCAAGGCAATTGTCTTACCATCCGAAAGCAGGTATTTCCATTCAGTATATCGGTTGCTGCAATGACTGCGCTTGCCCATCACCATATCATAGTTCTCGGTACCGTAACCAGATGAGATGGCCGAAATGATATTAGCATCGATAGTAAGGATATCTCCTTGTCCAAGATAGGAGATACTGAGTTTGCCATCGCGAGCGGTGCTGGTGAAACGACCATTGGGCGACTGCTGGATATAGGTTGCTGGCTGGTCGGACAACTGCTGGAACAACTGGTTGGTCTCTACTGTCCATCCCTCACGTTGTTGCAGTCCACAAGGTTGACCAAGCAGCATCTGTCGGGCTTCGGGTTTACCTTTAAGTTGCCAATCGAGCCAAGCGATGGCAGGGATGCTGAACTCACCGCCATGAGGCTGACGATAGGTTCCACCATGTCCAACCGGATAGTTGATAGCAATAGCCGGCACGTGGTTGATGCGATGGAAGTCGTCCATGCCATTGGCATAAGCAATGTCACTCTCGCCACCAAGCATATAGAGTACTGGCGTATGAATGCGAAGCAACTGGTCCTTGCCTGGCATCGGCATATTGGGCATGGCAATGGAAGGATCGATGAAGAGGCCGCTGTTGCAAATCATCAGCAGTGTGATGCGGGTGTCGGCGCAGTTGTAAAGCGTCTGCAGACCTCCACATGACATACCCGATGCGCAGATGGCATGCTCATCCACCTTCTGATAGAGGGGGCTGTGCGGATCGCGATTCTGGGCGATGGCCCAGTTGATGGATTGTGTCTGTTGCTCAGGCGTTGACATAGGGCCTCTATAAGGCTCCTCCTCTTCGGGAAAATAGCCCGTAGCGATGACCAGATAACCATGTGATGCAATCTCATTAAGGAACTTGAAATGTTCCCAAGGAGAATTGGTGCAAGCACCATTGCCCCAGACAAGCAAAGGTAAAGGATTGGCAGAACCAAAACTGCTCAGGTCAGAGGGAAGAAAGAGAGTATGAGCCTCAAGGCTTTGCACCTCTTGCATCACAGCCTTATAAGGCCCAGTACCGCCCTCTTCGACAATCTTTGACTTTGTCACTTCGTTGCGTGTGACAGGTTGGCTGCCCCACAAAGGCGTACTCAGTGAAACAAGACCCAAAAGGGCGAGTGAGAAGATGAAGGAATGTTGCATATCTATTCTCTTTTATAAACATCCATATGGATTAACGCGACGACAGTTTCTTTAGATTCCACTTGGAATTATCGGAATTGAAGTCGTAACGTGCCAGTGTGGGAGTACTGTCGGCGATGGAATACAGGCAATAGCGAGTGTTGTCACCTTCGATGCCAGGGATTTGTCGAGGCATGATGCGGAAAGTTCCATCGGTAAGCTGCTCAATACGCCAAAGCTGCTCTGGAGCTCCCGTGAAATGAGGCACTGTGGAAACTTCTCCTTCGGAAGTGGCACAAAGTGCACGGTCGGTACCTTCGATACAGATCTTGAAATAAGGAGCGGTGAGGTAACCGCCAGCCTCGGGAACAGCAGTGATGGTCCAGCGCTGATGAGGACGGGACATATAGTCGCCAATACGCACAGCGATGTCGTCCTTGGGCCACGTTTCGATGACATCCTCCAACTTCTGTGGAGCAACCGGCTTATCGGATGGCATAGAGTCATCCCAGAAACGCATACGGGGCACTTGCATACGCACGAAGTCAACTGCCAGTTCGAGCGAATAGCCGCGACGTTCGGACGTAATCTCGTAGGTGCCTTCTGTTACAGGTTCACCGGCAACGGGCCAATCGTTCTTCCACAGAAGAGGAAGGATGGCAAGGACACTGCGTCCACTGCGTGCGAAGTCGGCCTCAAAGTGGCAAGACATCAGTTCGACACCTTCGTCAACGATGGTGCGACCAAAGTGTCCGGCTCCTGCCAAACCCTCTCGAGCAGCAATGACCATACGTCCACCACCTGCCAGCATGTCGCGTCCGACATTGTCAAGATATGGACCAGTGACGCTGCGCGAACGTCCTACCACAATATTATAGGTCGAATTGACGCCATCGCAGCAGGTGCCATGCGTACCAAGCAGATAGTACCAGCCATCACGATAGATAAGGTCAGTAGCTTCACAGTCGATAGCAATATCCTTAGGTTCATTGCCAGCACAACGTGCACCAGTAACTGGGTCGAGTTCGACAATGCGGATGTGTCCGAAATAAGTTCCATAACTGCACCACAGGCGTCCCGTAGTGGGGTCGAGCAAGAGACCTGCATCGATGGCATCATTGTCTTCGAGTCCATCGGAGAATGCCACTTCAATGGGTTCCGTGAAGCGGAAATCGGGTGATGAGGGATCGAGGGTCTTGTTCCACATCGTGAGGATGCGTCCGCTGTGTCGTCCTCCTAGGCCGCCTCCCGTCGAACTGTAGGCGACGAGATAACGGTTGCCGATCTTGACAACATCGGGAGCAGCCCCTCCCCCAGGACGTTCGGCTCC
>Ga0247608_10006437_pt1 | contig 12347 bp, 12 predicted proteins | sample 176DNAGHGlowgp2_FD_193490 | JGI IMG/M metagenome (GOLD analysis project Ga0247608, IMG submission 193490) | Sheep rumen microbial communities from Palmerston North, Manawatu-Wanganui, New Zealand - 1766 DNA GHGlow gp2 | ecosystem: Host-associated > Mammals > Digestive system > Stomach > Rumen ... | reverse complement strand
AAAACAAATCATAGACCAGCAGGTTTATGACAGAAATGATATATTGAAAAAAGACGCATACTTTGCAGATACTGTGTACGCTTTGATTGATAACAGTCTTACAAAATTGAATATCAAAGCAGAAGTTGAAGACTGTGATTTTATTCAATCCAAAGTAAGCAAACAATATCTTAATCAATACCATGATTACTATTTAGCCTAAATCTTGAGAAAGTTTTAGGGTGGCATAACGAGGGGAAATATGAACATCAGAGAAAAAACAGTTGCACTTATTGATGAATTAAAAGCAACCTGCCAGAGTGCCGGACTTGGCAATGACGGAAACGAGTTTAAAATCATTACACAGGTTTTTCTTTATAAATTCTTAAACGATAAATTTGGCTATACACTTAAAAACAAAGACACCCGTTACAAAGCGCAGTTCCAGAACGTAAAAGACTGGGAAGGAGAATACGCAAAACTTTCTGAAGACGAACAGAAAAGAGTTTGCCGTGTAATGGGCGCAGACTGTCCGAACTTGTATTCCCGTCATCTTATTACCCAGCTCTGGAACCAGCAGACAAAAGGCGACTTTGATGTAATTTTTGATTCTACAATGAAAGATATTGCTGCAGAGAATATGGAAATCTTTTCTACTCTTACTGTTGCAAATACAAAGATTCCGATTTTTGAGCCGCTCACCCAGTATGTTACGGACGACAGCCAGAGAGCAAACTTTGCCCGCGCTCTTGTTGATAAGCTTGTAAAGTTCAGTTTTGAAGAAGCTTTTGCGGAACACTATGATTTTTTTGCAAACATCTTTGAGTATTTGATTCAAGACTATAATACTGCGGGAGGCGGAAAGTACGCTGAATATTACACACCACACGCAATTGCAACAATTATGGCCCGACTTCTTGTAGGGGACGACTCAGATTTACACAACATTGAATGTTACGACCCTTCTGCCGGAACAGGAACCTTGCTCATGGCACTTGCTCACCAGATTGGAGAAGACCGCTGTACAATTTTTAGTCAGGATATAAGCCAGCGTTCAAATAAGATGCTCAAACTTAATTTGATTCTGAACAACCTTGTTTCAAGCCTTGATCATGCAATTCAGGGAGATACGCTTGTAAATCCTTATCATAAATCTGATGACGGAAAAGAACTGCGTCAGTTTGATTTTGTTGTTTCTAATCCACCGTTTAAGATGGACTTTAGCGATACAAGAGAAAAGATTGCGGCCATGCCTGCACGATTCTGGGCTGGAGTTCCAAATGTTCCAAAAACTAAAAAAGAAGGAATGGCGATTTACACTTGTTTTATTCAGCATGTAATAAACTCAATAAAAGACAACGGTAAAGGCGCAATTGTAATTCCAACAGGATTTATTACAGCAAAATCAGGAATCGAAAACAAAATCCTTCACAAGATTGTTGATGACAAAATTGTCTGGGGCGTTGTTTCAATGCCATCAAATGTATTTGCAAACACAGGTACAAATGTAAGCGTACTTTTCTTTGATAAATCTAAAACGGCAGATAAAGTAATTCTTGTGGATGCTTCTAAACTTGGTGAGGAATACAAAGATTCAAACGGACTTAAAAAACGCCGACTTACTAATGAAGAAATTGAAAAGATTGTAAAGACATTCCGCAACAAAGATGTAGTAGAAGATTTTAGCGTTTGCGTTACTTACGATGAAATAAAAGAAAAAGGCTATGTACTATCTGCCGGCCAGTATTTTGATATTAAAATTGAATACGTAGACATTACAGAAGATGAGTTTAATGCTCAGATGAAAGCGGATACGGAAGAGCTTAAGGCAATGTTCAAGGAAAGCCATGACTTGGAAAGTGAAATTGAAAATCAGCTGGTAGAATTGAAATTTGTTGATGCGGAGAAATAAAAAGTGGATTTTAAGAAATATACGTTGAATGAGATCTGTAAAATATATGGAAGAATTGGTTTCAGAGGATATACAACTAAAGATCTCGTTGAAAAAAAAGATGATGGTGCAATTACTCTTAGTCCAACTAACATTATAGATGGTGAATTAGATTATTCAAATAATACATATTTAAATTGGAATAAATATTATGAATCTCCAGAAATCATTCTTGAAGAGAATAATATTGTTCTAGTTAAAACAGGTTCTTCACTTGGAAAAACTGCATTGGTTCGAAAGCTTTTTCATCCAACAACATTAAATCCTCAGTTTGTTGTTTTAAAAGACATAAAGGCAAATCCTGTATATTTTTCATATTTGATAAAAAGTGATTACTTTCAAAAAAATATAGCAGCAATAAAAGTAGGAAGTGCAATACCTACATTATCACAAGAAGATTTTGGATCAATTAAAATATTTTTGCCCAATAGAGAAATTCAAAATAAAATTGGAACTATACTTTCTGCATTTGATAACAAAATCGCATTGAACCGCCGAATGAATGCCAAACTAGAAGCAATGGCAAAACAACTTTATGATTACTGGTTCGTGCAGTTTGATTTTCCTAATGAGAACGGCAAGCCTTACAAAGCTTCTGGCGGAAAAATGGAATATAACGAAGTACTCAAACGAGAGATTCCGGCTGGGTGGGAAGTAAAGAAACTTGGTTCTTTATTTACAACAAACCGGGGTGTTTCATATAGTACAAAGACGATTACTGGAGATAAAGGCATCCCAATGATAAATCTTGCATCTTTTTCTCCAGACGGTTCATATAAAATAGATGGTATCAAAATTTACACTGGTGAATACACAAATGAAAAATTATTGAAACCCTTTGATTTAGTCATGTGTAACACCCAGCAAACTGCAATTGATTTTTCAAAAGACATAATTGGCAAAGCATTGCTGGTGCCTGATATTTTTGAAGGAGACATAACATCTTCTCATCACGTTAATACATTGAAAGTTCAAAATGAAAAGTTAAAGTTCTATTTATATCGGCTTTTTAATACAGATTATTTCCACGCCTATATTTCGCATTATGCCAGTGGAACAAATATTATGGGATTAGACTTCGCCGGAGTAGACAACTATTCTGCCGTAATTCCAAGTGAAGGAGTATTGTCTAAGTTCGCAGACTTTACACTGAATATTGAGAAGAAGAAAAGCGAGATTATTCGTGAGAATAAGAAGCTCATAAGTTTACGCGACAGACTGTTGCCGTTGCTTATGAATGGACAGGTTGAGGTAAAATAAAAATATGAAACTATATCGTTTCAGGTCAGATCCTAATTTTACTCTTGATGAACTTGAAAAGAATTATTTTTATTTTTCTTTGCCGAATGAATTAAATGATCCGATGGAAGGTTTTATTAATCTTTATTGGGAAGGTGATAAAATCTTATGGAAGAATTTTTTAAAACATTATCTTTATACATTAACAAATACAATTATAAATATTTATATATTGCCAGAAGCTATAAACAATCCTCTTCCAATTCATTTTGATGAATCAAAGTTTCCTACTAAAGAACTTCAAAATATTTTTGAGGATTTGCGTGATACTTTTTTTAAGAACAATGAAGTAAATTGCTTTTTAGATTATTTAACAAATATAAAACATCGTATATATATTAATGAATTAAAAAATTATCTCGGCTTTCTACAGCTTTTATCTTTATCTATCGTATTAAACATATTAAAAAAACATGAAATTCTTGATTGGAAATTACCAGCTATATATAAAATAGGTGTTTTTGATAAATTTGCATTTTTAATGCCAATGGTTGAAAAACAACATCCTGATTTTATAAAACTTATATTTGATGCTTGTTATCATGTAAAAAAAGAAATGAATCTATCTTTCAAAATGGGCTTCAAGGATGTTGATGAAAACGGTATAAAATCTTTTTTAATTAATGAGTTCCCAAATAAATATGTTGAAGAAGTCAAAGCTCTTGCATTTTCAACACCATGTATTGTTTCTTTTATGGAGGATTATAGTTCTCCTGCCTTTTGGGGATATTATGGAAATAAACATAAAGGATTGTGTTTGATTTTTGATAATGGAAATTCAGATAATGAAATCCATTTTGATTTTCGAACAACATGGGGCGGAATTGGTTGTTCAACACATAAAGTAACATATCAAACAAAATATGAAGATGTTAATTTTTTCAAAATGTTGGGTAGTATTTCATTATTTGCTATTGATAAGTTTTGGCTTAGTGATTGGGAAGGAAACAGAACTGAGTATTTAAGAATTGGTGATAATTATTTAACTGAAGAATGGCGAAACGAGTACAATAAAACTTTGTCAGAAGCATTTTCTATTAAGTTTCCAGACTGGCAAAATGAAAAAGAACATCGAATTGTATTACAAAAAGAATTAGTTGCAAATGATACCCCTGATTCAAGAAAATTTGTTTATGATTTTAAGCTTTTAAAAGGTATCATTTTCGGATTAAGAACTGATGATGATTATAAAATTAGGGTTATGAATTGTATTAATAAAAAATGTGAAGAATGTGGAAGAACTGATTTTAAATTCTATCAAACAGAATACAATGCAAAGACAGGTTTATTGAATATAGGAGAAGTTAAAATATAAATGAATAAAGATACTCTTTCCCGCCAACCATATCTCGAACTTCTCAAATCAATAATTGCAAATCAGTGCGATAATCCGTATGGCAATTCTTTTACCATAAATGGTAAATTGGGCTGGGGAAAAACTGGATTATAAGAAACTGCTAAAAACTAAAAATATTGTTTCTAAGTCTATTATTTTGTCAAAACTTGACAAAATAATAGACTTGATTTAGTATTATCGTAGAGGTAATTATGCTTTTAGGTTTTGGTGGTAAGAACTGCTGGTGTTTTAAGGATTGGATGCAAATAGACTTGTCTCTTGGAGAAGGGGTTCCTGCAGATGTTTCAATGGGGCTTCCTGCCTGTACTGCAATGTGTTTTAAGGGAGCTAACGCTTCTGGTAAAACAAATGCACTTAAGGTTTATTCATTTATCTATGATTTTGTAAGATACAGTTTTTCAAATACTCCAGACAAGCCAATCATGTTTGATTCATTCTTTCACAACGATGAGCCGGCTGAGTTTTATGCAGAATTTCTTGCAAATGAAGTTTATTACCGCTACGAATTAACTGCATCAAAAAAAGCTGTTATTACAGAACGTCTCTTTAGAAAGAAGAATGAAGAAGGCTCAAGAGAAACAGAAATTTTTGTCCGCGAAGGAAACAGTATTACAAAGAATACTTTGTACAAAGGTCATAAGGATATTCTTTTTAGAGATAACGCATCTTTTATAGGAACCTTAAAGCAATACAATCTTCCGGAAATTTCAGATATTTACGACTTCTTTTTCAAAACAGCAATTAATGTAACTTACTATGGTATGAGTGACAGAGGTGAGAATGATCCTCAGGGACTCACAAATTATTATTATACTCATCCAGAGGAATTAAAATTTACTGTTGAAAAAATAAAGTATTTTGATACTGGCATCAAAGATATTGAAATAAAAACAAGGTTAAATGAACTGGGACAGCTTAATGCCTATCCAATTTTCTACCACTCTCTTGCTGATAATAAAACACATGCAATGGCTTTTGGTGAAGAATCACGAGGAACACAGGCTTTATTCTGTAAACTTAATAATTACTTTGAAGTATTAAATTCTGGCGGTGTGCTTGTTCTTGATGAGTTTGACATCAACCTTCATCCAGATATTCTTCCTTATATTTTGGACTGGTTTATCAAAGCAGAAAATAATCCGAAACATGCTCAGATTCTTTTTACAACTCACAACGTAGATATCATGGATATTCTTGGTCGCTATCGTACCTATCTTTTTGAAAAAGAAGATGGTGAAAGTTTCTGCTACCGTCTTGATGAACCAAAATCACCAAGTTTGCGAAATGACCGACCGCTTTCCGTTCCTTACAGAAAACACTTGATTGGAGGCTTCCCAAAAATTGGCACCAAAGAAGACTAATCCAAGAAAAGAATGTTTTCTCTTTAATCTTCCAGCCCAAGATTTTGTCTCAGAAATTTCTGATGTAAAGGGAAAGCTGTCTTTTAGTCTAAAATATTTTGATGGAAGCCAGGAAGCAGGACAGGATTTTAAAGACTGGAATGATAAACAAAAACAGGAATTGCTAGAAAAACTCCGTGATTATTCCCGGGAAAGTAAACAGTATTGGCTTAACCAGCGAGTTGGAGGTGGAGGACTTAAAGTTCTGGAAATTTATGGTGAGTTTCCTAGAAATACAGATTTTAAATATCCTCGTCATGTGCCTTCTGGTGTACGATGGTCAAGATTCAGAATGGAAAGTGCAATGCGTCTTGTCGGCTTTTTTATCGATGAAGAACAGTCAAAAGAAGTCAATTTATCAACAGATATATTTTATATAGTTTTTTTGGATAGAGAACATAGATTTTATAAAATGGAAAAAAAGTAAACGTATTTTAGTTTCTATGTACCTATGAGCGGACAGGTGGAGGTGAAGTAATTATGGTAGAAATTATAAGTATATCCATTGCGGCTATTTCTCTAATAATATCTGTCTATGTGCTTTTTCGTGATAAGAAGCAATCCAAATTTGATTTGCTCATGTCTTTCTATGACAGACTTGAAGCTGCAAACTCTGAACTGCAACTAGCTAAAGAAACAGAAGCTGCACAAAAGCTTCAAATGAAAGTTGATGGCGAACTCGAAACTGCTTGCTTCATGCTGTACAAAAAGAAGCTGGATGCAGATTTATTTTATCATTTGTATGCAGAGTGGCTAAAAGCAAGAGAGCGAGCCCTTTCCCAAAGCAAAGATTTATACAAATATCTCGGAAAATCATATACGATTTGGGCGATAAAACAAGGAAATGAAAAAGGGTATTTTCAACCGGATAATAATTTTGCAGGTGATATGACAAAATATGCTGTGGAACTTGCTTCTAAGAACGAGCAGGTTGAGGTGAAATAATGGAAATTGATATAACTACTATGGAGAATATAAGATGTCAGTAAAAACACTTTCAGTTTCAACTCTTGAATTACACTACGATTTTTTTGATAAGCAGCATCGTATTGATGCATTTGTTCAGAATAATTGCGAAAAAGCTCTGCTTACATTGATGAAGGAAGTTTCTTCTTATTTCGATATACCATATATCATTGAAACAGAATTAACAAAAGAAGGCGGAATAAGAAAGTATTTTAATTTCATACCCTACACAAAAATTTCTAAGAAGGAAATTCAAAAAAGTAATCTTGATATACGAACACAATTGATTGTTGCAATTATAGCATCCTTAATGCTTTCTCCTGTTAGCGCCGGATTAACAGGAGTTGTTAATAATGCGATAAATCGTGTTTTTGCAGATAAAGAGTTAGAGGAATTGGATAAAGATATAAAAAGAGAAACATTAGCAAAATTAAGATTGGAACGCCAGGATCAACAAGAAGAACTGGAAAACAACAGAGTTATTAGAAAAGCAAAATCTGATTTTTATAAAGCATTGTATGATTATTCACGTTTAGATAGTGTTTCTTTCACCGAAGAAGATTTATTAAAAAATGAAGTCGTAAAACACCCTAAGATTCTTAGAAATGATTTTGATGGTTTTATTTTAACTGATGAACTTCTAGATGATGTTTTTGTTGAATCAGTTCCAGTTGTAATAATTTCTCCAGTTCTTGATAATGGAAATAAAAAACGGACTTGGAAAGGTATTTATAATGGAGACGTCGTTAATCTTCATATAAAATCGCAAGATTTCCTTTCTAGCGTTGATGAAGGCCTCATAGAATTTAAGCATGGCTTTATTATAACCTGCAATATTAGAATTGAATGTAAAAAACTTCAGAATGGAAAAGAATCGAAAACTTATATCGTAACTGAAGTTCTTAATTACATTATTGATGATAAATTGTGCGAGACGTTAGAAGGAAAACGCTATAAACAAAGAAAAGCTGATGAAGAAGCAATGCAAGAATTTGATTTTGGAGATGATTAATGAATTCTGATTGCCTTTTCCGCTATCCATATATAGATTTTCTAAAGTCACTAATTACAAATCAGAGTGATAATCCAAAGAATACTCTTCTACCATTGATTATGAGCGGATAAGTGAAGGTTATGTAATGGATTATTGTGATTTAATTAATAATTCAAAAACCATCCCTATGTTTAATATTTATGTTGGTACTAATTCTCTAGAAGATGTTATTATAAATTTATATAGGAGAAACCATTTTGTTTAATAAAAAAAGAAATAAAATTGTTTTTAGGACAAAAAATTGTTCTCAATTAACAAATGATGAAATATTGATGTGTTCTGATTTATTTTCTCATCATTATGGGATTTATAGTAAAAAATCTCCAATAAACCCTGGAAAAAATATAAAGTTAGGCCCAAAATATTACAGAGAACATTTTGTAAATAATCAAAAAGCATATTGTTCTTTGGCTTTTTACAAGAATAAAATTGTTGGACAAGCTTTTTATATTCTATTGAAAACAAATACAGGATACCTTTCTTGGATTACTCAGTTAGTTGTCCACAAACGATTTAGAAATCGAGGAATTGCAAGAAGATTATTGATTTCTGTCTGGGGATTTTCAGGCGATAGAGCCTGGGGATTAGCAACCTCAAATCCTTTAACTGTTAAAACGCTTGAATCTGCAACATTTAGAAAAGTTACATTTACAACTATGCAACGAAATATTTCAGAATTACAACAAATAGCAAAAGAAGTTGATTTTATTTCTTCGAGGACTCTTGATATAACTTCAGAGAATGCTGTAGTGAATACAGAGTTTTTTGTTGACCATAAATATATTAATCAAAATATAAAAAAATATGGAAATAAAAAATGGCCATATCAAAAACTTGAGGAAGGTTATGAATGGCTAGCATTTACATTTCAAGGTCAGCCAATCAAAGATTTTCAGAAAAAAGAATTAAATTATATTTTTAAACATTCAGAAAACTGTCTAAAAGACGCATATTCCAGAATGGATATGCAAAATCAAGGATGGACAAAAGGGACTATTAAAGAGTGTGATTTTATAGAAGCTTTCTTTTATGATAAAAGCAAAGCTATTATAGATTTTGGATGTGGTACAGGAAGGCATTTATTAGAGTTGAAAAAGCGAGGCTTTTCGGATCTTACTGGAATAGATTTTTCTGAAAACAACATTCAAAAGTGTAAAAAATTATCATCAAATATTAATTTTTTTATTTCTGATTGTAGAAAATATAAGAAATTCAATAAATATACATATGCATTATGTCTTTATGATGTTGTTGGTTCATTTTCAAATGAAAAAGAAAATATTCGAATTCTAAAAAACTTGTATTATTCTCTTAAGTTCAATGGGCGAGCAATTATATCTGTGATGAATATGGAATTAACAAAAAATATAGCTAAAGAATCAAATATTATTGATATATATAAAAGCCCTCAAAAATTATTCAAATTGAAAGCATCAAATACTATGCAGAAAACTGGAAACATTTTTAATCCAGATTATTTTATTATTGATAAAGAAACTGAATGTGTTTTTAGAAAAGAGCAGTTTATTAGGGATGGATTAATTGCTGCAGAATATATAGTACGCGATAGACGTTATACTATGGATCATATTTCTAGTATAGTACGAAGAATTGGATTTAAGATACTTGATGCTCGTTATGTTAGGGCTGGTGATTGGGATAATAAATTGTCTCCTACGAATTTAAATGCAAAAGAAATCTTATTAGTAGTTTCAAAATGACAGATTACCTTTCCCGTCAGCCATATCTCGATCTTCTCATATCAATAATTGCAAATCAAAAAGACAATCAAACTGGTTATTCTTTTGCGATTGACGGTGAATGGGGCTCTGGAAAAACATGGATTTTGCAGGAACTTGAAAAGCAACTCTTAGGAGATAAAGACAATAGATATTTAATCTTCCATTACAATGCCTGGGAGAATGATTTCTATGATGAACCGCTGGTTGCAATTCTTTCGGTGATGATTGAGAAACTGAATCATGTTGCATCTCAAAAATCTCTTTATGAAGCTGCTATAGATGAATTATTAAGACAAGCTTCTGCTGATTTACTTACTTTAGTTTCTGGAATTGTAAAGGAAGTTACCAAAATTGATGCAGAGAAAATTATAAAACGCAAAAATGGATTTTTCAGTAGAATTAAAGAAAATACAAAACTTACTGCAAAAGATATTAATACACTAATTCCATTGCAGCATACTTTACAGGAAGTCCATAATAATCTTAAAAGGCTTTCTGAAAAGTTCCATATAATTCTTGTAGTTGACGAATTAGACCGCTGCCTACCGGAATATGCAATAAAAGTTTTGGAACGTCTGCATCATGTTTGTAATGAAATGCCGATAGTTCAGATTTTAGCAATAAACAAAAAAATTTTTTCTGAAAGCATATCTTTTGTATTTGGAAAAACAGTTTCAGATAAAGAAAACATAAATGCCTGGAAAGAAGCATTTACCGATAACTACCTTCAGAAATTTGTTGATGCCGTGATTCACTTACCAAATGGAAAACCTGATAGTCGTCTTGAAATTTTGAACGGTCTCGAAAAAGAGTTTAGGCCCTATATTCGTTCAGACAATATTGGAAGGGATTGTATTAAAATTGATGATAATTTCCTTGCTTCGTTTATATCTTCTTTGATGAATGGAGTTGAAAGGAGGCTTCAGGAGAAAATCTTTAAACAGGTTGCCTTGTGTCACGAATTAACAATTAAAAGCGGGATAAAGATTGAAAAGGAGGAAATAACTTATGCATTCCTAATCTATGAAATTCTATCATGTATTTCTAAATATGTGTTTCATTCAAACAAGCAATTCATGCTTAGAGAATCAACAAAGAGGCAAAGTTATATTCTTTCGTTTTCCAAAAATGATGAATTCTCAAGAACATTTTATGAAGAAAAACATCACATAATTAATTCAAATGTAGAAGACTTTTTTTCTGTCCCCACAAATCAAAATCATACCGGCCAATTCCTTGATTCAGTTTTTATTAGAGATACAAAAACCTATTTGATGGCTTTTTTTTCAGATCCTCCTCACTTTTCATACAAAAGTTTTGAGAGTCATGTTTGGGATTGGATAGGAGAATATAAAGTATTTCTCAAAAAATATGATGAAATAATGGATATGTTGGTTGTAAAATAGATTCAAAATGGAGTAATTTAACAAAAATTAAAGACTGATTATCTTGCTACAATCCCCATAAAATTCCTTAAAAAAAATCACCCTGCTTCATTTCTTGCTACACCCCTTGATTTATAATGGTGACAGAAGTAGAGGGAAAAATCCCGAAGAGGAGGAAGATTATGGAAAGGCAGATTTTGATTAAGACGGCAGAGGCCTGGTTTGAATTCAGCAAGAGCAGAACCGGCCAGATTGATTTTGTTGGAAAAGTGGCGGAGACGCTAAGGGAAGATGAACTTTTGAAAGGGAGCTATCAGAAAATCGCTTCCAGTGCATATTTTACTCCAAACTGCTACATCTATTTGCAGGAATGGGAAAACGCAAATCCTTTTGTCTATGTCGCAGGCGATGTTGACGTTTCCGATTCCGACACCTTTGATTTTCTTGTTCACATCGGGCCGCTCCTTGCCGCAGTGGACTCAAAGGATTCTCTTTTGGCGGGGGAGCTCTATCTTCGCCGCAGATCAGTGTTTGAGAAATTCCCCCAGCTGTCTTCATTCATTATGGAAGATCTTTGTGCGGAAATTCTTTTTTCACTCTGCTACGGAGAAATGCAGAATGTTGAGCCAGATTCAATTCCCCTTTTGTTCAACTCGGCAAAAAAGAAGCTGGACTTTGACTCAAGCCGGGAAAGTCTGGATCAGGCCTTCATGCGCTACTTTAAGGACAATGCCGTGACACTAACCCTTCCCCTTGTTGGAACCTGTTATTACGACTGGGAAGACGAAATGTGCCCCTACGTTCTGGAAAAACTCTGCGACAACCTGAGCGCGGAAAATCTTCTTGGAGATGCAAAAAAAATCCGCGGGGCAAAGCATGACTTTTACAAAAGCCTCGAATGTGCGGTACAGGCTGAACCCTACAATCCTCACGACCGCAACGCGATCATCGTGTGCATTGAAAATCCTGGAGCCAAAATCAGTGGAAATCCTGGACTTGAAAAAGCCGGTCACATTCGGGCCCTTGCCGCAAAAATCATCCGCGAGTCTAAGTCGAAAAAGATGAGCTACGACGGAAAGCTGTGCAGTTTGAGCGACAGCACAATTTGCGTAAAGGTGACAGTGTAGGAAAAGGAGAAAGACGAAAATTCTGCATCATGGTTCTTCTCAAGCGAAGAATTGCAGAATGGGAGCGATTAAAAGACTCAGATGATG
>Ga0247608_10006436_pt1 | contig 12349 bp, 14 predicted proteins | sample 176DNAGHGlowgp2_FD_193490 | JGI IMG/M metagenome (GOLD analysis project Ga0247608, IMG submission 193490) | Sheep rumen microbial communities from Palmerston North, Manawatu-Wanganui, New Zealand - 1766 DNA GHGlow gp2 | ecosystem: Host-associated > Mammals > Digestive system > Stomach > Rumen ... | reverse complement strand
TATCGGCTGGACCGAGAATACTGATGTTTCCACTATATGACGTCATCGTGACACTGACAGAAGCATATTTAGAAATTTTGATATCTCCATCAACACTGATGTTATCACAGCGAAGACTATTACATTCCAAATTGCCGTGTATGATGATATCACATCCATGTAAAGGTCCGTCAACCACAACATCTCCAAAAATCTCTATTGGGTTACAAGTGTAAATCACATCAAGATTTCCTTTTACATAAATATTACCATGAAGATTTGTTTGACATGAAAGAGCTAATTTCCGGTTGCTGAAAACATCACATGTAATTGGTTTCATTTATACCAATCCTTTCATAAATATTTATTCCTCTTGGGAATATTGATGGAAGAATTATATCACAAATCTATATAAAATGCAATGTAGTAGTGCTTTATAGCTGAATTACCAATAATTACATTTGATTTTGATTAGTAAAACATGTTAACATATATTTAGATATTATTAATTCTAAAGATAAATAAGGAGGTTAATTATGAACTTTCAAGAAATAAAAAAAAGTTTTAAACAATTAGATAAAAAAGTATTAACGATAGTAAGAAATGGACTAAAAGGTTCATTAATATTTTGTCTTATAGCAAGTTTTATTTTAGTTACATATAACACAATAGGAGAACCAAACGCATATTACATAGGAATATCATTATTAAAATCTGGATTATTTTTCGTAGTGGGATTTCTAATTTGCGGGGTGGCTTTTAATAAGATAATGAGTGAATAAACCCAGAAGGGACGGTTCTCTTTGGGGACATTTTTAGATGTCCCCAAAAGGAATCGTCCCTTCTGGGTACCGTAAAAAACTGTGCACAATCTTTTACTTTAATTAAGCATTAATAGCATTTAATTTTTTAGCTAAATTTGATTTTTTTCTAGCAGCTGTATTTTTAACAATAACACCTTTAGCGCAAGCTTGGTCTATTTTTTTAGTAGCTAATGAGAATAATTTTGTAGCTTCTTCTTTATTACCAGCTTCAACAGCTAATTCGAATTTTTTAACAGCTGATTTATATCCAGATTTAATCATGTTGTTTCTTAATGTTTTCTTTTCGATAACATCAACACGTTTGATTGCTGATTTGATATTTGGCATGTTTTGCACCTCCGTTCAATTATTAAGTCATTTTTAACAAACAATATTCTAACACAAAAATCCATGATTTGCAATAGGTAAAAGTAAAAAAAATAATTAGTAATAAAAAACATTGCATTTTTGTTTAGCACATGTTATTATTTGCGTATAAACTTTAAATATTTGAGGTGAATTTATGTTTCGAGATTATGATGTTATTGAAATTACAAAAGAAAATGAAAAAAAATATTTAAAAGGTGTAGTTGAATTAGAAGAAATTGTGTTAAATAAAATGGAACAAGAAGGAAAAGTTGGTCAATTGTTTATTACGGGTGAAGAAGGACTTAAAGAGTATATACGATCTGAAGACAACCATATTTTTGCTGCAGTGAAAAATGATGGATCTAATCAAGTTATTTCAGCAGCTTATATAACAAGAGGGCAAAAGAGTTTTACATATAATGATATTACAAAATATTTCAAATGTGGTGAAAAGTATGATGAATACGTAAGAGACAATTTTGAAAATTCGCAACAATATTATAGAAAAATGATAGATATTTATCAAAAGAAGATTGAGGCATATCGATATGCAAGAGATAAAATTTTATTCGAAAAAAACAATATTCCATTGCATAATATAAAAGAAGAAGATAGAAATGAAATGTTTATAAAAAAGGTGCAAGATGAATATCATGATAAAAATAATGGTTTTCATGAAAAAAGTGAGGTACGCGAAAATCTAAATAGATACATGACATCATATTTTCAAAAAAATTATAATAATGATATGAAAAAATACGAAAACTTTTATTGGATGAATTTTACAACAATGATAAATTCTTTACCAGAAGATAAGCAAAAACAAACAAAAGAAGTGTTTGAAAACGTTGGACTAAATTCATCTATAAAGGCATATGATAAAATATTAGAGTATCAAAGGTTCAAAATTTACGATACAACTCAATGTCAAAATATTAGTAACTATTATGACGCAAATACAAATAATACAGTTGAGTTGGACACATATCTAACTCATCCAGATTACAGAAAAAATGGAATTGCTGAAATTCTTACATTTGAAGGAATAAAGAGAACTATAAATGAACTTAGCAAAGAAAATGATAAGGTATATTTAGCTTCTACATTACATGAAGATAATTTTGCTTCAAAATACGTGTCAGAATTTTTTGGATTGAAAGATTACATCTTTGTAAACAGAAGAAACGGTAGAGATAGGCAGGTTCATATATTTGGTATGGACAAAAAAGAGATTCCAAATTATATAAATGGAATAGAGAAAAAATTAATTGACTTGTATAATTATAAACAAAAGAATATAATTGAACATGAATTATAAAAAACAAAGGAAGTGTGATTATGGAAAATAGTATTGAGTATAGTTGGCCAATAATTCCAAAATATAAAGTTTGTGAACATGATAAATATGGTATTAGAAAAAATCATTATGTTTTATTTAAGGAAAGAGCTCATTCTGGATTTGACATAACGGCCGATTATGGAACAGAAGTAAAAGCTATGGCAAAAGGTACAGTAATTTGTACAGGATTTGACGGAACTACAACAGAAGGTTTTGAACAATTTAATATGGGCTATGGAAATAGAATAGAAATCTTAAATGATGATGGAAGAAGATGTGTGTATGCACACTTAAGTGAAATTTTTGTTAAAGCTGGAGATGCTGTAGATAACGATACAATAATTGGCAAAACTGGATGTTCAGGTGGATCAAGGGTTCCACACCTACATATTGAAATTAGAAAAACAAATACAGAAGAAACTGGATTAGATTATACAATTAATCCATTAGATGTTTTACCAAAACTAGATTTCTCAAAAATAGATAAAGATTTTGAGACTGAACCATATTGTGAATTATGGAAAAAAATGTCTTCATCACAAACACCTTGGGATTTTTCTGAAGAAGATATATGGTATAGGGAAGACGAGCAATACATTAAGTAAAAATTTAGTAAAAAGGTTGAAAAAAATAATAAAACAATATATAATGAACTTAGAAGCTTAAATTATGGAAATTTGCAATAGGGATGTTAATTAAAGCCAACTCTCTATCTCCATAAAACAAAAGAAAGACTAACGAGAAAAAGGAGTGATTTTTATGAAAATAAAAATAACAGGAAAGGAATTAAAAGCAACTGAAGCAATTAAAGAATATGTGGAGAAAAAGTGTGAAAGACTTCAAAAATATTCAGAAGATGAAATTGATGTACAAGTAACAATCAAAACAGAAGGAATTAATCAAGTTGCAGAATTAAGTGCAGCAATAAATGGAGACATTTACAGAGCTGTAACAGAAAACAAAGACTTATATGCATCAATCGATAAAGATATAGATATAATAGAAGGTCAAATTAGAAAAACAAAAGCAAAAAAAGAAAAACAAAACATGAGTGGATCTATAAAAGAAGCATCTGAAATAATATTTGGTGCGGAAGATCACAAAGTTGAAAACGAAATTTTAAAAACAGCATATTATGATGTAAAACCTATGTCAGCTGAAGATGCTAAATTAGTTTTATCAGATAAAAGAGACAGTTTCTTAGCATTCGTTAACATAGATACAAATAAAGTAAATGTTATATTCAAATTAAAAGATGGTAAAAACTTTGGTTTAGTTGAACCAGAAGCATAAAGTTAAAAAATGGCGACAAATTATTTGTCGCCTATTATTTTCTATTTAAATATAAAAATTATTATTGTAATAAGGGGAGAAGAAATGGATAAAGCAAAAATATTTGAAAAATATAAAAAAGATGAGGATAGATTGTTAATATCTAAGCTGTTAGACAAAGTATCTTTAGTAGATAAAACAAATAAAATTCAATATACCGATTTTCTATCTCCAATTGAATTACAAGTTTTAAAAGATGTATTAAAAATATCCAAAATAAATAATTATGAAATATTTGGAGGACTAGAAAATGCTCAAAGAAATATGATTATTATTTATCCAGAAAAGATGGAAGACCTATTTGAAAACGATTCTTTTGATTATAATAGTATTTGTGCTTGCATTCGTATTATAAACGACAAAGAACAATATGACCATAAAGTTTATCTAGGTGGATTAATAAAATTAGGAATAAAAAGAGAGAAAATAGGGGACATAGTTGTATTCGATAATGGCGCAGACATTATAGTTACAAGAGAACTTAGAAAATTTTTATTAACTAATTTAAGTGAGTTAACAAGATTTCAAAAGAGTAAAATTGAAGGTATAGATTTAAGTGAAATAACAATTAAAGAACAAGAATATAAAGAGATGAAAATTATTGTTTCGTCTTTAAGATTAGATAATATTGTTTCTGAACTTGCAAGAACATCAAGAAGCAAGTCAAACGAAATACTAAAGCAAGAGCGTGTATTTATAAATTATAAAAACGAAAATAAGCCAACTAAAATGGTAAATAATGGAGATATTATTACTATAAGAGGAATTGGAAAATTTGTTATAGGAAATACAGATGAGCAAACTAGAAGCGGAAAGACAATTATTTTAATAAAGAAATTTGTTTAGTAAAATTGTAATAAAAATACTTGTATAAACGCAAAATATATGATATAAATAAAACGATAAACCTTAAAAAGAGAGGTGCTTTTTTAATGGAAGAAATTTTAAAACCAAAACCAAAAAGAACAATATTAATAGTTGATGATGAAAAACCAATTGTTGATATTTTAGTATATAACTTGCAAAAAGAAGGGTATGACACTTTAGAAGCAAGAGATGGAGAAGAAGGAGTTAGAATAGCTCTTGAAAAGAAACCTGATTTAATTTTATTAGATATAATGCTTCCTAAAATGGATGGATTAGCTGTATGTAAAAGAATTAGACATAGCTTAAATGTTCCAATCTTAATGTTATCTGCAAAAGATGAGGAAATAGACAAAATCTTAGGATTAGAATTGGGCGCAGATGACTATGTTACAAAGCCATTTAGTGTTCGTGAATTAATGGCGAGGGTTAAAGCTAATTTAAGAAAACTTGATATAGCTAGTGAAAACGTAACAATTGAACAACAACCAAAGCAACAAGAAGATAATAAAAATAAAATTGAAGTAGGAGATTTATCTTTAGATTTAGACAAATTTGAAGTAAAAGTAAGAGGAGAAGTAATAGATTTAACTTTAAGAGAATTTGAAGTTTTAAAATATCTTGCAAAACAACCGGGACAAGTAATTACAAGGGAAATTCTACTTGAAAAAGTTTGGGGATACGAATATTATGGAGATATAAGAACTGTTGATGTTACAGTAAGAAGAATAAGAGAAAAGATTGAATTAGATACATCAAATCCAAAAATATTGGTAACCAAGAGAGGTGTAGGATATTACATTTCCACAAATAAAGAAAAATAATAAATATTTTAATAAATTAGATAAAGACGTTGGCACATTATGAGACAGAAACAGGAATTAACTGTCATATAATGTGCCAATTTAAATGAAAGAGGGATTTATATGCAAAAATCAATGCAAAATAAATTAATTACTATTTGCGTAATTATAGGAACAATTATAATTGGAGCAATTGGACTTATTTTTATTTCTAATATTTCAGGCATGAATAGTGTTAACGATGTTGTAGAAGTTACAAAAAAATATATTATTATTTCAATACTAATTTTCATTTTTACATCAGTTGTTTCAATTGTAATATTAAACAGAATGATAAAAAAATCAATGGTAAGCATTATGAAAGATGCTGGAAAAATAGTTACAGGAAACAATTCAAAAGTAAAACTTTTACAGGATGGAAACAAATCTAGAGATGAATTTATGTCTGCATTTGATGATGCAACATTAGAAATAAGAGAACATTTAAGAGATGTAGATAAACAGAAAAAACAAATAGAAACCATTTTACTTCATATGACGGATGGTATTTTAGCATTTAATTTAGAGGGAGAAGTTACACATAAAAATATAGCTGCTGAAAGATTGCTTAATTTATCAGAAGAAGATGATGATTTTGAAAAAATATTTTCTAAAATTAATGTTGATATAAATTTAGAAAAAATAATTTATTTAGAAGAATGGACATCATCTGATAAAAAAGTAAGAATCGATGATAAATACTTAAATATTTTGTTTGTACCGTATAAAGATAATAATCAAAAAACTGCAGGTGTAATAGCTGTAATTCAAGATATTACTGAACATGTAAAATTAGACAATATGAGAAAAGAGTTTGTTGCAGATGTATCTCATGAGTTAAAAACACCTATTACATCTATAATGGGATATGCAGATACACTTTTAGAAGGGGAATATGATGATGCAACTAAAACAAAATTTTTAAATGTTATTGCATCAGAAGCAAGAAGAATGGCAAAATTAGTAACTGATTTATTATCTTTATCAAGATATGACACGAATAAAAATAAAATAGAAAAAACAGAGTTTGATTTAGGTGATTTAGTAAAAAAATGTCAAGAAAAACTACAAATAGAAATTGACAAAAAACATCATAAAGTTGAAAATTTGGTTACAGCAAATGTACCTCTTGTTTATGCAGATAAATCTGGAATTGAAAGAGTTGTATTAAATATTTTATCTAATAGTATAAAATATACAAAAGAAAATGGAAATATAAAGATATATGTTGGATTTGTTTACAATGATGCATATATAAAAATTATTGATAACGGAATTGGAATTCCTGAAGAAGATTTATCAAGAATATTTGAAAGATTTTATAGGGTTGACAAGGCACGTAGTAGAGAATTAGGAGGAACCGGACTTGGTCTATCAATTGCTAAAGAAATACTAAATGAAAATGGAGGAAGCATAGATATTAAGAGTGAGGTTGGAAAAGGAACAGAAGTTGTAATTAGAGTTCCTACAAAGAAATAAACTACAAAATAGGCTAATGTAAAGACATTTAGTTAGTTAAGTACTTGAAAAAATAAAACATATAATGTATAATTGGAATAATTATTTTAGTTAAATAAAAGAGGATATAAAAATATAAAATTATAGGAAGGAAGTTTTAGATACAATGGAAGAAAAAAGCAAGAGTAAAGAAATATTAGAATGGGTATATTGTATACTTATTGCTGTAGTTATTGTAATATTAATAAAATCATTTATAGGAGTACCTACTGTTGTAAAACAAAGTTCTATGCACCCAACTTTAATGCAAAATGAAAGACTATGGTTAAGCAGATGGGGAGCTACATTTGATAAAATGCCAAACAGAGGAGATATAATTACGTTTGAAGCTCCAACTCAAAGATCTGTTGATAAAATGAGTGCTGATTTAGAAAATCCTGTTGCTGAGTATAAATACAATCCTGATAATTTAATTGTTAAATTTGTTTATTATACATTAGAAGTAGGAAAAACAAGCTATATTAAAAGAGTTATAGGGCTTCCAGGAGATCATGTAGAAATAAAAGATGGTAGTGTATATTTAAATGGTGAAAAATTAGAAGAAAAATATTTACAAGATTATGTGGTTACAACAGACTTAGGTGGAGTATTTGTTGATGTTGTTGTTCCAGATAACACAGTATATGTTTTAGGTGATAACAGAGGTGAATCTGTAGACAGTAGAAGATTCGGATGCATTCCTGTTGAAAAAATAGAAAGTAAAGCAGTATTTAGATTTTGGCCACTTAATAAATTTGGTGGTATTTACAAAGATGTTAGATAGGTAAGTATAAAATGTTGGTGGTGGACTCGTGAGTTTCAATAATATAATTGGTAATAACAATGTAAAGAATATTTTAATTAAATCAATAAATAATGAAACAGTGTTACATAGCTATATGTTTATTGGAGAGCAAGGTATTGGCAAGAAATTGATTGCAGAGCAATTTGCTAAAATGATTTTATGTGAGGCTTATGAAGGAAAAGAATGTGATAAATGCAAATCATGTGTAGAATTTGATAGTGGAAATAATCCGGATTTTAAAATGATTGAACCTGATGGAAAGACTATTAAAATTGAGCAAATAAGAGAAATGCAAACAAAGGTTGCTGAAAAGCCTGTGAATTCTGGAAAAAAGATTTATATAATAGATGATGCGGATTTAATGACAAAAGAAGCACAAAACTGTTTATTAAAAACCTTAGAAGAACCACCAGAATATATAGTAATTATACTAATAGTTAGTAATGAAAATAGAGTGTTAACAACAATAAAATCAAGATGTATGAAAATGCATTTCGAAAAAATAAGTGATGAAGAAATAAAAAAGTATTTAAATGAAATTTGCGGAATACAAGATTTTAATAATAATATATTAAAAATGTGTGATGGAAGCATTGGAAAATGTTTAGATGTAAAAGATAGATTAAATGAATATAAAGAAATCGAAAATGTTTTTTCAAATTTAAATACTAGTATTACAAAATTTATAAATAGTGCAGAGATATTATATAAAAATAAAGAATATATAAATGATTATTTGGAATATATAAATGTCATTTTATACAGCTATGCTAAAAAAGATGTTAATAAAGTTAAATATATAAATTCAATTAGAATTGTTGAAAAGACTAAACAACGTTTATTAAGTAATGGAAATTATGATATGTGCATAGATTATTTACTTTTCAATATATGGGAGGAAATTAATGAAAAAAATAGTAGGGGTTAGATTTAAGAAACCTGGTAAGATATATTTTTTTGACCCAGAAGATTTAGAAATAAATATGGGTGATAAAGTAATAGTAGAAACAGCAATGGGAGAAGAATTCGGAGAAGTTGTAATTAATAAAAGAGAGTTACCAGATGAAAAAATAACAAATCCTTTAAAGAAAGTAATTAGAGTTGCCAATAAGCAAGATATAAAGAATATGGAATTCTATAAAAGCAAAGAACCGGAAGCACTAAAAATATGTGAGGAAAAAGTAAAAAAACATAATTTAGACATGCATTTAACAGATGTAGAATATAAATTTGATGGAAGTAAAATTTTATTCTATTTTACAGCAGATGGAAGAATTGATTTTAGAGAGTTAGTTAAAGATCTTGCAAGCATTTTTAAAACTAGAATTGAATTAAGACAAATTGGAGTTAGGGATGAAGTAAGAAGAATTGGCGGAAATGGTGTTTGTGGAAGAGAATTATGTTGTTGTTCTTTCTTAGGAAATTTTGAAACAGTATCTATTAAAATGGCAAAAGAGCAAAATATATCTTTAAATCCATCTAAAATATCTGGAAATTGTGGTAGACTTATGTGTTGTTTAAAATATGAGCAAGAGGCATATGAAGAAAAACTTAGTAGATTACCTAAAATTGGTGCCATTGTTAAAACAGAAGATGGAGAAGGGGTAGTTGATAATGTTGAAGTTTTGAAAGAACAATTGAAGGTAAAATTTAAAGATGGTGATGAATATTTTTATAAAAAATATGATGCTAAAGATGTAAAAATAATCAAAAATGGAACGACAAGTAATAAATATGACCCAGAGGAAGCTGAACATATGAAAGAATTAAAAGAACTTGAAAAATTAGAAAAAATGGACAATAAAAATAAAACAGAAGATGAAATTTAGTCGGAAGAGTTTAAAGTGAAAATATGTAACACGAAAGGTGGTGAAAGTTATGGCATATAAAATTACAGAAGCATGTATTTCATGCGGCGCTTGTGCAGCTGAATGTCCAGTAGGATGTATTTCACAAGGAGATGAAAGATATGTAATAAATCCAAATGCGTGTATTGGATGTGGAACATGTGCAGGAGTTTGTCCTGTTTCAGCTCCAGTTGAAGAATAATAAAAAAGAAAAAGCTAAGGCAACATGTGTCTTAGCTTTTTTTGCTTTTACATTGGTTAAAGCTGTCTGGCAATTCCGTCCAATCCTTTTGCTGCAATTTGTGAGTTTATGCACTGAACCATTACAGTGTAGATAAAATCTGCGTAAAGATTTCCAGTTTTACGATTTATAACTCCCCAACGATTACCACTTCGAACAGCAACAAGTTCTTCTAAGTGTGCACCGTTGTTTATGTAGTCAGGGTTCGTAAATGAAATGGAATAATCTGATTTAGCAGAATAGGGTACAGCTTGAGGAGCTGATCCCATGAAGAAAAGAATACTGTCAAAGCCCTGGTTGAATACAGGTTGATTTTTTAAATAGTCGATAATGTAGCACTGTCCCTGATTACTAGAAATTAGTAGTAAGTTATCTGACAGAAACAATGGATTTATCGCATTACAAAAAATTGGAGTGCCATCAAATAAATAGGAATCACATGTTCCATCAAGATTATGAGCAACAATGCCATATTTCTGGAATGTAATATCCTGATATACTAATGGTACAACTGCTTTGAAGTATCCGTCGTCAGCTAGGTCAATGACTCCGTACTTCCGGGTTTGAACAGAACATATGCTATTTAGCATGAAAAATGCCCCCTTTTTGTAAATATATTGTAAATTCATTATACTATCTTTAATATTCAAATTCAAGAAATTTTATATCTTTTTATAAATGAAATTTATATGAAAATAAAAATAGTATTACTAATGCTTTAGTAATACTATTTTGAGGACTATTCTTTATTAGTCATTTCTTCTAAATCTAATAATTCTTGCCATCTTCTATCAACTTCTTTTTGGAATTCTTCAATCATCCATTCGTTTCCAGGTTGGAACATGTGCTTAAATCTTCTTTGTGGTTTTAAAAATTCCTCAATTGGTTTTTTATTAGCAGGTTTATATGTTATATGATATTTTCCATCAACAATTTCATATAAAGGCCAGTAGCATGTTTCAATAGCTAATTTATTAATTTCCATCAACATATCTGTTGGATATCCCCATCCTCTAGGGCATGGTGTAAATACATTTAAAAATGTTGGTCCTTCAGTATAAATTGCTTTTTCAGCTTTTTCATATAAATCTTTGAAATTGTTTACTGCAATTGATTGAGCAACATAAGGTAGGTGATGACCTGCCATAATTTGTGTTAAATCTTTTCTGTTTTGCATTTTTCCAGGAATAACTTTTCCTGCTGGACTTGTTGTTGTGTCGGCAAATCTTGGTGTTGCACTTGAACGTTGAATACCTGTGTTCATATATGCACCATTGTCGTAACATACGTATACCATGTCATGACCTCTTTCCATTGCACCAGATAAACTTTGAAGTCCTATATCATATGTTCCACCATCTCCACCAAATGTGATGAATTTTGTGTTTTGATCTTGTGGTAATTTTCCTTGTTTTTTAAGTGATTTATATGCAGCTTCTACACCAGATGTGTTAGCAGCTGCGCATTCAAATGCTGTGTGTATAAATGAGTCTGTCCATGATGTGTAAGGGTATATGAATGTTGATACTTCCATACATCCTGTTGCACATGATACAACTGCATGGTCTTCATTTTTTAGCGCTCTTAGGACTGTTCTTCCTACTATTGGAGCACCGCAGCCAGCACACATTCTGTGACCAGCTGTGAATCTTGCTGGTTTGTTTGCGATTATTTCTTTCATGTTATATGCCATTTTTAATTATCTCCTTTCAGGTTTGCTTTTGCAGGGGGCCGAACAATTTTGCTGATTATGTAACCGCTGAAATATATATTGTTTTATGAGTTCCGCCCCAACTGCGAACTAAGAGTAAGAATCTTTCGTGCAAGACTGAGTTCGTGCTTTTGGTTTTAGTGTTTTTTGCACGAAATCTTCTAACTCTTACTAGCTTGTCGGTCCCCACCTTAACTCCACTTCATAAAACAATATATATTTCAGCGGTTACATAATCAGTAAAATTGTTCTACTCTGCGTATTTTGGGTTAGATAGGGGAAAGCTGTGTTATATTATTTACGTACTCCTAAATATCTATAGAAGTCATTTGTTCCGTTATTATTTGCAATTTCAGTTAAATCATTATAAACACTTTCAATGTCTTTTGCTGTTGTGTCACGTCCACCAATTCCATAAACATAGTTTACAGTTGGTACTTGAACTTTGTTTACAAACATTGCTGATGTTACATCTTCGAATAAAGCTCCACCAGCACCGTTTAGTGAATCAGCCTTGTCAAGAACTGCCACAGCTTTTAAGTGTGAAAGTGCTTTTGCAATTTCTTCAGCAGGGAATGGTCTAAACATACGAATTTTTAATAGACCAGCTTTAATTCCTTTGTTACGTAATTGATCAACAACATATTTTGTTGTACCTGCTGTTGAGTTCATACAAACAATTGCAATTTCTGCGTCATCTAGTTTATATTCTTCAAAGAA
>Ga0247608_10006432_pt1 | contig 12354 bp, 10 predicted proteins | sample 176DNAGHGlowgp2_FD_193490 | JGI IMG/M metagenome (GOLD analysis project Ga0247608, IMG submission 193490) | Sheep rumen microbial communities from Palmerston North, Manawatu-Wanganui, New Zealand - 1766 DNA GHGlow gp2 | ecosystem: Host-associated > Mammals > Digestive system > Stomach > Rumen ... | reverse complement strand
GATCTCCGCCAGTCCCGACAGAAAATCGGAGGACTGCACAAAGCCGAATACACTGGGGCCGATGAGCAGACCGGCGATGATTTCTCCGGCAACCTGCGGTGCCTTAACCTTTCTGGCGAGAAGACCGAATAGTTTGGCAGCTACGATGATGATACAGAGCTGCCTGAGTATGTCCAGAGTATCCATGATTATTCCTTTCCCGGCAGGGGTTCGGACCCTTGCTGACACGTCTTGATAAGCAAGAAAAATGATAGCACTTTTAAATACCGGACGCAACAGTATAAAATTACTGAAAAAACAGGCAGAAAAAGTTGAAAAATACAAGAATAAGACAAAGCAGATTTAAAGCAAATATAAAGCAAACATAAAGCAAACATAAAGCAAAACATGCTTGTGGGTTATTGTTCAAATATGGTAAAATATTAGACGTAGTTTGGCCGGAAATTTAAAAAAGATGATAAGAAGGGAGATACAAATGAAGACGATCATCGATCAACTGGAAGTGTTCACTAAGGAGAAGCCGAATATTGCAATCCTCTTTGATGAAGCTCATTCCAAGGGGCTTACCTATGCACAGTTCGACAATATGACCGGAAGGGTATATGCCTATCTGAAAAAGAAAGGCATAGGTAAAGAGGATTTTGTTCTTATTGATCTTCCACGCGGGATCACACCCATTATTGCCATGGTAGGTGTATGGAAGGCAGGGGCGGCATGGGCTCTGGTGGAGGATACCTATGCTCCCGAGCGTATAAAATACATACGGGAGGATTGCGGCTGTAAGATAGAGCTGGATGCAGAGGCATGGGAAGAAGTCATGCGTGAAGAGCCGCTCTACGGACATGAGGAGGTGTCGGAGCATGATGCGGCATATGCCATCTATACCTCCGGAACTACCGGAAATCCCAAGGGAGTCCTGCACGAATACGGAAATCTCGGGCGTGCCATAGATTCCATTAAGATCAAAGGCGAGTCGCCCTTTACCGATAAGGACAGGCTGGCGCTTCTTGCCCCGCTTAATTTCGTGGCTTCGGTCATAGTTATCCTGAGGTGCCTGAGCGTTTTCGGCGCAAAAACCTTCGTTGTGGGTTATGCAACGATCAAGAATCCGGGCGCATTGAAACGTTTCTTTATTGAGAAGCGTGTAACCATTACATTCCTTACTCCTTCATATGTCAGGATGCTGGGAAATACCACGGGTCCCTTCCTTCGTATGCTTTTTGTCGGAAGCGAGCCTGCCAACAATGTGTATAACAAAAAACTGGATATAATCAACATTTATGCATGTTCCGAAAGCGGTTTCGCTGTCGGTGTATTCCCCATTGATAAATCCTATGAGGCCTGTCCCATCGGAAAGCCTGAGGTGGAGACGAAGATCATCCTGATCGATGAGGACGGAAATGAGGTGAAGGACGACGAGATCGGTGAACTCTGTTTTGAGAATCCCTATGTCCGCGGGTATATCAATCTTCCCGAGGAGAGCGCAAGAGCCTTCGTAAACGGCATATATCATACGGGAGACCTCGCGAGAAAGCAGTCGGACGGAAATTATATCCTTCTCGGCAGGACCGGCGATATGATCAAGATAAACGGTAACCGTATCGAACCGGCGGAGATCGAAGCGGCGGTTAAACAGGTACTGGGTATATCCTGGGCAGCTGCAAGAGGCTTTGATGAGGCAAACAGGAGTTACCTCTGCGCATATTATACCGAAGATGTGACTGTGGATCCCGTGTACATGAGAGAGGAGCTGTCCAAGAGGCTGCCATACTACATGATCCCGTCCTATTATATGAAGATAGATAAGGTTCCGCTTAAGGCAAACGGTAAAATGGACCGCAAGGCCCTGCCGCAGCCGGATACCAGTGATTTCCGCACGGAATATGCGGCTCCCGAAACAGAGATACAGCAGAAGCTTTGCGAAGCCATGGCAAAGGTTCTGAAGGTGGATAAGATCGGTATCCATGATGATTTCTATGAGCTGGGTGGAGACTCTCTGGGATCCATTCAGGTGATCGTACAGAGCGGCCTGCCGGGACTTCAGGCAAATGATATCTTCCGCGGCCGTACTGTCGAGAAGATAGCAGAGATCTATGAGAATAAGCAGTCTGCGGACAGCGGTGAGAGTCCCGAGATCCGTAATGCCGAGGCGATGAAGAAGGATCATCCCCTTACGGCAGAACAGCTCTATATGGTGGATTATCAGCTTTATACCCCGAAATCAACCATGTACAACCTGTTCTCAATGATGAAGGTCGATAAGGAGCTGTTTGACCTTGAAAAGCTGGCCGATGCCATGCGCCTTGCTATCAGGAATCATCCGGCACTGCTTACAACCTTCAGCTTCAGTAAGGAAGGGGAGATCATCCAGCATTATACTCCCGAGGTGGAACGTGAGATCCGTGTAGAGAAGATCAGTGAGTTTGAATTCAATGAAGTTAAGGATACACTGGTACAGCCCTTTAAGATCATTGACGGACCTCTGTACCGTGTCCGGATCTTTGAAACCGAGAAGAGCGGGTATATGTTCTTTGACGTTCACCATACACTGTTTGACGGCACCAGCCTTAAGGTGTTCATGGGAAATATCGGCAAGCTTTATATGGGTATGCTTCCGGATCCCGATTTCTATTACCTGATGCTTCAGGAGCGTGAGGATGAGACGGGATCGGCATTATATGAAGAGAGCAAAAAGTATTTCGAGGACAGATATGACGGCATAGACTGGTGCTGTTATCCGAAGATGGATACCCATTCCAGGGAAAATGAGATGGGTGAGTTCTTTGCTGAGCTGGGTGTGGAGCAGCCTCAGATGAAGGCAGTGGAAAGAACCTATAAGATCACCAGAAATGAATTCTTTATTTCTGCCCTGACGCTGGCCATTTCCATTTTCAACAAAAAGAATGATATTAAGATATCCTGGATCTATAACGGACGTGAGGATATGCAGATGCTGTCTACCGTAGGACTTCTTTTCCGCGATCTGCCGGTTGGTGTGCGCCTGAAAGATGATATGACCCTGCGCGAGCTTTTTGCGGATGTGCATGATCAGGTTCAGAAGGGTATAGAGCACAGCTGTTATCCTTATGTTGATACCCATAACCAGGTAGGCGAGGGCGAAGCAGCCTATCTTCTGTACCAGCAGGATATCCGTGATATGGGCGGACTGGACGGTATGGAGATAGAGTCGGTTGAGATCCGTCAGAACCAGGCTGCGTCCCAGACGGTACTTGATATGGAGATCCTGGACGGTGAAGAAGGACTGATGCTGATGATGGACTATGCTGCAAGTCTTTACAGAGATGAGACCATGGACCGCTTCAAGGATCTTTATGTACGCACCGTACAGGCTATGGTTACCCATAATTCACAGAGCGATGTGACAATAGGTGAGCTGAGAAAGAAACTTACCGATAATGGGAATTTCTTCATCAAGATCGTAAGTAAGTTCAGACGTAGGAAGTAAGTGCTTGGGAGATAAAGATGACAAACCAGGAAATACATGACAGCTTCGGCGTGAATAAAATGATCGCAGGTGATTATGATCCGGAGCTTGCGGCGGTCTGCAGTAACGGAACCTTCGTAGGGAGGAAAAATGAGAAGGGGATACTTGTTTTTAAAGGTGTTCCGTATGCGAAGCCTCCCGTAGGTGCTCTGCGCTGGAAGAAGCCGAGGCTCGCCGGACATGATCCGGGGGTGTATGAGGCTTATTACAATGGAAAGACACCCATCCAGACCGAATGGGAGAGCGAAAGGGCTTCATACTATCCCCAGGGAGAGGACTGTCTCTATCTGAATGTATGGCTTAATCCGGAATGTGCGGATCCCTACAAGACAGTGATGGTATTCTTTCATGGCGGTTCCTACGGCTGGGGAGGTACTGCTGATCCCATTTATGACGGTGCGAATTTTGTAAAGGAAAATCCGGATATCATAATGGTGACAGTGGGATATCGTACGGGCATCATGGGCTTTATAGATTTTTCGGAAGTGCCCGGCGGTAAGGATTATCCCGATGCTCCGAATCTCGGTCTCTGGGATATGATAGCGGCACTTCGCTGGGTAAGAAAGAATATAACGGCCTTCGGAGGGGATCCGGAAGCGGTTACGATCTTCGGCGAGTCTGCCGGAGGAGGGGCGGTATCGCTGCTTCCCATTACGCCTGCGGCCAAGGGGCTGTTCAGAAGGATCATCGCCCAGAGCGGATCTGTAGCACTTACATTTTCAAAGAAGGAATGTCAGGGATTTACCAAAAGACTGTTGGATGTAAGCGGAGCAAAGTCCATGGATGATCTCATGGCTTTTTCCGAAGAAGAATTAAAGCAGTATAACCAAAGCATTAATCAGTACAATAATTTTCCCCAGAGGGACGGGGTCCTGATCCCGGAGAATCCGTATGAAGCATGGCTTGCTGGACAGACTGCGAATCTGGATGTCATGATGGGCTCCAATGCAAATGAGTCGAATTACTGGGTGGGAGAGCTCGGCGGTATTGTTCCTTACCGGCTGGGTATCCCGGTCATGTTTGAAAATGATGTCCGTAAGATGAGACTTATGGATCAGATGACGGTAAAGCAGTTTATCAGGGACGGGAAGAAGCATCCGGTGTGGATGATGTCGGAGTTCTACGGCGAGATAATGTTCCGTCTGCCGATGCTGAGACAGGCGGAAGGACATGTACATCACGGCGGCAGGGCATATGTCTATTACTGGACAGTACCTTCCACCCTTCCCTACCGGGGAGCATGCCATGCGGTTGAACTGGTATATGTGTTCGGAAATCCGAAGGAAACTATCTATACCGGTGAGGAAGCTGACCCCGGGATCGTTAAGAGGACCATGCATATGTGGGCCAATTTCGCGAGGACGGGTGATCCGTCGGCCGACGGGATAGAATGGCGTGAGTATAAGAAACACCGCAGCATGATGGTGCTGGGTGAAAAGGCGGAAATGAAGGAACATATCAAGCCGGGTCAGAGACAGAAGCTCATGCCCCTGCTGAGATATCATCTGAACGGTTCATATATGGATATGGATCTGAATGTCCCTTATGTGAAAACCCTTGCTGCAGCGGGCATTGCGTCACTTGTCGGGTTTGCCGCGGCGGGCGCAGGCATAATATGGGCATTTAAACACAGGTAGTATTATGAAAAAAGGACCGGGTGCAGACCGATCGGCTGTACCCGGTCCTTTTTCTACGCGGAAGGGATCGGGCTTCCCGCTTTGTACACAATACGGCAATCGGTATGCATTGCATACTGAGCTTATGGATGCGGCGCCGGCGGAAATCATTTCCGGAGCAGGTCCGCAAGGGTTCTTCCGTAAAAGAAGTCATGAACCATATTATCAAATTCCGACCACATGGGGAGTGTCTGGCATACTTCCCTGCGGGGACAGTCGTAATCCGGATCCACAAGACAGGCTACCGAAGAGAGAGTGCCTTCCATTCTTTCCAGGATCTCTCCTACAGGATAATCTTCCGGTTCACGGCAAAGCCTGTAGCCGCCGCCTTTTCCGCTGGCTCCTTTGAGAAAGCCTCCGGCTACCAGTTCTTTTACAATGATCTCAAGATATTTTTTGGAGATCCCCTGTCTTTCGGCTATATCCTTCAGCGGGATATAGCGGTCATTTTTCTGCTCCGCCAGGTCTATCATAACCCGGAGTGCGTAGCGCCCTCTTGTAGATATCATATGAAAATCCCCTCCTCAATACAGGTATAGCGACCTGCTTTCTTTGGCGGTTCGCAGGTCGTTTTACCTACTTTACCACAAGGTAATAGGACAATACAAGAAAAAAAGTCTGAAAAAAATTTATAAAACCTATTGACATAGTAGGCAAATCGGAGTATACTCCGAAACATGTTACGGAAAGGAGCGCACGACAATGAGGTACATTTATAAAACTACATGTATGTGTATGATGATGTGTGGTTGCATGCTGCGGGATCCCCGACTCAGTCGAGACAGCGGTGATGCGGCGCCTTGCTGTGCGCGTATCATTCTGTAGAAGATCGTGTGACTGGGACCGGGATCCGAAAGGGTTCCGGTCTCTTTGTGTCTGTGCGGTAAGTATGCAAAGCCCGGTCATGAAGAATATGAATCATTCGGAACCGGAGCATGGCACTGTACGATCGGAAAAAAATCAAAGGAAAGGATGGATATGGTTATGAGATGTCACACAAAGCGAATGCCGCAGGGGCGGCGATGTTGGAGGTATAAGACGAATGAGGAGCATGAGCACCATAAACGAAAGCGTAAGTTAAAGGAAAGGACATAAAAATGAAAAAGAAGAACTTATTCAAAAAGATAGCAGCCTATGGACTCACAGCACTTGCATCTCTGGGACTCCTTACAGCCTGCGGAGCTCAGAAGGACAGCTCGGCAGCGGCAAAAGGTACGGACGCAGAGAATAAGAGTGCGATATACAGAACTCTGGATGAGATCAGGGAAGCAGGAACAGTGAATATCGGTGTATTCTCCGATAAATCCCCCTTCGGATATGTGGACGAGAACGGAACCTATCAGGGCTATGATGTATATCTGGCAGAGAGACTCGGCAAGGATCTGGGAGTTAAGATCAATTATGTTTCCACCGAGGCAGCCAGCCGCATCGAATATCTGAAGACCGGAAAGGTTGATATAGTTCTTGCCAACTTCACAGTCACACCCGAGCGCGCCGAGGAGGTGGATTTCGCACTTCCCTACATGAACGTGGCACTGGGTGTTGTATCTCACGATGAAAGAGTGATAAAGGATCTCAGTGAAGTAAAACCGGATGATCAGGTAATTGTGATCTCAGGTACGACAGCAGAGACTTACCTTGAGAAGAATAATCCGGAAATAAAGCTCCAGAAGTTTGATACCTATGCCGCAGCAAAAAGTGCATTTGAGAACGGAACCGGTGTTGCCTGGGCAAATGATAATACAGAGGTTATCGCTTTTGCAAAGGAAAATGCAGGTTATACCGTCGGAATCGACTCCCTCGGAAGCGCCGATACCATCGCTCCTGCGGTAACAAAGGGAAATGATACGCTGCTCGGCTGGATCAATGATGAGATAAAGAGTCTTGGCAAAGAGAAGTTCTTCCATGCGGATTACGAGGCAACACTCGTGGGAACCTATGGTACAGAGTTTGAGGATACCCTGGTGATCGAGGGCGGCGTTGTTGAGGGACAGAAAGAAGATGTGACGGAAGCTGAACCTGCCGGATCAAAGGGAGTGATCACGGTAGCGGCATCCCCCACACCTCACGCGGAGATCCTTGCCAGGGCAAAGGATATCCTGGCGGCAGAGGGCTGGGAGCTGAAGGTTACGGAGTTCGAAGATTACGTGCAGCCGAATCTGGTAGTGGAGAGTGGAGAGATCGACGCCAATTATTTCCAGCATGTACCGTATCTTGACGATTTCAATAAGGAAAACGGAACAAGTTTAGTAAATGCCGCAGGCATCCATTATGAACCCTTCGGTATATATCCGGGAACAAAAGCGTCCTTCGATGAGCTTTCCGACGGTGATACCATCGCGGTACCGAATGATACAACAAATGAAGCAAGAGCCCTCCTGTTACTGCAGGCTAACGGCCTGATCACCCTTAAAGAAGGCGCAGGCCTTACCGCAACAGTCCTGGATATTACTGATAATCCCCGGAATCTTAAGATCCAGGAACTGGAAGCCGCACAGGTATCCAGAGTAAGGACTGAAGTAGCGCTGGTAGTATTGAACGGCAACTATGCACTTCAGGCAGGTCTTTCCGTAGGAAAGGATGCCATCGCATTTGAGAAGTCCGATTCCGAGGCTGCAAAGACCTATGTAAATATCATTGCCGTAAAGGCAGGTCAGGAAAAGAGTGAGAAGACCCTGGCGCTTGTAAAGGCACTTGAGTCCGAAGAGATCCGTCAGTTCATCATCGACACCTATGACGGAGCTGTAATACCATTTAACTGAAACACGTATAAAGGACCGGGGATCCTTCATGTCCGGCGCGGCCGGTGTGTACTGATCCCCTGAAATATGATGAAAGGCCGGCACGGTTCCATGTCAGTGATCGAATTGAAGAATATAACAAAAACCTATAACGGAAAGAACGGTCGGGTAGATGCACTTAAGGATGTAAGTCTATCCGTTGAGGAAGGCGTGATCTATGGTGTGATCGGTCTTTCCGGGGCAGGAAAGAGCACGCTGGTTCGCTGCATCAACCTTCTGGAACGTCCCGAATCCGGGCAGATCATAGTAGATGGTAAGGATCTCTTCAGTCTGAACGAAAAGGAACTCAGGAGGGAGCGGCAGAATATAGGCATGATCTTCCAACATTTCAATCTGCTGATGCAGAGGACCGTGCTGGATAATGTCTGCTTCCCTATGGAAATAGCAGGTATCAAAAGAAAGGCAGCCCGGGTGCAGGCGCTGGAGTATCTCCGGACAGTGGGGCTGGAGGATAAGGCAAAGGCGTATCCGGTCCAGCTCTCCGGAGGACAGCAGCAGAGGGTGGCCATAGCAAGGGCACTGGCATCGCATCCCGGGATCATACTTTGTGACGAAGCGACCAGCGCGCTGGATCCGAAGACTACACGTACGATCCTGGAGCTTTTAAAGACAGTAAACCGTAAATACGGCATTTCCATAGTGATCATCACCCATGAAATGCGCGTGATCACGGAGATATGTGACAGGGTAACGGTGCTGCACCACGGAAATGTGGAGGAGACCGGGCCCGTAAAAGAAGTATTTAGTAACCCGAAGTCAAAGGCTGCAAAACGTCTGCTTCTTTTAGAGGAGTCGGAGCAGCTTGAAGAAGAGGTCGCAGGAGAGGAGGGACTGTATGCAGTGGTCTGACATCTGGCCCATGCTTCTGGAAGGAACCGGGCAGACATTGGGAATGGTGCTGATCTCTACAGCCCTCGGATATCTGATAGGGCTTCCCCTAGGTGTTCTTCTGACGATCACAGGCAAGGACGGAATCAGTCCGCGTCCTATCCTGTATAGGACCCTGGATCTGATCATCAATATTACAAGGAGCGTTCCCTTCCTTATCCTTCTCATTCTCATCCAGCCGCTGACGAGGCTGGTGGTCGGAAAAAGCTATGGTACGACGGCGACTATCGTTCCGCTGACTCTGGCCGCGGCGCCTCTCATTGCGAGGATGGTGGAGAATTCGCTGAAGGAAGTGGACCACGGAGTGATCGAGGCGGCCGTCAGTCTTGGAGCAAGTCCGCTCACTATCATCCGTAAGGTGCTTATCACCGAGGCAAGAACTTCACTGCTGGTAGGCGTGACGATAGCTTTGGGAACCATACTCGGTTATTCGGCAATGGCAGGGGTTGTCGGAGGCGGAGGACTGGGAGATATCGCTATCCGGTACGGATATTACCGCTATGAGACTCAGGTGATGATCATCACGGTCGCAGTACTGGTGGTACTCATGCAGGTGCTTCAGTGGCTGGGAATGTTCCTGTCAGGAAAGGTGGACAGGCGGAAAGCATGAACTGGGAAGTTATATCTGATTATCTGCCGCTCTTTGAAAAGGCGCTCTGGCTTACCCTCGGAATTGGATGGATGGGTATATTTCTCGCTGTCCTGATCGGTGCATTTACGGCTGTGATACGCAGCCTGCGCATCCCGGTACTGAGGATAATAGCGGAGTGTTATGTGGAATTATTCAGAAATACACCGCTGCTTGTCCAGCTTTTCTTTCTTTATTTCGCACTTCCCAGAATGGGAATAAAAATGAATGCGGAATTCTGCGGTGTACTGGGCCTGGGTCTTCTGGGAGGCGCCTATATGGCCGAAACCTTCCGGAGCGGGCTCGAAACCGTGGATAAGATACAGACAGAAAGCGCTCTGGCATTGGGAATGACACGCTGGCAGGGATTCCGTTATGTGGTCCTTCCGCAGGCCATATCCGTCAGCATTCCCGGTTTTACGGCAAATGTGGTCTTTCTTCTGAAGGAGACCAGCGTCTTTTCAGCCATCAGTCTGATGGATCTGATGTTTACGGCCAAGGACCTGATAGGCCTTTATTACAAGACCACGGAAAGTCTGACGCTGCTGGTTGTATTTTATCTGATCATACTGCTTCCGGTGTCGATATTCGGAAGCTGGCTGGAAAGGAGGGTGCGCCGTGCAGGTTTTGGGACTTGATGTACTCTTCAAGGGTACAAACGCTCTTCGTCTTCTGGAAGGATTGTGGACCGCCCTCGGTATCAGTCTTGTATCGGTCATTATAAGCATACCCCTCGGGGTCATCATGGGGATACTGATGACAAAGAAAAATCCGGTGATCAGGATACTGACCAGAATATATCTGGAGATAGTCAGGATAATGCCGCAGATGGTCCTGCTCTTCATTGTTTTCTTCGGTACTACCAGGGCCTTCGGCTGGGATCTTAAGGCAGAGCTGGCCTCCATAATAGTATTCAGCTTCTGGGGGACTGCGGAAATGGGGGATCTTGTCAGGGGAGCGCTGATAAGCATTCCGAAGCAGCAGTATGAAAGTGCGGCGGCGCTGGGCTTCACTCCGGCACAGACCTACAGCTATATAGTGATACCCCAGACGCTTCGCAGACTGATCCCGCTCTCAATCAATCTGGTGACGAGAATGATAAAGACCACAAGCCTTGTCATGATGATAGGTGTGGTTGAAGTGTTAAAGGTAGGGCAGCAGATCATAGAGGCAAACCGAACCGCGTCTCCCAATGCGGCATTTGGCATATACGCCGTAGTATTTCTGCTGTATTTCGCAGCCTGCTGGCCCATCGGCAGACTGGCGAAGCATCTTGAAAGGAAATGGGCTGCGACATGAGCGGAGAAATGATCCGGGTGGAACATTTAAAAAAAGCATATGGTGAAAATGTAGTGCTGGAGGATATCTCCCTTTCGGTAAACAGGGGAGAGGTGCTGGTTATCCTCGGACCCTCCGGTTGCGGCAAGAGTACGCTTCTACGCTGCCTGAACGGCCTGGAACCGGTTCAGGGTGGCGAGATCACCTGCCTCGGAGAAAGGATAGATCCCGGCGCGGGAATAAAACAGCTCAGCGCCCTCCGCCAGAAGGTGGGTATGGTATTCCAGAGTTATGAGCTTTTTCCGCATAAGACCATACTTCAGAATGTAATGCTGGCGCCGATGAAGGTGCAGAAGAGAGATAAAAAAGAAGTGAGGGAGGAAGCGCTTCTTCTGCTGGACAGAGTCTGCCTTAAGGATAAGGCAGAGGCGTATCCCCGGCAGCTGTCGGGAGGACAAAGGCAGCGTGCAGCCATAGTCCGGGCACTTGCCATGCATCCGGAGGTGATGCTTTTTGACGAGGTGACAGCGGCTCTGGATCCGGAAATGATCCGCGAGGTTCTGGATGTGCTGCTGCGTCTTGCGGAACAGGGTAACACCATGGTGATAGTGACTCATGAAATGGCATTTGCAAGAGCCATAGCAGACAGGGTGATCTTCCTGGACGGGGGAAGGATAGTTGAAGAAGCGGCGGGCAGCAGATTCTTCCGTGCACCCGGGACCGAACGTGCCAGACAATTCCTGGATAGTTTTTCTTACGAGAAGGTACAGAAGAAGATATGGAAGACAGGGTAGTGATAACCGAATATTTGAAGGCAGGGGAGACGGACAGGAAGAGACTGGGGCTGGAGCTGGAGCATTTTATCCTGAATGAGGCAGGTGAAGGGATAGAGTTTGATGTTCTGTCCGAACTGATAAGAAGTACTGGTGAAAAGCTGGGGGCAGAGCTTACCGTAACCGACGGACATGTCCTTGGTTATGATGCGGGGGATCATACGGTAAGCGTGGAGCCTTCATGTCAGTTAGAGATCAGTATAGCACCCTTTGAAGATCTGGCTCATATTGAGGAGATATATCTGGAGTTTCGCAGGGTATGGAATCCTGTGCTCGGACGTCTCGGGTTTTTCCTGATCACCAGGGGGCTTAATCCTGCCGTTGAAGCAGGCGTGATCCACCCGACGGAGCTGCCCCTCATTCCGAAGAACCGGTATTTTTTCATGGATCGGTATTTCAGGGACAAAGGCAGATACGGGGCGCATATGATGAGGGCTTCGGCATCTACCCAGATATCGCTGGACTATGCTAATGAAAGCGACATGGTAAGAAAACTCAGGCTGCTGACCATACTCTCACCGGTGCTGATGCAGCTAATGGAGAATAAATCCATTCCCGACAGCCGCCTTGCGGAAAAGAAGGGTAAGCATTTACTCAGGACCCAGATCTGGGAGGATCTTGATCCGGACCGTACCGGGTTCTTTCCGGGAGCATTTCACGGACAGTTCGGCTATGAAGCATATGCGGAGCTGCTCCTCGGAAAACCGCTGGCCGTTTTTACGGATCGGGGTCAGACGATATATGC
>Ga0247608_10006430_pt1 | contig 12354 bp, 8 predicted proteins | sample 176DNAGHGlowgp2_FD_193490 | JGI IMG/M metagenome (GOLD analysis project Ga0247608, IMG submission 193490) | Sheep rumen microbial communities from Palmerston North, Manawatu-Wanganui, New Zealand - 1766 DNA GHGlow gp2 | ecosystem: Host-associated > Mammals > Digestive system > Stomach > Rumen ... | reverse complement strand
GCAGTCAGAAAGAGATAGCCCGTCAGCAGGGACTGGTGGAGGCGGCACAGAATGAAGTCAGTATGTACCAGATCCGCCAGCGTGTCAACGAGCTGTATTTCGGACTGTTGCTGATAGACGACCAGTTGCAGCTCAATATGGATTTGCAGGAAGTGCTCAGCGGTAGTGAGAAGAAACTCGCATCAATGTATCAGCATGGTACCGCGGCGGAGAGCGACTATCTTTCCGTGAAGGCAGAGCGTCTGAATGTCATCCAGCAACAGACCAGTTTGCAGGCACAGCGTCAAGCATTGGCGAGGATGCTCTCCACCTTTTGCGGCATGGACATCCGTCACGTGCAGAAGCCTGTCCCACCTGCCGCTGTGCCACAGCAACAAAACATGCGCCCCGAGTTGAAAGCCATCGAGGCACAGCTCCGCCTTGCCGATGCCAGGGAGAAAGCCTTGAACGCGGCTCTCATGCCTAAGTTAGGAGTCTTTGCCCAAGGCTTCTATGGTTATCCGGGCTATAATATGTTTGAGGACATGATGCGCCACCGATGGTCGCTGAACGGGATGATAGGTGCTAAGTTGTCGTGGAATATCGGAGCACTCTATACCCATAAGAACGACAAGGCGAAGGTCCAGTTGCAACGGGAGCATGCTGAGGTCAGCCGTGACGTGTTCCTTTTCAATAACCAGTTGGAGCAGGTTCAGCAGCAGGAGGACTTGGAACGCTACCGGAAGCTGATGACCGAGGATGAAGAGATCATCCAGCTCCGCAGTGCTGTCCGTAAGGCTGCCGAGTCGAAACTGGCGCATGGCATCATCGATGTCAACGACCTCGTGAGGGAGATTAACAACGAGAATGCGGCAAAGGTGCAACAGTCCATCCATGAGATAGAGATGTTGAAAGAGATATATGATTTGAAGATTACCTTGAATAATTAATAGCGATATGAGAAAGATAGATGTGCTGGCAGGTATTGCCATGTTATTGACAGCTTGCGGAACCCAAAAGAAGGACTATGATGCCACGGGAACGTTCGAGGCAACAGAGACTGTGGTATCGGCAGAGCAGAGTGGGGTACTGTTGAGGTTGAGTGTCAACGAGGGTGATTCGCTTTCCGAAGGACAGGAGGTCGGTCTGGTGGACACCACCCAGCTGTGGCTGAAGGTACAGCAGTTAGGGGCTACGAAGAAGGTCTACCAGAGTCAGAAGCCGGATTTGGAGAAACAGGTGGCGGCAGTCCGTCAGCAACTCGCCAAGGCGAGGACGGAACAACAGCGCTATCTGGAGTTGGTGAAGGACGGTGCCGCGCCGAGGAAGATGCTCGATGATGCCACCAGTCAGGTCACCGTCCTGCAGAAGCAACTGGATGCCCAGGTGTCGGCACTTGGTACGCAGGTGTCCACCTTAAACTCACAAGTGTCCACTGTCGACGTGCAGGTGGCGCAACTGACAGACCAGTTGAGGAAGTGTCATGTCATCGTTCCTACAGGTGGTACCGTCTTGGAGAAATATGTGGAGACTGGAGAGTTTGTCGCCACGGGCAAGCCCCTCTTCAAGATTGCCGATATCGACAAGATGTTCATCCGTGCATACGTCACCACCGCCCAGTTGCAGCACATCAAACTGGGACAGAAAGTAAAAGTGTTTGCCGACTATGGTGACCAGCAGAAGAAAGCATACGATGGTACGGTATCATGGATATCCAGTCGTTCGGAGTTCACCCCCAAGACCATCCTCACCGATGACGAGCGTGCCGACCTGGTCTATGCCGTCAAGATAGCCGTCAAGAACGACGGATATATTAAAATAGGTATGTATGGGGAGGTGAGGTTTTAGTTGAGAGTTCATAGTTCATAGTTATGCAAGCCATAGAGGTCAGTCATATTTCAAAATCCTACGGTAAGGTAAAGGCACTCGATGATGTGTCGTTCTCCGTTGGTCAGGGGGAGGTGTTCGGACTGATAGGTCCTGACGGAGCAGGTAAGACCACCTTGTTCCGCATCCTCTGCACCTTATTGCTTGCCGACCATGGAACGGCATCGGTCGATGGTTATGATGTCGTCGGTCAGATGCGGCAGATACGCAGTCGGGTAGGGTATATGCCGGGTCGCTTCTCACTCTATCAGGACTTGACGGTCCGTGAGAACCTGGAGTTCTTCGCCACCCTCTTCGGTACTACCGTGGAGGAAGGCTATGACAGTATTCGTGCCATCTATTCACAGATAGAGCGTTTTGCTGACCGTAAAGCAGGTGCCCTCTCAGGCGGTATGAAGCAGAAACTCGCCCTGTCGTGTGCCTTGGTACATCAGCCCACGATCCTTTTCCTTGATGAGCCGACCACGGGGGTCGATCCTGTCAGTCGTAAAGAGTTCTGGGAGATGCTGGGAACATTGAAAGAGCGTGGTATCACCATTGTCGCCTCTACCCCCTATCTCGACGAGGTCCGTTGCTGTGAGCGTGTTGCTTTCCTGCATGAGGGGAAGGTGCAGGGGGTGGATAAACCGGAGCTCATCCTCGACCGCTTCTCTGCCATCTTCAATCCTCCGCCCATCATTCCGTCTGCTGTGCCACAGCAACAGGCAGGACGGGAGAATGTCATCGAGGTGTGTCACCTGGTGAAGGCTTTCGGTAGCTTCCATGCCGTAGATGATATCTCGTTCAGTGTACGGCGTGGAGAGATATTCGGTTTCCTGGGTGCCAATGGAGCAGGCAAGACCACTGCGATGCACATGCTCACGGGACTGAACCAACCCACCTCCGGGACAGGTACCGTGGCTGGCTTCGACATCTGCACGCAGCATGAGCAGATCAAGAAGCATATCGGGTATATGAGTCAGCGCTTCTCTCTTTATGAAGACCTGACCGTCCGTGAGAATATCCGTCTCTTTGCCGGCATCTATGGTATGAGAGACGAGGAGATAGCCCGTAAGACCGACCAGTTGCTGGAGCAACTCCAGTTTACGGAACATAAGAACGACCTCGTGGGCTCCCTGCCTCTGGGGTGGAAACAGAAACTCGCCTTCTCCGTCTCTATCTTCCATGCCCCCGACATCGTCTTTCTCGACGAACCGACGGGTGGGGTGGATCCCGCCACACGCCGTCAGTTTTGGGAACTCATCTACGAGGCGGCAGGACGTGGCATTACCGTTTTCGTCACCACCCATTATATGGATGAGGCTGAGTATTGTGACCGTATCTCTATCATGGTGGATGGTAAGATCAGTGCGATGGGAACCCCAGAGGAACTGAAACAGCAGTTCCACCAGCCTGATATCGACCATGTGTTTACCTATCTCGCCCGTCAGGCGACCAGAAGCAGTGATTAGCCTATGAGACAGTTTGTTAGTTTTATCATCAAAGAAACCAAACACATCCTGCGCGACCGTCGTACGATGCTGATACTCTTCGGCTTGCCTGTCGTCCTGATGCTGCTCTTCGGCTTTGCCATCACGAACGATGTGAAGGATGTGCGTACCGTCATCGTCACCTCGCAGATGGATCATCAGACTCGTCAGGCCGTCGACCGTCTTGCCGCCTCTGAGTATTTCATCATCACGGCAACGGTCAGCAGTCCGGGGGAGGCGGAGCTGTTGCTGCGTCATCAGCGTGCCGACCTTGCCGTTGTGTTTGGTAAGGACTTCGCTTCCAAGAAGAGTGGGGTGCAGCTGATGGTCGACACCTCCGATCCTAATATGGCTCAGCAGTGGGCTGCCTATGCTCAGAGTATTCTGAGTACTCCGAATACTCCGAACATCAAGCTCCTCTACAACCCCCGCATGAAGTCAGCCTATAACTTCGTGCCAGCCATCATGGGTATGCTCCTGTTGTTGATATGTGCCATGATGACCTCCGTGTCTATTGTCCGGGAGAAAGAGCGTGGCACGATGGAGGTACTGCTCGTGTCACCCGTCCGTCCGCTGATGATCATCATTGCCAAGGCGGTTCCCTATCTCTTGCAGGCATTCCTGATCCTCGTCATCATTCTGGTGATGTCGGCAACGGTCTTAGAGGTGCCATTGGCGGGTTCTGTGGGATGGATTATTGTCGTGTCACTCATCTATATCCTTCTTGCCCTCTCGTTGGGCTTGCTCATCTCCAGTGTCGCACAGACGCAGTTTGTCGCCTTGCTGGTCTCGGCGATGGTGCTGTTACTGCCCACGGTGATGCTCTCCGGCATGCTCTTCCCTATCGAGTCGATGCCGCAGGTCCTGCAATGGATATCAGCGGTGATGCCTCCGCGATACTATATTCAGGTGATGCGTAAACTCATGATTATGGGTGTGGGTATCCGTGAGGTGCTGCCGGAGGTCTGCGTCCTCTGTGGCATGACCCTGTTGCTCTTGATGGTTGCACTAAAGAAATTCAATAAACGACTTGACTCATGACTATCCGATATCTCATCCAAAAGGAGTTCCTGCAGATACGCCGTAACTCATTCATGCCGAAGATCATCTTCATCTTCCCCATCGTCATCATGTGTGTGATGCCATGGGTGATGAATCAGGAGGTGAAGAATATCGTGGTCGACGTGGTGGACAACGACCGTAGCGTGTATTCCCAGCGACTGGTCCACCGTATCGAGGCAAGTCCGTATTTCATCTTCGGTGGTCAGCAACCGACGTATGCCGCTGCCTTGAAAGAGATAGAACAGAGTAGGGCAGACATCGTCCTTGTCATCCCGCAGGACTACAGCCGTGACCTTGTCCGGGGGCGGCATCCTCAGGTGCTGATAGCTGCCAATGCCGTCAATGGCACGAAAGGCTCTATCGGTTCGTCGTACCTCTCACAGATAGTCTCCGCCTCCCTCTCCCCTCGGTCAGACGACAGCAGGGGTGTGAGTCAGGGAGCGGGTGTCCTGAACCTCTATAATAAGAGTCAGAGTTATAAGGTGTTTATGATCCCAGCCCTGATGGGTATTCTGATGATGATGCTCTGTGGTTTCCTTCCAGCCCTGAATATCGTGGGGGAGAAAGAAACGGGAACGATAGAGCAGATCAACGTGACACCCGTCTCCAAATGGGCGTTTATCCTGGCAAAGCTCATCCCTTACTGGATCATAGGGATGCTGGTGCTGACGGTATGTCTCGTGCTCTCATGGACAGTCTATGGCATCACCTGCCAGGGACCGTTGGGACTCGTTTATCTCTTGGCGATATTGCTGGCACTGTTCTTCTCCTCGTTAGGACTGATCATCTCCAATTACAGTGACACTATGCAGCAGGCAATGCTGGTGATGTGGTTCTTTGTGGTCTGTCTGATGCTGCTCAGTGGTTTGTTCACACCAACACGCTCCATGCCGTCATGGGCGTATGCCACCACCTATATCAATCCGATGCACTATTTCATTGATGCCATCCGTACCGTCTTTGTGCGTGGGGGTGGTTTCGGAACCATCGCCCATCAGGTGTTTGCCCTCATGGGAATATCCTCTGTCATGGCGGTATGGGCAGTGCTGAGCTATCGGAAGAACCATTAGTGTCCGTCAGCGGTTCTTCACCTTCTTCTTGAGCTTGCCGATGGCATGTTCCAGACTCTCTGTCGGCTCGATGATGTTATAGTCTGCCCAGAAGTCGGGGTCGTCGAAATACTCCACCTTGTCATAGAAACGCTCACGGATGCCGAACGAGTTACGCCCTCTGGGACGCTTCACCTCGTCACCCTGCTGCTGGCGGTCCGTCACCACCATCTCGCTGACCGTGGTAAAGGGGGAGGCAAACAGCCGCCGCTTCCAGTCGCAGTTGAAACGCATCTCGTTGCGGACATAACTCATACGGGTAACACCTTGCGAGTCGGCCTCATAGACCACCGTCATGTTCAGCTCTTTGGGACGGAAACGGAGTCCGAGGGGTTTGCGTACTAACATATAGTCAGAGGCGGTACGCCAGTCTCTCACGTCGAGTTGCAGTTCTGCACGGGTGAACGCCAGTGTCTCCTGGTCGATGAAGAGTTTACCATACATCAGCGGATAGAGCGTCGCACCCTTCGGTTCCATACTCACCACATACTGCAGCCGGTCGTCAATCAGCGCTGGCATCTCCATGTGGAAGTCATATTTGTAGAACTCCTCCTCTTTCAGCAGATAGTCAGGGTTCTTCGCCACGTCCACCATCAGCGGCAGTACGGGACCACCCTGTATCTTCACGCCCAGGGTGTCTTTCGCCTTCATGCTCATCAGCCGCCGTCCTTTCAGGATGGCGACGGCATCACGCTCAGGACCACGGTCGTAGCCGCTCTTGTACATGTCCGTCACCGCCTCAGCGATAGAGATGAAGCGGGAACCACGCCGTGCCGTCTCCCTATAGAAGCAGCGCACCAGTTCCGGTTGGCTGGGGTAGTTCTTCTCGATACGCTGCATGGCGGCTTTCACGATTTCCATGGGGTCGTTGCGGGTAATCACCACCTCATGGAGTCCCACCACATTGGCGGTCATCATGATCCGCACATCCCGCGTCCCCTCCTTCAGTTGGTAGCGGCGTGTCTTATATCCGATATGACTCAGTTGCAGGTATTGGGGCTTCTTTGGAGTCTTCAGGATGAAGCGCCCGTCATCATTGGTGACGGTATGTGCCTTTCCTCCCTCCGCCGTCACACTCACATGCCCTAAGGCACGTCCCGTCTGGCGGTCTGTTACCACACCGCTGACCACCGACTGTGCCCATGCCGTCAGCATCACCGTTAGCATCATTGCTGTCATGAATAGTCTTCTCTTAGCCATAGTCTTGCGTTGTTATTGATGGCACAAAGATAATAAATAGTAAGAAGAAAACCAAATATTCTTACCCTTTTTTGGACGTTCCTCCAGCTGTCAATCTTTTACCCCCCCCATCCATGCGGTTACGGTAATACCCTTGTACCTCTTGAAGGCGGCGCTGAACGTGCTGTAGTTACGGAAACCGCTCTCCTGTGCCAGTTGCTGGGCAGTGACAGAACGTGAGGTGGCTGCAGTCTTGGCATAGAGCTGCTCGAAATGCTTGATGCGCAGCATGTTGATATAAGCATTATAGCTGGTGCCAATTTGATTGAAGTAAGCACTGAGGTACGTACGGTTGGTCCCCAGACAGGCAGCCAGTTGGGCGCGCGTCAGGTCGTGTTGCAGATAGAGCTGCTGTTTCTCGCAGTGCTGCTCTAACAAAGCACCTATGTAGCTGTACACCAAATGTGACTCAGTGCCATTACAATGAAGAAGGCAGACACCCACCGGCGCAACGACTTGGGTGGAGTGACATTAGGAGCAAAGGCATTGGCTCGTCTGAACAATAGATAAAGGGCTGCGATGACTGCCAATATGGCGACTCCGCCATACAGCATGAGGAAAAGGTAGTCTTGTAGACTCTGTTGTCCGTACATGATTGATTTTAATTTGATGCAAAGGTAATCATTTTATTTGTACTATTAGTTGTTTTTTCGACCAAACTTCTGCTTTTATGATTCTTTTAAATTTATCCATGACAGCATTTCAGGAAAGCCTTTTGTCAAGAAAACTTGTCGAAAAACGTGTATAGGTTTTTGTGCATTCTAGGATTTCAGGCGGCACCTCCGAGGGGTAAAACGGGCTGTTTCGGAGTTAGGACGTACCTTCGGAGGGGTTAGTCGGCACCTTCCACCCCCGAAGGTGCCGACTTCCTCCCTCGAAGGTGCCGCCTAAATCAGTGGAAAATAGTACCAAAAACAGCGTTTTTCGGTCGTTTTCGGGGACTTTTCAAGGGGTATTTGGGGGTCTAAGAAGGTTAACCAGCTGACGCACAGCGTATTACGATAACCGCCGTATTTTCGCGTATTTGAGACCAACTTAAGACTTGGTGGATTCTACGCGAAAATACAGCGATGTTTTGTTAAGAAGTTTCGTATTTCCTGTACTATCTGATAAACAGGAGTTCGCGGTATTTGGGGAGTGTCCAGAGACCGTCCTCCACGATGAGCTCGAGTTTGTCAGCCTCGTAGCGGATGGCATCCATGTGGGGCTCTACCGTGTCGTGGTAGACGATGGCACGCTCGTGGATGTTCTCGATGCGGTTGGCAACCTTACGAGCCTCGGTAAGCTCCTCCACAAACTGCTCGATCTTCTCCGTCCGCTCGGCAATCTCCTCGATGAGTTTCATGTTACGGATGGAGAGACGCTCCGCTTTCTCTGTGGAGAAAACGTCCTTCATGCCCTGCACGTTCTTGATGAGCTGACTCTGGTAGTGTGTGGCAACGGGGATGATATGGTTCATGGCAAGGTCGCCCAGCACACGCGCCTCTATCTGTACCGTCTTGACATACATCTCCCATTTCACCTCGTTACGTGCCTCCAGTTCCTTGCGGTTCATCACCTTGGTGCTCTCGAACATCTTCACGCTGGACTCGTCGAGGTAATGCTCGAAGATGACGGGACACGACTTCTCCACGTCCAGACCACGGCGTGCCGCCTCCTTCACCCATTCCTCGCTATAGCCGTTGCCGTCGAAGCGGATGGGTTTGCAGGTCTTGATATCCTCACGCAGCACGTCGAGGATAGCCGAAACCTTGCTCTCACCTTTTGCGATGAGGGTATCGACACGCTCCTTGAACGACTCCAGCGCCTCTGCCATGGCGGCATTCAGTGCGATCATCGCTGACGCACAGTTGGCGGTAGAGCCCGGTGCACGGAACTCAAAGCGGTTACCCGTGAAAGCGAAAGGTGACGTGCGGTTACGGTCCGTATTATCGACAATCAGATCGGGAATCTGCGGGATGTCAATCTCCATGCCCTGCTTGCCCTTCAGGTTGAAGAGCTCGTTCTTGTCACTCTGCTCGATATGGTCGAGCAGTTCCGTGAGCTGTGTGCCGAGGAACGAGCTGATGATGGCGGGAGGAGCCTCGTTGCCCCCTAAGCGGTGGGCGTTGGTGGCACTCATGATAGAAGCCTTCAGCAGACCGTTATGCTTATGTACCGCCATCAGTGTCTCCACGATGAATGTCACGAAGCGCAGGTTCTCCTCCGGTGTCTTGCCGGGCGCATGCAGCAGTACCCCGTTGTCGGCACTGAGGCTCCAGTTGTTATGCTTACCCGAGCCGTTGATGCCGTCGAAGGGCTTCTCGTGCAGCAGCACCCGGAAGCCATGGTTGCGAGCCACCTTCTTCATCAGCGACATCAGCAGCATGTTATGGTCGACGGCAAGGTTGCACTCCTCGAAGATAGGAGCCAGCTCAAACTGGTTCGGTGCCACCTCGTTATGACGTGTCTTGACAGGGATGGCAAGTTCCAGTGCCTGAATCTCCAGGTCCTTCATGAAAGCCTGCACACGGTCGGGGATGGTACCGAAGTAATGGTCGTCCATCTGCTGGTTCTTCGCACTCTCATGACCCATCAGCGTGCGACCCGTCAGCATCAGGTCAGGACGAGCCGAGTAGAGTCCCTCGTCGACGAGGAAATACTCCTGTTCCCATCCGAGGTTCACCTGAACCTTCTGTACGTCGTCATAGAAATACTGGCAGACATCCTTCGCCGCCTTGCCCACCGCATGGAGGGCACGCAGCAGCGGAGCCTTGTAGTCGAGAGCCTCTCCCGTATAGGCAATGAAGATGGTAGGGATACACAGGGTGTCGTCGATGATGAACACCGGTGAGGTAGGATCCCAGGCGGAATAGCCGCGTGCCTCGAAGGTGTTGCGGATACCGCCGTTAGGGAATGACGAAGCGTCAGGCTCCTGTTGTACGAGCAGTTTGCCGCTGAACTTCTCGATCATACCCCCCTTGCCGTCGTGTTCCACGAAAGCGTCGTGTTTCTCTGCCGTCCCCTCGGTGAGAGGCTGGAACCAGTGCGTGTAATGCGTGACACCCATCTCCAGCGCCCACTGCTTCATGCCGTCGGCAACGGCATCAGCGATGCTGCGGTCCAGACGGGCACCGTTGTCCATCACGTCAATCATCTTGTCGTAGATGTCGGCACGCAGGTATTTATGCATCTTCTGTTTGTTGAAGACATACTTTCCGAAATACTCCGAAGGGCGCTCCTTGGGAGTCTTCACTTCCACAGCTCTTTTCTTGAAAGCCTCCTCGACGACCTGAAATCTCAAATTGTTTGCCATATTAGTCTATGAATCGTTTAGTTATATCCTTGTATTCTTCTATTCTCCTGTCACGGAGGAAAGGCCACCAGCGGCGTACCTGTTCCGAGCGCTGCATATCCACCTCGACGGTGACACATTCCTCCTCTGTGGTGGATGCCTCGTAGAGCAGTTCTCCCTGCGGACCAGCCACGAAGGACGTTCCCCAGAACGGTACACCATCCTCCTCCCCGACACGGTTGACGGTGACGACGGGAAGTCCGTTTGCCACGGCATGTCCCCGCTGGACGGTCTGCCATGCCATGCGCTGACGCTCCTGTTCCTCTTTCGTGTCATGGGGGTCGTAGCCGATAGCGGTAGGGTATATCAACAGTTCCGCACCCTGCAGTGCCATCAGTCGTGCTGCCTCCGGGTACCACTGGTCCCAGCAGACGAGGACTCCCAGCTTGCCGAGGGAGGTCTCGACGGGTTTAAAGCCTAAGTCGCCGGGTGTGAAATAGAACTTCTCGTAATACCCCGGGTCATCGGGTATGTGCATCTTCCGGTAGATGCCCGCAATATCCCCGTCCTTCTCCAGGACGACGGCGGTATTATGATAGAGTCCGGGAGCCCTGCGCTCGAAGAGGGAGGTGACAATGACCACGCCATATTCCTTGGCGAGTTCTCCGAAGAAAGCAGTAGACGGACCGGGAATCGTCTCGGCAAGGTCGAAGTTGTTGACATCCTCCACCTGGCAGAAATAAAGTCCGTTATGCAGTTCCTGCAATACGATGAGTTCCGCACCCGCCTTCGCAAGGTCGGCGATCTTCACGGCAAGTCTCGACTTGTTGTCAGCGATATCCGCCGTGTTATGCTGCTGTATAATACCTATCTTCATGATTGCCTATTTTACTCTTTTGCTTTTTTACCTAATTACCTTATTAATAATATTGCATCGTGCAGCAGTGCAGGGAGCCGTGTTGCTTGATGACGGCACGGCAGTCGATGCCAATGATCTCCCTATCTGGGAAAGCCTCGCCAATCGTGCGCATCGCCTCCTCGTCGAGGTCGGGCTGGTCATAGGTGGGAACCAGTACCGCTCCGTTGATGACGAGGTAGTTGGCATAGGTGGCAGGCAGTCTCTCACCTCTCACCTCTGACCTCTCACCACTATCATAGATGGGACGGGGAAGGGGTAGTCTCAATAATCTGTAGGGACGGTCCCCGCATGTCCGCAGACCTGCCAGCTCTTTCTCCATCTCCAGGAGGTCGGGGTGCTCCTCGTCGCCCCCCGTATATAATAAGGTGTCGTCAGGGGCGATGCGTACCAAGGTGTCGATATGACCGTCGGTGTCGTCACCTATCAGACTGCCGTGATTCAGCCATACGATGCGCTCAGCACCTAAATACTCCTTCAGACGCTCCTCTATCTCCTCTTGTGTCAGCGGTTGGTTGCGGTGTGGAGCCATCAGACAGCAACGGGTCGTGAAGATGGTACCCTTGCCGTCACTCTCTATCGACCCGCCCTCCAGGACGAAGTCGAGGTGTGACTCATACGTGCCTTTCACCAGTCCCTGCTCGTAAAGCCGGCGGTTGAGGGCATTGTCCAGTTCCGCAGGGAACTTCCCGCCCCAGCCGTTGAAGCAGAAGTCGAGGAGGATGATGGAGGATGGCTGACCGGCGGCAGGTGACTCCTCCACGGTGATAAACCCATGGTCACGTGCCCATGTGTCGTTATGAGGGATGTCGTCCACGATGATCAGCGGCTCACGCTTGCTGATCTCACGCTTCATCTCCTCATAGACAGCCGTTATCTCCGGCAGGATGGGAGCCCAGTCGGTATGCTCATTCGGCATGGTCAACTGCACCGCACTTTGCTTCTCCCATTCGGCAGGCATCCGCCTCTTTCTTGTTTTCATGGCTGCAAAGGTAATAAAAAGTTTAGAGTTTAGAGGTTAAAGTTTAAAGAATTTATTATCTTTGCACCAAAATAAGACGATGTTAGAACTGCATAATGTAACGATAGAACCCGTCATCCGCTCGCTGTCGCTGACGGTTGGCGATGGTCAGCTGGTCTGTCTGACAGGCTCGCAAGGGTGTGGTAAGACCACCGTCCTGCGTGCCGTATTGGGGCTGATACCGATTCATCAAGGACATATCAGTATTGACGGAGAGCTGCTGACCCCTCTGTCGGCTCCCTATTTCCGCAGGCAGATAGCCTATGTGCCGCAGCATCTGACGGCGATAGAGGACTATGACAGTATTGCCGACCTCTCGGAAATGCTCTTCGGACTGAAAGTCAATAAGGGGGAGGCATCGTACCGGGTACCTGCCGACGGACGGCGGTGGAGTGATC
>Ga0247608_10006427_pt1 | contig 12360 bp, 15 predicted proteins | sample 176DNAGHGlowgp2_FD_193490 | JGI IMG/M metagenome (GOLD analysis project Ga0247608, IMG submission 193490) | Sheep rumen microbial communities from Palmerston North, Manawatu-Wanganui, New Zealand - 1766 DNA GHGlow gp2 | ecosystem: Host-associated > Mammals > Digestive system > Stomach > Rumen ... | reverse complement strand
TTTAGAAAGCAAGCTTGACTTGCTTTCTAAAATATTCCATATTCTCCCACTTTACAGTAGTAAAACCGTATTGCCATCGAATTTTGTATCTTCTACATCATCGTAAAGAATATGCATCTGTTAGCACTTTTTCTATCATAGTCTCGATATTATCAAAAACTTCAACTTGATTTCCAGATGGATTGTCTAATTCGCAATAATTCTTAGCAGTCAAATCATACACATACCAACTAATGTTGCTTTCACCTAAAAAAACATAGCGTTTTTGGCATTTATTTTCATACCAAATTCTGTTGTTTTCAATCAGACCGTTGATTTTCTGATTTTGATGTGCCTCAATCAGATTTTGGTCAATTCCGTACAAAATAAATCCGTTAAATTCAAGTCCATTAACTACTTCTAATATTTTACAGTATTCATCAGGAAGATTAGTTTTGAGCTCTGCATTTACCTTGTTTTTGAATAATTCAAGTTGTTTCTCTGTTGCTCCCGAATTTATTTGCTCCCCATATAAAGCTTCTTCCTGCATAATTTTTTTTAGTTTCTCTTTCCACATCTATTTTCTCACGTTCCTTTACTGGATATATAGGCGCATCACCTTTCGTTTTTCAACACTCTATACCAAGTAGACTTACTCTACAGGAAGTTCCGTAAAACGCACATCTTTTATACCTGCGGATTCTATCATGTTCTTTGCTATTTCCGTGCAAATTACATCAAGTTTCGTTTCTTTTAAGACAAAGATGTTATTTGATGTATCAATAAGACTAATTTTTTCCTTTGACAGAACCAGTTTTTTTAGACCTACAATTTTATTTCTAAATAATGTGTATTGAGATTTATCAAAATTAAAGGCATCATATTCGGGAAATAAAATTGTGTAATATGTGTCCCAAATCGGTTCTTTAGCCTTATAAAAAAGTTGTGTTGGAAGCACTTCCAAATCTTTATTTAGCTGTTTTATTATGTTTAAAAGTTTTTGTGATACAAGATGTGAATCTGCTAATGGATAATCACCAGGATTGTATTTATTTGCAACGCTCATGGTTATAGGTAGTTTCAGAGTTCTGTCTTTCCAACAGTTACCTTTCAAAAACTCATCTTCCCATTCACCAAAAACTTCAGGTTCACAAAATTTTGTAGTTTCAATTCCGCACGATTCTAAAGAATAATATTTCATTTTTTTTCTTCCTAAAAAAGCGCCCCAGTGCGGGCGTCCACATAACAACTGCTTAAACGGTGGCGGGCTTGTCCCGACATCTGATTTGAAGTGCCTGTTATATGATATTTTTCTAAATTCTTAATAATTTCTTTGACAAAGATTTAAAAGTATTATTCATACAATCAGATAAATCCCTGCCTTTTTCTATAGTTACCGCTGAACACTCAAAAATAATTTGATTAGTTTTAACATCGAACACAGTTATATCAAATTTTGTTTCCATCTTTACTTGCTTACTATCAAATGATGCTTTGCTGGAAGGAATTGTAATTTTAAGCAATAATTCAATATCATTATTATTCGATAAATTATCGCTTTTAAAATCGATGAAATCGTATACTTCTAAACTTTTATATGATTTTATTTTATTTAATGCAAATTCTTTTTTTATTTCAGATTCTAGCATATCTCTATACAATGTATTATCTTTTTTATAATTATCAAAATTTCCAAAGATTATAATATTATTGTATTTTGATAAATGGAAATCAGAACCTTTCTCTTTGTTAATTTTGGTTGAGGCGCAACCAATGAAAATCAATGATAATATTAATAATTTGATTAATGCAAAAACTTTTTTTTTCATTTTATCTTTCCTCCAAGCGCCCCAGTGCGGGCGTCCACATAACAATTGGTTGTACCGCAAACCGGCTTGACCGGTTTGTCGGCTTTGAAGCTTTGTTATGCTTTTTGAACTCCTCAAATGGTTATCAGAAACAATTAGTAAAATTCATCAATTTTATTTATAAAATCACAATTTTCGCGGTGACCATTAACCTTGATATAAGCGTCTATCATTTCTGATTTTTCAAAACAGTTTCTTGCATTTAAAATCAATTCAACTTCATCAGAAACAATCTGATCTTTTTTTAAGCGTATAAATGCTTCAATTGCACACTCATATACCTGCCGTTCATCAATTTCATTTTTTTCATTAATTGAATTTAATTTATCAGCAAGCTCAGTAAAATACTTATCTGTTCCATTAGCAGATTCTTCCCATTCGTTTTCACAATACTTATAATAACCAAGCATATCTTCATCTGCATTAAGAATTAGCTCCTGATAATGTTCTTCTGTATTAAAATAAAGAAAACTCGAAAAAGGTTTTGTATAATTATGTTTCTCAATTGAATAAGAAATTACATATAACTTTTCTTTTGAAAATAAATCCATTTTTTCATTTATAAATATTTTTATACCAGAATAAATTAAATCGGTAATTCTATCTTTTTCAGGAAATTCTTTTTTCTCTACAATATTAATATTAGAATCATTATTTTTCTTATTGTCCCTAAAAATTATTTTCATTTTAGATTTTTTTTGTTTTTGATTTATCCGTTCAATAAGATTTTCTTTTTCTTCTGGTGTGATGGCTTGTTTTTCTGGTTTAAGCCATTCTGTAATACATTCTTCATAACAAAGAAAGTAACCAGACCCCATTTCTCCTGGAATTCGAATTAATTTATTATCTATTTCAACGTCAACATATGAATATGTACCTGTAATTTTAATGCCATTATTTTTTTTCTTATTAAAACCAAACATTAATACCTCTCTTGCCACGCCAGTGGCGTGTGAGCATAACTACGCAGTTAAACCGCAAACCGGCTTGACAGGTTTGTCGGATTTGAACTGCATGTTATGTGTTTTTTTTATTATCAACTGAATAAATATTTTTCAATTATTTTCTTTTTTCTTAAGGCTTCAATCCATTCTTTTGGGATTCCTTCTATACCATATATAATTCCTGCAAGTCCGCCAGTAACAGCTCCAATTGTATCGGCATCGCCACCAAGATTTACAGCAGTTTCTACAGCATCTCTAAAAGTGTTAGTTTTTAACAGAGACCATAAAGCAGCTTCCAATGTATCAACCACATACCCAGTTGATTTTATTTCTTCACGCTGTCTAGTTTCTAAAGAATTAAGCGATGTAAAAATCGAATATGATTTTGGGCTGTTTTGTTTTACTGCTTCGCTAATTGATTTATCATTTATCAAATCTCTTGCAATATGAATATAAATTTTACATGCTTCACAAGCTATATTATGAGCATGTGTAATTGCCGACACTTCTGCAATTTCTTGATCTGTTATATTTTCTACGAAAGCTAACGGAATAATTCGCATTAACGAACCATTTCCATTTGCATTATAATCATTAAGACCTTTTCCACTTTTTATAGCACAATAACAGGTTTTTCCTATATCGAAAGGTTTTCCGTCTTGTGTATATTTTCCCCAATTCAACCATTTGTTAAAACGTTTTCTAATATCTTTTATATTTATTTCATTTTTTTTCCGTATGCTGTCACACAATGCAAGAGTTAAACTTGTGTCATCAGTCCATGTGCCTGGCTTTTTATGAAAACTTTCACAATAAAGCATCTCGTTAACAGGAGAAAATGTATCCCGAATTTTAAACTGAACAGGCGAACCTAATGCGTCTCCAATGGCTACACCATAAACAGCATCTCGTAAGGTTTTCATTTTTCATCTCCTTGTCCTTTTTTGCGTTATAAGTTAATTATATTAACGTAATTCCATAAGAATCTTTTCAGATTGATACTTTTGCATTTTTTCAAGATTTTCCTTTTTTTTAACGCTAATCCCATATTCAGGCTGACTTTTTAATCCTTCATAATCTTTAGATGTAAAAAGGGAACCGTCTGGTTTTTCAAAAACAGTAGCAGGAAAAACATAACAATCTGGTAATTCATTGTCATTGAATCGAATAAAACAAATTAAACGATTACTTTGAAGAACAATTTTACTTTTTTTTATGAAAACATAATTATCATCTCTAACTGATTTTACTTGCACTTCATAAAACGTTCCATTTTTACTTTTTGCAATGAAATCTACACCATGATCATCAACTTCAGATGTATATACATCGAAGCCATATGATGTAAATTCCATTTTCGCATAATACTCACCATATTCGCCAAGTTGCATTGATGATAAATCACTCCATATTTTTCTCGGCATATATTCTCCGTTAAAAACTAGCGCCCCAGTGCGGGCGTCCACATAACAACTGGTTGTACCGCAGCGGGCTTGACCCGCTGTCGGCTACGAACCTTTGTTATGACAATTATATTTCTTATACAGAATTGGATTTCATAAATACTCTTTTCTTTAAGAATATTCTGTATAACCATTTGAAGCGTATGCTTCTATTATTATACTTTTTCTAAGCGGCGTAAAGCCGCGTACTACCGCTTCCTCGCGTGAACAGTAAAGTTCTATTCTTATTTAAGAAAGCAAGCTTGACTTGCTTTCTTAAATATTCTTTTTTATTAAAAAGATTTATTATTCACTTACTTTATTTAAATAAATAATCAACTTTCCATCTCCTGGGTAAAGTCGGCGTGATACAATTCCATCAGAAACTTTTCTATCTTCAATATATTTTGAGACATATTCAGAAAGTGGTAAAAAATCAATGCACCATGCTTCATATTCCTGCTTCGGACGATATAATCCAGATTCTTCCGCCCCCGCATAAAAGTAAAAGTATCCATTATAAGTTTCTTTTTCGCTTAACTGCAGATTAATATACAAAAACTCATTTATATATTTATATCCCAATGCAATACGATGGTATTTTCTAAGCGGAAGTTCAACACATCCAATCTCATCTGTATAATATTCTTCAAGATAATATTTGTTATCAGATATCTGATCCGTAAACATAGGCATCACATTAGTAACGTCAATTGCGCTTACAACTCTTACATTCTTAAGAGGTTCTTTTGTTTCTGCATCATACACGTAAATTTTATAAGGTTCTATTGTTAAGGTCTTTGCATAAATTGAAAACGTAACACCAATAAAAAGCAGTATAAAAATCAATTTTTTCATTATTCCTCCAAAAGCTGGCCAGTAAGACTGGCCGCATCATTCTTATTTATCTATTTCTTCATAAAATATTGCTTTATACAAAGCCTTGTAACACTGTGTAATTTCAAATGTCAAGTTATAGGGTTTTGCAAAATCTTTTTTGAAAAGTTCTTCGGGTACAATTATCAGATAATAATATTCACGATAATCTTTACGAATACTTTCTGGTATCTGCCAGGAATCATCCAGTTCTTTAGTTATGATGATTTTGTTACCGTTATAGTCACCTAGCAAAACCTTTCTGCCTTTGACTTCTTTATCATTAATTTCATCCATTTTTAATACGATATTTGGAATTTCCACATCAGTATAATTTGGATATGGTTGTTCTTCTACTGTATAGGCTTTGCCATTTAATGTCAGGTTATACGAATCATTCTTTCTGGTTAAAACAGCAGTTCCAATTTCTTCGCACTTTTTTTCATAACTATAGATTTTATGACTGCCCGTTTTTATGTCTATTCCATTTTGTGGAACCGGCGGCCTATTTTGTATTCTGATTTCAATTTCATCGCTTTCACGCAAAAAAGACTTGGGCTTTGTATATTTTCCTTTTTCATCAAATTCAATATTGTAGCAGATAAATTTTTCCTGAAGATATCTGATTGTTCTGTCTTCTATTTTGGAACCTGTACGATAACAAATAATAACGTTTTTATAACGCTTATCAGGGGTATATGTATAATTATCAACATCAGGTTCATCAATAAAAACATCCTGCAAATAAGATGCTTTTTTTTCATCCGGTAAATTTATATCTACACAATCGGCATTTATTATGATTTGCTGATTTTGAATAACCCAGTTAGTTCTAGCCGGAATCCGTTTTTCTTCAAGAAACGCTTCGCCGTTTTCATCGGTTTCATATTCGCCAAGCAAAAAGCATCCTACGTATCTTTCGCTTATATGCAGCAAGCTTGCAAAAGACTCATTGTGAATTTTAGCAGTGTTATAAACTTTAAGCCCTTTTACAGGCAGTCCGGTTTCTTCGCTTACTACACGAACCTTTACAGGTCTGATATAAATATCATTTGCATTCAAAGCATAAAATGCACTGGCAAAACTAAAAAATAGAAATGTGCATAAAGCTATTTTAAAGTTTTTCTTCATTTTGCTTTCTCCTTTTTCGATTTCTTGTTTTCTGAAATCTGTTTGTTCCAGTGTTCCATTACAAGCTCTTCCATTTCTGAAGAGCCTGTGTTTATGGTTGTCTGTTTTGCAAGTTCTACGGATTTTTCATCAAGTATGGCGCCGTATTCAAAAAGAAGTTTTACGATTTTTATGCTGTTATATTCTATTGCTGAATTTATGGCCAATTTACCGTGCTTTTTATAATATCTGTTGTAGTTCCAGTCCGTTGCAGGAAAAAGAACCTTATCAAAGGGTCTGCCTCTCATATTAGGGTCAGCACCGTTTTCAAGTAAGATTTTAAGAACAGCAAGAGCATCTTTCTCATGTATTCTTGGGAAAGATCCCTTTTCTACCCATTTTTCATACTGCTCATCTGTTAGAGCAATTTGACCTACTATGGCTCTTGCGACATAGGGGCGTTTTTTAACATCTGCTCCGTAAGAAACGAACAATTCAACATATTGATCGTTTCTGCATATTTTCCACAAAGGATTTGTATCAACCCATTCAAATTGGCCTGCCATTCTATCAGGATTTGCACCCATTTTTAAAAGCTCTTCAACTCTTTTATACCTTTCATCACTATCACTAATCAAAAAAGCAACTTTCATTTGATATTCAAGAGAATCTTCGTCGTACTCATAGGTCTTGGTTGAAAAACCAAAACCAGGTGTTGGGCTTCGCTGCATTTTGCCAGAAGCCAGGCAGCTCGTTGTAAAGAGAGTGCTTGCGATGATTATTACAATTAATTCTTTCCTTAATTTCATTTTCCCTCCGAAAAAGAGCAGGCCATTGCGCCTGTCGTCATAACAACTGGTTGTACCGCAGGCAGCTTGACTGCCTGTCGGCTACGAACCTTTGTTATGCTATTTTACCATTCAATATATCTATTTTTTCCATTATTATCATATCTAACGGAAGGTTCAGATATATTTCCAATTTTTCCTCTTTTGAATTCAATTATTTTCGAAAAGTAATTTTTAAACTCAGAAGATAAGTGTTCAGGAACTTTTAAGGCTTCTAAATACTCTATATATGATGAGGATTGCCAGAAGTTTAATTCTCTTAAAAGCGAGACTGTAACACATTCATCTTCAAATATTGACTGTTTTAGTTGTGTAAATAAGAATTCATAATCATCTTTTGTCGGATATTTTCCAAGACAACCTATACAAAAAATATCAAGTTCTGAATGTCTTATTATAAGACACTTGAAAAAATCTATTATAAATTTTTCTTCAACATCATTCAGTTCATGGTTAATTAATTCATCGTTTAATATAATTTTATATGTGTCTTCTGAATATCCTGGACCAGTTTCTCTGATTTTATAGACTAAATTAATTACAGTATATAAATCATTTTGCTTTTGTAAAAAAGTTTTACCTTCTAAATCTAGCAAGCTTCTTATTTTATTCCATATAAATGAACTTTTGTTGAACGGTTCGAACCATGATACTTGTCTGAAATCATTCCACATAATTATGCTTTTTTCAAAAACTATTTCCAAGGTAAGACCGTAATAATCTTCTCCTGGAAGAAAAATCATAAATATTTTTGCAAAATATTTGTTTCCTAAAAAACTATCATCATAATCTAAAATAGTTAAATCTTCCAAAGAAAAGTCAGAAATGTTTTTATTATTATCTAATACATTGTAATCATCTAATTGACATTTCTTTATTTCAACATTTTTGAATATGATTTTGCCTTCATTACTTTGATGAGCCAATGGAAAAGGATTTAATTCGTGTTCGGAACATATTTCCATAAATTCCATGTTAAAAATCATATCTTTGTCATTTATGTATATTTTTTCGCAGCCACAATCATGTAATGAGATTTCTGTTAATGAATTTTCACTTATATATTTATATTCTTTCATTTTTTCAACCACGCCAGTGGCGTGTGAGCATAACAAATATTCTCCGTATCCGCCGTAAATTTTTTAAAGCCGATAAAACTGTCGGCATAAAATCTTTATGATTTATACTAATTTCATATTATATCACAGTTTCCAATTTTTTTGTTGAATTTTATATGGATATGCATAAAATTCTTAAGTAGACTCAAAAATAATTTGACAACGTGTCACTTTTATGATACAATTTCATCATGAGGAAAGAAGATTGTATAATTTATAAGGGAATTTTTTTCCAAATTGAATGGTATTATGACGCCGAAGGAAAAAGCCAACCTTATGATTATTACGAATCTTGTGATTTGAACCAAAAGCGTAAGTTTTTGATGCTTTGTCAGAGAATTGGTGATTTTGGAAAAATAAACGACATCACGAAATTCAGAAATGAAGGAGACGGATTTTTTGCTTTCAAACCTCAGCCAGACCGATATCTTGCTTTCTTCAGAAGAGGCAAAAAAATTATCGTGACGAACGCTTATAGAAAAGCAAGTGATAAGATGCCGCCAAATGAAAAAATTCTAGCCTTAAAAAATATGGAAGATTACCTTGACAGAAATCCTGATATGGAGGAGGAAACGAAATGACTACATTTGAAAAATTCTTTAAAGACAATCCAGAGCAAAAAGAAATCTATGATAAGGAATACAACGATTTTCTTCTCTCCGAATTCATGCTTGAGCAAATGGAAGCGCAGCGCATTTCCGTACGGGAACTTGCGAAGCAAGCTGATGTTTCTCCAACTGTAATACAAAAACTCCGTTCAAAGAATTCCCAAAAAGTAAATCTCACGACTTTTACTTCTGTGCTCCGCTGCCTTGGCTATCGAATTAAGCTTGAAAAAATTCCCGCCTTAAAATGACTTCTTTGCGCTAAGACTTCTCGCCGCCTAATATTCCGTCAAGCGGGCTGACCACGTCTTTCGCGCCGCGGTTTAGGACGTGCGTGTAAATCATTGTCGTGCGGACGTCGCTGTGGCCCAAAAGTTCCTGGACTGTGCGGATGTCATAGCCGTTCTCCAGCATGTGCGTCGCAAAGGAATGCCTAAAGGTGTGGCAGCTGGCGTTTTTGTTGACATGGGCTTCGGCCATGGCTTTTTTCACCGCCTTTTGCAAAAGGCTTTCGTCCATGTGGTGGCGGCCTTGCTGTCCTGTCATCGGATTTTTCCATCTGTTCGCTTGGGGAAACAGCCATTGCCACTTTAACTCTTTTCCAGCGTTTGGGGAGCGGCTTTCGACGTTCGCTGGAACTTGAGCTCTTCCCCAGCCTTCGGCAAGGTCCTTTTCGTGCAAGGCTTTGACGCAATCGATTTGTTTTTTTAGTTGCAAGCTTAAGCTTTGCGGAAGCATAACCCGCCTGTCCTTTCCGCCCTTTCCAGAGCGAACCGTGATTTCGCCCCGGCCAAAATCAATGTCCATGACCCGCAAGCAAAGCGCCTCGTTCAGCCTGATGCCCGTTCCGTACATAAGAAGGGCCGCAAGGCGCTTGCTTCCGTCCATGCGGTTCAAAACCAAAACAACTTCTTCCTTGCTCAACACAGCCGGAACGCGCCTCTTGCTCTTTGCGCGGATCAAGCCCGAAAGGCTTTCCACATCCTCGTTCAAAACAAACCTAAAGTAGAACAAAAGCGCGGCAAGCGCCTGGTTTTGCGTCGAGGCGCTGACGTTTTTCTTTACCGCAAGATGCGAAAGAAAGCCGTTGATATGCTTTAGGCCAAGCCTCTCGCCGCAATTGCCGTACAAGCGCAAAAAGTCTTTTGTCCAGCGCTCGTAGCATTCCTGCGTGCGCGGACTGTAGCGCTTTGCTTGCAAGATAGTCCTTAGCTTTTGCAAATCGTCTTTTGCGGGCCGCGCTTCTTCCGCCTCTTTGGGAACGCTCGCGGTAAAAAGCCCCGTTCCGTACAAGCTGTTCAAAAGCGCGTCAAACGACTCCCGCGTGTCGGGAATCAGCCAAACTTTTTTGTCCTCGTTCCACCTTCTTCCTTTTACGGAGCGAACGGCGTCAAGGACCGGGCGCGTAAAGCCCTGAGGAAAAGAAACGGCCGCGCAACGCGGTCCGCCAGAAGTCACTTTTACTATCACGCTTATAAATATAGTGAAAAATCCGCTAGACGGCAAATTTCCTGCGCAGAATATAATCTAATTATTATAAAAACACTTGATTATATAATATAAATATTATATAATATAATAAAATTCATTACTTATAGGTTATAAAATGAACGCCAGAATAATGCAAATCAGGGCTTTGGACAAAAAAACTTCCTCGCTTTCGGACGCAAAAAATGTCATTCCAAAGGGTTCCAGCTGGATAAATGCAGTTCGAGAGGCAATCGGCATGACCGCTGTTCAACTTGCAAAACGCCTTGGAGTCACACAGCCGCGAGTTGCAAAGATGGAAGCCAACGAAGAAAACTTAAAATTAAGCACAATGAAAAAAGCCGCTAAAGCCATGAACTGCGACTTTGTGTATTATTTCAAGCCAAAATCAACGTTTCAGGATATTGTCAACGTTCAAGCGCAAAAAAAAGCGGAAGAAATAATTCTTGGCGTGAATCTGAACATGGCTTTGGAAAATCAAGATATTGACTCAAAAGAAGCCATAGACGACATGGCGGCGGATTTTATAAACAAGAACACTAAAAGAATTTGGGATTAGGAATATGGATATTTTTGAAGGCGATGACAATTCAACGCCGCTGACTGTGGAAGAGAAAGACGGTTTAAAATTAAAATGGATTACTCTTCGCTCGGAATTAAACGAGGCGGAAGCGCGTAACATTGCCCAAGCGCAAGTATGGCTTTTGTCAAACAAAAACAAAGATGTCTGCGCCGACACATTCCTTCGCGACTTGCATAAAAGAATGTTTGGCGATGTATGGAAATGGGCTGGAACATACAGAACTTCAGAAAGAAACATTGGCGTCGCGCCCTATCAAATTCCGACAAAAATTTTGCAGCTTTTTGACGATGTGAAATTCTGGATAGAAAACAAAACTTATTCAAACATGGAAATCGCTGTACGGCTTCATCACAAGCTTGTACAGATTCATCCGTTCCCAAACGGCAATGGCCGCGTTTGCCGCCTTATGGCAGATCTTCTTCTTGAAAAACTAGAAGGAACAAAACTTTACTGGGGAGACACAAATCTAGCGAATGTTTCAGAAATTCGCAGCGCTTACATTTCCGCCTTGCGAAAAGCGGATGCCGGAGACTATTCGGACTTACTGAAGTTCACGCAATCCGATAAAAACAATCATTCAAAATAATGGGTGACGAAATTCCGCTACCCCGCAACTTCCGCCGCCGCCCTTATCTTCTGTATTTCTTCCAAGACGGCGGCCTTTTTTTGCGGAGTGTAAAAGCGGACTTTTGGCTCAAGCTCTTTTAATAGCGGAACTAGCGCCTTTAGCTTTTCGATGTCCAGCGCGTCGGGGGCAAAGGTGGCCAATATGCCGCTGGTACTTTCGTTCCATTCGATTTTGGCGGAAGGGCAAAGGGCGGCCGCGGCTTCGATGGCGGCGCGGCGGATGTCTTCGTCGCGCAAGACCTTGTCGCGGAAGCGAAACTTTCCAGGAAAATAGCGCCACTCCATTTTACGCCCGCCCTGCTTTTGGCAAGCCCATGCCGTCCGGGCGGTTGGCGTTTTGCGGCTGGCCTTCCAATTGGCGCGCGGTTGCTGGCGTTCCCAAAAAGGGCTTCATAGCCCGCGCCCCGAACATCACCGTGGAGGCGTTGTGCAAAAGGGCGGCCAAAGAAGGCGTTATCGCGCCGAACAAGCTTAGGAACATCAGCGCGGTGTTCACGCCGATTATGTCGCGGTTGTTCAAGTCGATTCGTTCCATCAGCGCGCTTCCCAAGCCGCGGACTCTTAAAAGGCCTTCCAAGCCGCCGCCTTCAGGAAGCGATATGTCAGCCGTTTCGCCCGCGATGTCGGCGGCGTTTCCCATCGCGATTCCAACGTCGGCCGCGCTAAGGGCGGGCGCGTCGTTGATTCCGTCGCCGACCATCACGACTTTGCGGCCATTCTTCTTTTCGTTTTCGATGAACGAAACCTTGTCTTCGGGGAGCGCCCTCGAAAGGTATTGGTCAACGCCGGCGGCGGCCGCCGCGTTCTTGGCCGCGCCCTCGTCGTCGCCGGTGATCATCGCGCATTTTGTTATGCCCGACTTTCGCAGCGCT
>Ga0247608_10006426_pt1 | contig 12360 bp, 9 predicted proteins | sample 176DNAGHGlowgp2_FD_193490 | JGI IMG/M metagenome (GOLD analysis project Ga0247608, IMG submission 193490) | Sheep rumen microbial communities from Palmerston North, Manawatu-Wanganui, New Zealand - 1766 DNA GHGlow gp2 | ecosystem: Host-associated > Mammals > Digestive system > Stomach > Rumen ... | reverse complement strand
AACGGTGTACTTCACCCACTTCAGGGTCTCGTGCATGACGAAGATGGGGAGCACGGGAGGAGTGTTGAACATGGAGATGTTCTTGGCCTCGGCAGCGGCATGGGTGCGGAAGTCCACCATGGTGGGCAGGGGGTTCATGTACTGACGGTCGGTAATCTGGCCGAGGAGGTCCTTACGGACGATGACGAAGGTGACACCGGCAGGACCCACGTTCTTCTGGGCACCGCCATAGATGCAAGCATACTTGGTCACGTCGACGGGACGGCTCATGATATCGGAGCTCATGTCGGCAATCAGCTTCACGGGGCTGTCTATGTCGTACTTGATCTCGGTACCATAGATGGTGTTGTTGGTAGTGATGTGGAAGTAGTCGGCATCAGTGGGGATGGTGTAGTTCTTGGGGATGTAGCTGTAGGTCTTGTCCTCGCTGGAGGCAACAACCTCAACGGGTCCGAACAGTTTGGCTTCCTTCACGGCCTTCTTGGCCCAGACACCGGTCTGGAGGTAGGCGGCCTTCTTGTTGAGGAAGTTGGCAGGGATATCGAGGAACAGGGTGCTGGCACCGCCGCCGAGGAAGAGAATCTCGTAATCCTCAGGGATGTTCATAAGATCGCGCCAGAGTTGGCGGGTCTCAGCCATAACGCGCTCCCAACCAGGAGTACGGTGAGAGATTTCCATAAGGCCGACACCAGTGTTGTCGAAGTTACGGATAGCTGCGATGGTGGATTCGACAGCCTCTTTAGGCAGGGGGCAAGGACCTGCATTAAAATTATGAGCTTTGTTCATTTGATTTGATTTTAAGTTATTTATGATGTTTATTGTTTGATTTTATCGTTTAAAATCGTTTGCAAAGGTACTCTTTTTTTTTTATATTATATACCTTTTTAATAAAAAAAAATCCCACATCGCGGTAGTTGAAACCTATCAAACTGTATTTCACAAAATTGCCAACGACACAACGGCCAACCGCCCCGACCGCGCCACGTCCCCACCCAGAACAAACGAATAAAACAGCAATCCTCCTGTCACCCGCCCCCAAACGATGCCGGAGCCGCCGTGCCTGGCATCTGAAAAATGTTTATGGGAACTTCAATTCAAAAGATATTTCCATTATGGTTGTACTATTGTTAGATTATGAAACATAAATAAACGATAATACAAATATAATATAAATAGGAAAAATAGCAGAAGGAGGAGCGCACCTATAGGGATGAGGCGGAGCCAGAAAAAATCCGGAGCCGAGGTCTCCGCAAGGGGGCGGAAAAAGCGCCCCGCGGCAACACCTCCCTGTCGGAGAAGCGGACCTGCCGGCTAACGCCGCCGAACCTGGCAAGCGGGGGTGAGGAAATCCCGCAAGCAAGTAGGCAGAAAAAACAGCCGTGGGATACGAACAGCCGCATCGAAGCCGAGAACAATGTTAAAAAAAACGTGCCCTATGGACAACCGATAAGCCCAATCACTAGAAAAAAACTATTATTTGGCAAAATTCATAGCATTTTTCTAATGAGAATTGGGGTTGAAAAAAAATAAAATTGTCAACCGCAAAGTGTGAATAAAATACCATTCATTTGCAAACGAGGTGATTAGAAAAAACGCGGTAACTCACTCACTTTTGATTATCAGATTATTATAGATAACAACGTGATTACCTGTTAATTATAACGTTTTCAACAAATAGAAAATTCGATTTCAACAAGTTGTGGCAGATATCAACATTTGGGCCCGAGAATGGCAAAAAAGTAGAAAAAAACTCTCCACTATTGGAAGAAAATTCGTATATTTAAGGGCGCAAAAATGTAAAAAAAAATAAAAAAGTCTATTTTTCAGTTTTTTGGATTTATGGCAAGACAAAGAAGGGGAGAAAAGGCGCATTTGCTTTGCAAAAAAAAATTGACATAGGCAAAATATTTTTTCACACAGATAGGTGATAAAAATGTTGCACCTTTGCATTGTGAACAAAAAAATGAGGAAAACTCATAAGTGATACAAAAACAACAACAAGAGATAAGAACAGATAATAACAGACATTATGGAGAAAGACTATCAGAGAGTATGGGAAGAGTGCCTGAGCTTTATCAAGGACAATTTAGCCGGCAAAGAGAACGAGAAGGTTTTCAGCACATGGTTTGAGCCTATCGTCCCGGTGAAGTTGGATGGTACGACCCTTATCATCCAAGTACCCAGCCAGTTCTTTTTCGAATGGCTAGAGCAGAACTATGCCGAACTGCTGAAAAACGCCATCCGTCTGACCTTGGGACCCAATGCCTGCCTACAATATAGTATAGTGATGGACACCAGCATCTCGGAGTCGCCCATCACCACCCGCATACCTTCCACCGGCAGACCCACCACCCTCAACAGGCCGAAGGAGGTTCCCATGAACCTCAACCGCGACGAAAGCCGCGAGTTTCCCAACCCCTTTGTCATTCCCGGCATACAAAAGGTGCGCATCAACTCGCAGCTGAGCTCGTCCTACACCCTGCACAACTATGTAGAGGGCGAGTGCAACCGGCTGGCCCGTGCCGCCGGCTATGCGGTGGCGGAGAATCCTGGCAAGACGGCCTTCAACCCCCTGATGCTGCACGGTGGCGTGGGGTTGGGCAAGACCCATCTGGCCAACGCCATCGGACTGAAGACCAAAGAGCTGCATCCAGAGAAAATCGTCCTGTACGTCACCTCGGAACAGTTCATGCAGCAGTATCAGGATGCAGGCCGCAACGGCACCACGAGCGATTTCGTGCATTTCTACGAGATGGTGGATGTGCTGATTGTCGACGACATCCAGTTCTGGGCCAACAAGGCCACCCGCACGCAGGAGGCCTTCTTCCACATCTTCAACACCTTGCACCAGGCCGGCAAGCAGCTGATTATCACCAGCGACAAGGCCCCCAGCGAGTTGCAGGGACTGGAGACCCGTCTGACCTCTCGTCTGAAATGGGGTCTGGCTGCCGAGTTGCAGGCCCCCGACGTGGAGACCCGCATGAAAATCCTCAAGCAGAAGCTCCAGAACGACGGCGTAGAGATGCCGGAAGAGGTGATAGAATATATAGCATACAATATCAACACCAATGTCCGCGAACTGGAAGGCGCCCTCATATCCCTGATGGCACAGTCCTCCCTCAACCGCCGCGACATCACCCTTGACCTGGCCCGCCAGATGGTGGACAAATTTGTCAAGAGCACCAACCGCGAGGTGACCATCGACTACATACAGAAAGTGGTGTGCGACTACTTCAACATCCCTATCGACAGCATCCAGTCGCGCACCCGCAAGCGCGAAATTGTCCAGGCCCGCCAGCTGACCATGTACTTCGCCAAAAAGATGACCAAGTCGTCGCTCGCAATCATCGGCCTACAGTGCGGCAACAAGGACCACGCCACAGTGCTGCACGCCTGCAAGACGGTGGCCAACCTGGCCGAAACCGACAAGCAGTTCCGTTACTGGATTGACGAACTAGAGAAACGGTTTAAAGAATAACAGCCTATGAAAGTTCCATTCAAACCGGGAACGCTCATCTATCCGCTGCCGGCCGTCATGGTCAGCTGCGGCGACAAGCCAGAGAACTACAACATACTAACCATCGCATGGACGGGCACAGTCTGCACTGACCCGCCCATGTGCTATGTAAGCATCCGTCCCGAACGATACAGCCACGCCCTCATCAGTGGCACGGGAGAATTTGTCATCAACCTGACCACCGCCGCCCTGGCCCGACAGACCGACTGGTGCGGTGTGCGCAGCGGCCGCGACTACAACAAGTTCCGCGAAATGCACCTCACGCCCGAACCTGCCCAGCTGGTCAAAGCCCCCCTTATCAAAGAGAGTCCACTCAACATCGAATGCCGGGTTTGCGAAGTCAAACATCTGGGCACGCACGACATGTTTCTGGCCAATGTTGTAGCCGTCAATGCCGACGACGCCCTCATCGACAAGAGTACCGGCCAATTCCAGCTCAACCATGCCGGCCCCCTCGCCTACTCCCACGGCAAATACTATGCCCTCGGAGAGAAACTTGGCGGCTTCGGTTTCAGCGTAAAAAAGAAAAAATAACATCAGACATCATGAAAATCACTTGTGTAGAACCTCTGGGCATCAGCCTGGAGCATTTCGAAGAACTGAAGAAAGAATTTGCCTCGCAAGGCCATACCTTCGACTACTATATGGACCGCAAAGAGGACCCAGAAACCCTGGTAGCCCGCATGCGTGAGGCCGAAGTGGCCGTCATTTCCAACATCAAGCTGCCCGCCGCCGTCTTGGAGCAATGCCCACGGCTACAATACCTTTCGGTAGCCTTTACCGGTCTGGACCACATAGACTTGGCCTACTGCAAAGAGCACAACATCACTGTGCAGAATGCCGCCGGCTATTCCACCACCGCGGTGAGCGAGCTGGCCATTGGCCTGATGCTGGACCTGCTGCGGCAGGTGACCCGCTTCGACGGTGCCATCCGCAGGGGCGAAGGTCGTGGCTCGTATTTGGGTCGCGAACTGAAAGGCAAGACTGTAGGCGTGGTAGGTACTGGTGCCATCGGCACCGCGGTCATCCGCCTGCTGAAGGCCTTCGGCTGCCAGGTGCTGGCCTACAACCGCAGCGAGCACCCCGAGGTGAAAGAGCTAGGAGCTACCTACGTCAGCCTTGAGCAGCTGCTCCGAGAGAGCGACATCGTCACACTGCACGTACCCCTCAACGCCGACACCAACCACCTGATAGGAGCCAAGGAGTTGAAGCTGATGAAGAAGACCGCCCTGCTCATCAATACCGCCCGTGGCAACGTGTGCGACATCGATGCCGTTGCCGCCGCACTGAACATCGGCCAGCTGCTGGGAGCCGGATTCGACGTGTACGAAAACGAGCCGCCCCTGCCGCAGAGCCATCCGCTGCTGAACGCCCCCAACTGCGTCTGTGTGCCCCATATCGGCTACGCTTCGCGCGAGGCCTTCAACATCCGTGCCGACATCGTCTTCGACCATGTCAAAGAATGGCTGCAAAAGCAATAAGGAAAGGGCTGACCGAAGCCAGAGCCTGATATACAAAAAAAACAAACTGACTGACCGCGTTCAGGCTCCAGTAGTTGCATTTCGGCACCGGTTCCTACCATAACAGCCACTAGGTCGAAGTCTTGCGCCCCACCGATAGTGCAACAGATTTCCTAAAGCCTTGAATTGCATTTTTTCATAGCAAAAAAAAGATAGCCGGGACCTATGGGGTCTCGGCTATCTTTTTTTGACTTATGCGAGGCGCATCACTTAACGGGATGGTCGGCGTGGAATTTCTCCAGACGGGCCTTGAGGTCGGGGAACTGGTCGCGCTGCACCAGGGCCACGCAGGCGCGGATGCCCTGTTTGTGGCTGCCGGTGATGTCGAGTGCGATGGCGCTGATGCCATAGCGGATGAGCTCGTTGAGCAGGTCGACACCGTCGAAGCCGGGATAGCAGAAGGTGAAGTAGAAACCGTCGCCGATGTCCTCGCCCATGTCTTTGTCATAGACGATATAGAAACCGTTGTCGGTAAAGAGTTTCTTCATCACACTGGCCTTCTCGCCATACTCCTTGATGTCCTTGACGAAGTTGAATGTGCCGTCGTTGGCACCTTTGAGCATGGCAGCCATGGCGTACTGCACGCTGTGGGCGGTACCGGAGCTGAGGCAGTAGAGGGTGCCGAAGATGAGGGCGCGGCCGAGTTGCGTCTGGCTGTAGTAGCGGGCCAGGTCGGGGCACTCCATGTTGAACAGCTTGGGGCTGCAGATCATCATAGCGATGCGCTCGCCGGCATAGCTGAAGCTCTTGGAGCCAGAAATCATCAACACGTAGCGGTCGGTATACTTGGCCACGGTGGGTTGGAACGGGGCCTTGCCGGGGACGCTGTAGTCCTTGCGGAAGTCCATCAGGAAATAGGCATCGTCTTCGAGGACCACCACACCATACTTGTTGGCCATTTCGCCAATGATTTGGAGTTCATGCTCGGTGAAGCAGAACCAAGCGGGGTTGTTGGGGCTGCTGTAGATGAGGCAGGCCACGTCGCCGTCCTTCAGTTCTTCTTCGAGTTTGGCGCGCAGGGCATCACCGCGATATTCGTACACATCGAAGGTCTTCATGGGGATGCCAAGGACACGGCATTGCTGCTTTTGCACGGGGAAACCGGGGTCGATGAAGAGGACCTTGGTCTTCTTGGCATCGTAGCGGGTGAGGGTGAGGAAGCTGGCAAAGCCGGCCTGCATGGAACCCACGGTAGGAACGCAGCAGTCGGGGGTGACATCGATGTCGAGGAAATTCTTCACAAATCGGGCAGCCTCTTTCTTGAAGTCGGCGGTGCCATAGATTTCGGGATAGATGCTGGCCACGCCGCTGCGCAGGGCCTCAATCTGGGCTTCGACACCAACCTGCGGAGCAGGAAGGCCGGGGATGCCCATTTCCATCTTCACGAAGCGGACGTCGGTCTCCTTCTCAACGTCCTGAATCATCTTGCGCATTTCGCGGATGGAGGCTTTGCCGGGATTGGCTATCTTGTTTTGCTGGGCAATTCTGTCGATTACCTCTTTCTGTATGGGAATTTGAGTCATATTATATTATTATATAAGTTAGTTACTTCTGATTGAAATCTTTCATCTTAGCGACATTGATGGGGCTGAGGTCCTTTATGATGTCGTAAACCCGTTTTTGTTCCTCGGGAGGGGCGGGAGTGAAAATGCTCACCAGTTCGGAAATCTTCACGTCCACGAACTGTTGCACTGCCAGTAGTTTCTGATGGCCTTTCTGCACCCGCTGCAACTCCTGCAAGGCACCGATGATGTTCTGGCGTGCCTGGGGCTGGTCTTTGGTCATCATGTCCAGGCCCAAGCGATGGTATAGGTAATAAACGTTGTGCAGGCCGGCATAGGCCGAATTGGTGTGATTCTCCATAAACCAGTAGCGGGCCTTCTGGCTACCGGTGCTGCTCCACTCTTTGGCGGAGCTGGAATTGGACTCGGCCGTCTGGCAGATGGTGCGGGCCACCTCGTAGAACTGTTCTCCGCCATTGGGTGCAAAACTGTCGAAATACATACCCAACAAGATGTAAAGGTAGTACGAAACGGCTGACGAAAGGTTGCTGTAGTAAGTATTCACGTCAAAGTCCAGCGGCTGGCTTTCGTTGTAAGTGAAAGCAAAGCTCGACGCCGACTCGACATAATTGAACAGGCCAGAGGTGTAACTAGAATTATACACAGGCCGACGCAGCTGAATTGATACCTGGCCTTTGAAATCGTTTGCCGAGGTACGCTCGGTGAGGATGAGGCTAAAGGTGCAGTCGAGCTTCTCCTGCTGCTCAAACTCCAAACTGGTCCAACGGCGATTGTTGATAAAATCTTCCAACGCCTGTTTCATATTGTCGAAAACCGTCTTGTCCGACGACTCATAGCCCTGGGTGGTGTTGAGGAGTTTCTGGTAGTTGACAGAAACAGCGCAATTGAACTCTTGGGCATGAGCAACACCCAAGAGTGTGAATACCAGCAATATGGCCACACTTCGTTTAATCATAATCTTTTGCAAATATACAAAAAAATTTTGATTTCTTTGGCCCATATCGAAAAATATATTTTTTAATAGATTTATACTTATTATATGGATAAAAAATCGTATCTTTGCAAATTATTTCGAACACAAAAACAAACATGATAAAATGAGCGAAGAACAGAAGACTCAGAGCAACTACAGCGCCAGCAACATCACCGTACTTGAAGGCCTGGAGGCCGTCCGCGTACGTCCCGCCATGTACATTGGCGACGTCAATTTCCGCGGCCTTCACCACTTGGTTTACGAGGTTGTCGACAACTCCATCGACGAGGCCTTGGCAGGCTATTGCAACAAAATATACGTGAGCATTAATGAAGACAACAGCATCACCGTTGAGGACAACGGCCGCGGCATTCCAGTTGACATGCACGAAAAGGAACACCGCTCCGCCCTCGAGGTGGTCATGACCGTCCTCCATGCCGGCGGCAAATTCGACAAGGGCAGCTACAAAGTCTCCGGCGGCCTCCACGGCGTCGGCGTATCCTGCGTCAACGCCCTGAGCGACCACATGACCGTCAATGTTTTCCGCAACGGCAAAACCTACCAGCAAGAATACTCCAAAGGCAAACCCCTCTATCCCGTCAAGGAAATTGGCCCTGCCGACAAGACCGGCACCCGCGTCACCTTCCACCCCGACGGCACCATCTTCACCACCACCCAGTACGACTACGCCACCCTCCTCGAACGCATGCGCGAACTGGCCTACCTCAACAAAGGCATCGACATCACCATCGAGGACAAGCGCCCCCGCGAGGACGGCACCTTCCAGAAAGACCACTTCTATAGCGAGAAAGGCCTGCGCGACTTCATCGCCTACTTGGACGAGAACCGCGTCAGCCTCATGCCCGAAGCCATCTACATCGAGGGCGAGCGCAACGGCATCCCCATCGAGATTGCCATGCAGTACAACAACACCTACAACGAGAACATCCACTCCTACGTCAACAATATCAACACCCACGAAGGCGGCACCCACCTGGCCGGTTTCCGCAGCGGCCTCACCCGCACCCTCAAGGCCTACGCCGACCGCAGCGGCATGCTGGCCAAAGCCAAAGTGGACATAGCCGGCGACGACTTCCGCGAAGGCCTCACCGCCATCATCAGCGTCAAGGTGGCCGAGCCCCAGTTCGAAGGACAGACCAAGACCAAGCTGGGCAACAACGAGGTCCGCGGTGCTGTGGACTCCGCCGTCAGCGAGATGCTGGAGAACTACCTCGAAGAGCATCCCAACGAGGCCAAGATCATCGTCGAGAAGGTCATCCTTGCCGCCCGGGCCCGCCAGGCTGCCCGCAAGGCACGCGAGATGGTGCAACGCGGCAACGTCTTCAGCAGTGCCGGACTCCCCGGCAAGCTGGCCGACTGCCAGGACGGCGACCCCAGCCAGTGCGAGATCTATTTCGTCGAGGGTGACTCGGCAGGCGGATCGGCCAAACAAGGACGCGACCGCCGCTACCAGGCCATCCTGCCCCTACGAGGCAAAATCCTCAACGTGGAAAAAGCCATGCGCCACCGTGCTTTCGAGAGCGAGGAAATCAAGAACATCTATACCGCCCTTGGTGTCACCATCGGCACTCCCGAGGACAGCCAGGCCCTCAACCTCGAGAAACTGCGTTACCACAAAGTCATCATCATGACCGATGCCGATGTCGACGGTGCCCACATCGACACCCTGATGCTCACCTTCTTCTTCCGCTATATGCCCGAACTTATCGAGAACGGCTACGTATACCTTGCCACTCCCCCACTCTACCTGGTCAAGAAAGGCAACAAGAGTTTCTATTGCTGGACCGAAGAGGAGCGCGAGCGCGCCATGGAGGCCGTCGGCGACAAGGGCGTACACGTCCAGCGCTACAAAGGTCTGGGCGAGATGAACCCCGAACAGCTGTGGGAGACCACCATGGACCCCGACAACCGGCAGCTGCGACAGGTCACCATCGAGAACGCGGCCTCGGCCGACCGTGTGTTCAGCATGCTGATGGGCGACGACGTGCCTCCCCGTCGTGAGTTTATCGAAAAGAACGCCACCTACGCAACCATTGATGCTTAACTCCTAAACAATAACACTATGGATAAAAGAAACCTCTTGCTTATCAGCAACAGCACCATGCGCGGCGAGGCCTACCTCGGCTGGTGCAAGGACATGATTGCCGACTTTTGCCGTCGGCACAGTGTTAAAAAAGTACTTTTCGTCCCCTTTGCCGGCGTAAGTCTGGCTGAAGGCGGCCTCACCAAGAGCTATGATGCCTACGAGGCCAAAGTGGCCAAAGTATATGCCGAGTTTGGCGTGAAACTCACCAGCGTGCACCACAAGGCATTGCCCATCAATGCGGTTTACGACACCGACTGCGTGGCCGTGGGTGGTGGCAACACCTTCCACCTTGTTCGCCAACTGCAGCGCACGGGCCTTATGCAGGCCATCCGCCAACGCGCCTTCGACGGTATGCCCTACATGGGATGGAGTGCCGGCAGCAATGTGGCCGGTCCCACCCTCTGCACCACCAACGATATGCCTATCGTCATGCCCGACTCGTTCGACTGCATGGGTCTTGTCCCCTTCCAAATCAACCCCCACTACACCGATTTCTTCGACCCCAAACATGGTGGTGAAACCCGCGACGACCGCTTGAAGGAATACATCATGGTCAATCCCAAGGCCACCGTGGCCGCCATCCGCGAAGCCACCGCACTGCTGCTTGAGGACGGCAAACTCTCCCTCATTGGCAAACCCAACAAGATGAAGGTCTTCAAGACCAAGATGGAGAACACCAAAGAATACGGTCTGGATGACGACATAACCTTCCTGCTGTAATTAATAAAAACAAGGTGGGTTCGACAAGGGACCCACCTTGTTTTTCAATATACAAATATCAACCTATAAAAACACTTTTACAATGAAATGGTTTATCAAATGCTTTAAGCAGTATGCCGACTTCAGCAGTCGTGCCCGCAGAAAAGAGTACTGGTGGTTCACCGTCATCAATTTCATCATCATGCTGATTTTCATTTTCGGTTTGATGGTACCCATCTTCAAAATGAGCTACTCCGTAGCCATGTCCGGTGGCGACCTTGAAGACTTCAACGAAATGGAGATGGTCGCGGCCATGCTAAAGAATCCGTTTATATACATATACTTGATATATTATCTGGCCGTGCTGGTCCCCAGCATCGCAGTCTTTGTCCGCCGTATGCACGACATAGGCCGCTCTGGCTACTGGGCTTTCCTGTACTTTGGTATAACCTTAATTGCCCAGATAGTCAATATGGGCAATTACGGAACTGGGGTCACCATAATCATCGCAATGGTCCTGTTGTTCATCACCATTTTCTTCTTGGTCTGGCTCTTCACCGACTCGCAATACGGTCCCAACCAGTGGGGTCCCAATCCCAAGGGCGAGGGCAACCCCGAGGAAGTGACAACCGAAGAGGTGCAGCAATTATAGACACCCACTAACCCGCTGACACAATGTGCACTGTATCCATCCATATTGACGAAGAGGCCATCCGCAAGCATAATCCCGCCTTGTCCACAAAGGAACTCATCCAGCAGTGGCTCCAACGGCATGTGGACCTCATGATGGAAGACTTCACCACGAGAGCCCAACAGCCTCCGTGCTGCTATTCGGAAGAGGAAGCCAGAGATCTAATAACTGAAAGACTCGACCGTCTGGATTCAGGGAATTGCAAAACCGTGAGCCTAGAAGATGTCCAGCAACGTATGCAAGATATTCTTTCATGAACTCGATAAGACTACTCGCCGAAGCCGAAGAGGAGTTGGTTTCAATCGTGTCTTATGTTAGGGAGAATCACGGTACACGAGTTGCCAATCGTGTTTACAACGAGATTATGGAACGAGTCTCTCACCTTTCCTTGATGCCCGACCTCGGCACACTTGACACCACGCTTCACTATCGAGGCAAGCCTATCCGTATTCTGCATTCCCGACACACAAGAATCATCTATTCTGTTAGAGAATCCGAAATAGTAATTTTGCTTTTCTGGGACAACCGACGGGATGAACACAAACTTCACAGTGCCATCTCATCAAGATTATAATTATTCACCGTAAATAAACAATATTCAAACCATTTAACTTCATAATAAACACCACTTAACGACAGCTATATGACAAAATACATCGGGGCCCATGTCAGCGCCAGCGGCGGCTTGGGCAATGCCGTCCTCAACGCCGAAGCCATCGGGGCCAACGCCTTTGCCCTTTTCACCCGCAACCAGCGCTCCTGGACCAGCAAACCCCTCTCCGCTGAAGAGATACACACCTTCCAGCAACTCGTCGCCGAGCGTGGATTCCAGCCCCAATACATCCTGCCCCACGACAGCTACCTCATCAATCTTGGCAGCCCCGACGAGGAGAACCTCATCAAGTCGCGCAATGCCTTCCTAGACGAGATGACCCGCTGCCAGCAACTGGGACTCACCATGCTCAACTTCCACCCCGGCAGCCACCTCAACAAGATAAGCGAAGAGGAATGCCTCGACCAGATAGCCCGGGAGGTGAACTTGGCACTGAGCAAGACCGAGGGAGTCACCGCCGTCATAGAGAACACCGCCGGACAGGGGTCCAACCTCGGCTGGCGTTTCGAGCACATCCGCCGCATCATCGACGGCATCGACGACAAGAGCCGTGTGGGCGTTTGCATCGACACCTGCCACACCCTGGCGGCAGGCTACGACCTCAGCACCGAGATGGGCTACCAATTCTGTTTCGACGACTTCGACAACATCATCGGTTTCCAATACCTCCGTGCCATCCATCTCAACGACAGCAAGAAAAATGCCGGCTCGCAGGGC
>Ga0247608_10006424_pt1 | contig 12362 bp, 5 predicted proteins | sample 176DNAGHGlowgp2_FD_193490 | JGI IMG/M metagenome (GOLD analysis project Ga0247608, IMG submission 193490) | Sheep rumen microbial communities from Palmerston North, Manawatu-Wanganui, New Zealand - 1766 DNA GHGlow gp2 | ecosystem: Host-associated > Mammals > Digestive system > Stomach > Rumen ... | reverse complement strand
TCTGTGTTTTCATGGCGTTTCAATGTTAAGTTTGGCTCTAGCTACGCCTTGGTTGGTGACGACCTCGACGACATAAAGCTTTGATGAGAGGTTTTGCAAATTGATTTCGACCTTTTGGTCGTGCTTTTCCGATACCTCAAAGACATATCGGCCCTGCAAATCGTAAAACCTGACGCTAACGATTCCTTCGGCTTCAACATAGACTTTGTCTTTGGCAGGGTTGGGGTAAAGCCTTACGCGGACAGCGTCATGTTCGTCCACGTCGTGGAACCCCGCATGGATGATGATTTCCTGCTCGCTGACCCCGCAGTCGTTCCACGCCTTGACCTTTAGCGTGGCGGTGCCGTTAGTGGTGACGATGACGGCGCAGTTGGTGCTATCGGGCGTGAAGGGCCAGTTAGCTCCTTGTAGCTCCCATTCGTAATGCGTGGCGAACTCAACAGGAGGGATGGAGTAGAAGTATTGCCCCAAGATGAGGTCGGTGCCGACGTAGACTTCGGTCGGGCCGTCAATCTCGGGAACGTCTTCGGGGAAGGGAGCGATGGTGAGGTGCATGTGGATAATCGAGTCGCAGCCGCCAGGGGTTACAAAGAGCCTGTCGTAATTGCCTGACTCCAAATATTCCAAGCCTTCCCATTGGAAGCTGCCGCAGGCTATGGTGTCGGCCTCAAATTCCATCGCTTCTGAGAAGGTGAGGTGCAGTGTGGCGATGCTGTCGCAGCCGTGCTCAGTCTCGAAATGTTGAACGTAGTCGCCGGGTTCGGTGTAAGTGATGCCATTCCAAGTGTAGGAATTGCAAGCTGTTTGCGACCATTCGTGCCTGATGGTGTCGAGGATTTGCAGGTGCAAGATGGCGGTGCTGTCGCAGCCTTCGGGCAAGTGGAAAGTCTGTTGATAGATGCCGCTTTCGGTGTAAGTGCTGTCGTTCCAAGTGTAGCTGTAGCAGTGGACCCTCCAAAAATCATGTGAGATGTCTTCGCCGAGGCTGACGTTGATGTGATAAACCGTGTCGCAGCCGTCGGGCGACTCAATGAGTTGGTCGTAGAGTCCGTTCTCGGTGTAGGTGGAGTCGTTGAAAATGAAGCTGTTGCACCCCGTCCCGTCGATATCGATTTCAACGATTTCGCCAGGATTGTATGGCTCTCCGTATTGGTTGATGTAGCCAGCCTGCTGCAGGAAGTTGTTGTAAGGTCGGCGCACGGTGCCGTCGGGGGCGGTGAAAGGTGTGGCATTGTTGAAGCAGAGTTGGGGAATGGTCAAGTCATTGTTAACGTTTGTGACGTTGTAAGCATATTGGTTCCAAACCTTGCGCGCATCTGGCCATGTGGAATTGACAAACATGAGCAAACTGCCGTGCCCATTGTTGCCATAATAGTCTTCCAACAATCCAACCACAATGATTTCCGCATGACCGTCATTGTTAACATCAGCCACGATTGGATGCTCTCCCGCGGTGCCCGAGCGCATTGGATAGGAATAGAGAATCTCCCCATTGCTCCCATTGATGATATTCAAGTCGTAAGAATCGCGAAAAACGATTTCTGGAATCTCGTCCCTGTTGAAATCGAAAAAGGCCATGGTGGTCATCCCCGAGGGGTCGTTATGGTGGATACTCCATACTTCACTAAGTCCATTAGCCATGGTATAGCGTAAACAATGCATCTTTTCTTCGCTGACATCACGGAGATAGTCAACGAAAAGGATCTCGGGGTGCGGGTCTTGATCGATGTTGCAGATGGCTGGGAAACCCGCTCCACGGCAGTAGAAGGAATGCTCAAAGAGTATCTCGCCCGTCGAAGGCTTGTAGGCATAGTAGTAGATATTGTCATCGACGCAGTCGTCGGTAAGGTCTTTAGTGACGATGACATCGGTCTCGCCGTCTAGGTCAAGGTCGGCCAACGCGACTTGCCCGTCTTGAGGGTAGCCAGCAGGTGGCGTAACAGTTTTGTTCACAGTCACGGAATTCAGGCTTGGATTGGTGCGGCTGATGATGTTGACATTGTAGATAGTGTTGCCGCAAATAAGTTCTAACCCATTGTAACCTAATACATTGCATGCGTATGAAATGGCGTAGTTGGCATGATGAGGGTAGACGGTGTTGGGTGAGCCTCGGTAGCTCAATCCCTTATTGCCATTGGCAGGGCCAACACATAGTTGTTTCAGTGTGGCAGCATCATAGATGGCATTTCCGATATACACCTCCGGATAGCCGTCGCCATTGAAATCTGCAAAAGCAATATTGCCATCGCAGGGTGGGTCAATGTCAGCAGTGTTGAGAAGCTGTCCGGTTTTGGAATAGGAACGTAATTTGCCGTCGTTGCATAACACGACCACAGCACCTTGCAATAATCCATTGTCTAACGGATACCTGACGATGCCGATGGGAAGATAGGTGAGATAAACTTGCTCGGGGATTGAGATAGTGCTTTGCAAAGTCAGGTCAATACCGCTATAAATCCCGATCTGGTTCGACCAAATGCGATAGTTTTCATCCGTAGCCGTGTAATGCGGTATCACGATGTCAACAATGCCATCGCCATCAATGTCGCCGCAAAGAGGAGTGGCATAAACATTGGTATTATCTAATGTTTGAAACATCAGTTCGCCACCTTCAAAAGGGATAGGAGTGTTGTCGTTACAATCGGTTTCGATGATATTGTCGGGGAAAGATTGACCCCAACCGCATAATGGCCATAGGAAAAACCCTTGGAAAATGGACAATATGATAAAAGAAATCTGTGTTTTCATGGCGTTTCAATGTTAAGTTTGGCTCTAGCTACGCCTTGGTTGGTGACGACCTCGACGACATAAAGCTTTGATGAGAGGTTTTGCAAATTGATTTCGACCTTTTGGTCGTGCTTTTCCGATACCTCAAAGACGTATCGGCCTCGCATATCGTAAAGCCTGATGCTAACGATTCCTTCGGCTTCAACATAGACTTTGTCTTTGGCAGGGTTAGGGTAAAGCCTTACGCGGACCGCGTCATGTTCGTCCATGTCGTGGAACCCTGCATGGATGATGATTTCCTGCTCGCTGAAGCCGCAGTCGTTCCACGCCTTGACCTTGAGGGTGGCAGTGCCAGGTGTGGTGACGAGGAGTGAGCATTGCGATCCGTCGGGGTGCATAACCCAGTCGGCGCCAACGAGTTCCCAATCGTATTGGAGCGTCGGGTCGGCGTTGAGGAGGGAATAGAGATACTCGCCTAACACCATGTCGGTCGAGACGTAGACCTCCTGAGGTCCGTTGATGTTGGGAACGGCAGGCATTTCACCTAAGGAAAGGTGGAGGGTGACGATACTGTCGCAGCCTGCGGGTGCGACGAAATGCTGGGTGTAGTCGCCAGGCTCGTGATAGACGGTGTCGTTCCAGATGTATTGACCGCAGAACACGTCCGAGAACTCGTGGGTGACGGTTCCGCCAATGCTGACGTTGACGTGGTAGAGCGTGTCGCAGTCAGCCGAGGTTTCCACAAGTTGGTCGTAGATGCCGCTTTGGTAGTAGGTGGAATCGTGGAAAGTGAAGGAAACGCAACCCGAGCCAAAGATGTCGGCCTCTATGATGCCACCAGGATTGTATGGTTCGCCGTATTGGTTGATGTAGTAGGCTTGTTGGAGGAAGTTGTTGTAGGGTCGGCGTACGATGCCGTCCGGTGCGGTGAAGGTAGTGGCCTTGTCGAAGCAGAAAGTCGGGATAGTCAGGTCCTCGTTCACGTTGGTGACGTGGTACATGTATTGGTTCCATACAGGTCTTGCGGGCGACCAGTTGCCTGGATTGCCGAAGACGTGTATAGCGCCATAGCCGGGGAGGTTGGCCGATTGGTCGAGCAAGCCTGTGGCGACGATTTCGGCATGGCCGTCGCCGTTGATGTCGGCAACGATGGGGTATTCACACCCTGTTCCGGCGGCCATCCTGCGTGAGAAAAGGTTGTGGGGCGAGTGGGTGTTGCCGTTGATGATGCGCAGGTTGTCGCTGTCGCGGTAAACGATTTCCATGATGTCGTCTTGGTTGAAGTCGAACAAGGTGATACCCGTTTGTCCCGATGCATCGCTATGATGGTATTGCCACACCGTCGAAAACCCGGTTTGTGTTGTGTAGCGCCAGCAATAGATATACATGGGGTTCCACGACTCTTGCTTTTCGAGGAAGACGATTTCGGGGTGCGGGTTGTTGTCGATGTTACCGATGAGGGGATAGCCTGTGCAAAGGCTGTGGACGGTTTTTTGGAAAATGATTTGTCCGCTTGAGGGCTTGTAGGCGTAGAAATAGACGTCGCTGATGGTGTGGTCGTCGGTGTCGTTGCGGGTGACAAGTACCTCACATTCACCGTCAAGGTCGAAATCGGCAAGGCTGACGTGGCCGTCGGGCGAGTATCCGCTTGGCGGTGTAATGGTTTTGTTGACATTGATGGAATTTGAGGCGGGATTGGTGCGGCTGACGATGCTCACGTCGTAGATGGTATTGCCGCAAATGAGTTCTTGCCTTGCATCGCCTAACACATTGCTGGCCAACGACATGGCGTAATAGCAGCGGTGGCTGTTGACTACACCGGGGGCTGAACCTCTGTAACTCTCACCTTTGTTTCCATTTTGGGGGCCGGAGCAAAGCCATTTCAGCGTGGCAGCGTCGAAGATGTCGCTTCCCGAATACACCTCTGGGTAGCCGTCACCGTTGAAGTCGGCAAACGACACCATGCCTTCGCAAGTGGTGGCGCGGTCGGAAACGTTAAGCAGTGTTCCATCAATGGAATAGGAACGTATCTTCCTGTCGTAGCTGTGGACGAAAATGGCCCCTTGTAGCGAGCCATCGGGCTTGGGATACCGGCAAATTGCGTAGTTGCCCGTGGTGTTGTAGATGGAGTCTTGAATGTTGAACCTGTATTGCAGTGAAAGGTCGGCCCCACTGTAGATGTCAAGGGTGTTGGTGCGGTAGTTGTTGCCGTTGAAGTGCGAAATCAAAATGTCCACGACGCCGTTTCCGTCAATGTCGCCTGCCACGAGGGGCGCATACGAGGCAATGTCTTCGTTTTGTGTCGAGTAGAGCAATTCCACGTTCCAGTCGTTGCCTTCAATGGGTTGGTTGCAGTCGGTTTCAATGATATTGTCGGGGAAAGATTGACCCCAACCGCATAATGGCCATAGGAAAAACCCTTGGAAAATGGACAATATGATAAAAGAAGTCTGTGTTTTCATGGCGTTTCAATGTTAAGTTTGGCTCTAGCTACGCCTTGGTTGGTGACGACCTCGACGACATAAAGCTTTGATGAGAGGTTTTGCAAATTGATTTCGACCTTTTGGTCGTGCTTTTCCGATACCTCAAAGACATATCGGCCCTGCAAATCGTAAAACCTGACGCTAACGATTCCTTCGGCTTCAACATAGACTTTGTCTTTGGCAGGGTTGGGGTAAAGCCTTACGCGGACAGCGTCATGTTCGTCCACGTCGTGGAACCCCGCATGGATGATGATTTCCTGCTCGCTGACCCCGCAGTCGTTCCACGCCTTGACCTTTAGCGTGGCGGTGCCGTTAGTGGTGACGATGACGGCGCAGTTGGTGCTATCGGGCGTGAAGGGCCAGTTAGCTCCTTGTAGCTCCCATTCGTAATGCGTGGCGAACTCAACAGGAGGGATGGAGTAGAAGTATTGCCCCAAGATGAGGTCGGTGCCGACGTAGACTTCGGTCGGGCCGTCAATCTCGGGAACGTCTTCGGGGAAGGGAGCGATGGTGAGGTGCATGTGGATAATCGAGTCGCAGCCGCCAGGGGTTACAAAGAGCCTGTCGTAATTGCCTGACTCCAAATATTCCAAGCCTTCCCATTGGAAGCTGCCGCAGGCTATGGTGTCGGCCTCAAATTCCATCGCTTCTGAGAAGGTGAGGTGCAGTGTGGCGATGCTGTCGCAGCCGTGCTCAGTCTCGAAATGTTGAACGTAGTCGCCGGGTTCGGTGTAAGTGATGCCATTCCAAGTGTAGGAATTGCAAGCTGTTTGCGACCATTCGTGCCTGATGGTGTCGAGGATTTGCAGGTGCAAGATGGCGGTGCTGTCGCAGCCTTCGGGCAAGTGGAAAGTCTGTTGATAGATGCCGCTTTCGGTGTAAGTGCTGTCGTTCCAAGTGTAGCTGTAGCAGTGGACCCTCCAAAAATCATGTGAGATGTCTTCGCCGAGGCTGACGTTGATGTGATAAACCGTGTCGCAGCCGTCGGGCGACTCAATGAGTTGGTCGTAGAGTCCGTTCTCGGTGTAGGTGGAGTCGTTGAAAATGAAGCTGTTGCACCCCGTCCCGTCGATATCGATTTCAACGATTTCGCCAGGATTGTATGGCTCTCCGTATTGGTTGATGTAGCCAGCCTGCTGCAGGAAGTTGTTGTAAGGTCGGCGCACGGTGCCGTCGGGGGCGGTGAAAGGTGTGGCATTGTTGAAGCAGAGTTGGGGAATGGTCAAGTCATTGTTAACGTTTGTGACGTTGTAAGCATATTGGTTCCAAACCTTGCGCGCATCTGGCCATGTGGAATTGACAAACATGAGCAAACTGCCGTGCCCATTGTTGCCATAATAGTCTTCCAACAATCCAACCACAATGATTTCCGCATGACCGTCATTGTTAACATCAGCCACGATTGGATGCTCTCCCGCGGTGCCCGAGCGCATTGGATAGGAATAGAGAATCTCCCCATTGCTCCCATTGATGATATTCAAGTCGTAAGAATCGCGAAAAACGATTTCTGGAATCTCGTCCCTGTTGAAATCGAAAAAGGCCATGGTGGTCATCCCCGAGGGGTCGTTATGGTGGATACTCCATACTTCACTAAGTCCATTAGCCATGGTATAGCGTAAACAATGCATCTTTTCTTCGCTGACATCACGGAGATAGTCAACGAAAAGGATCTCGGGGTGCGGGTCTTGATCGATGTTGCAGATGGCTGGGAAACCCGCTCCACGGCAGTAGAAGGAATGCTCAAAGAGTATCTCGCCCGTCGAAGGCTTGTAGGCATAGTAGTAGATATTGTCATCGACGCAGTCGTCGGTAAGGTCTTTAGTGACGATGACATCGGTCTCGCCGTCTAGGTCAAGGTCGGCCAACGCGACTTGCCCGTCTTGAGGGTAGCCAGCAGGTGGCGTAACAGTTTTGTTCACAGTCACGGAATTCAGGCTTGGATTGGTGCGGCTGATGATGTTGACATTGTAGATAGTGTTGCCGCAAATAAGTTCTAACCCATTGTAACCTAATACATTGCATGCGTATGAAATGGCGTAGTTGGCATGATGAGGGTAGACGGTGTTGGGTGAGCCTCGGTAGCTCAATCCCTTATTGCCATTGGCAGGGCCAACACATAGTTGTTTCAGTGTGGCAGCATCATAGATGGCATTTCCGATATACACCTCCGGATAGCCGTCGCCATTGAAATCTGCAAAAGCAATATTGCCATCGCAGGGTGGGTCAATGTCAGCAGTGTTGAGAAGCTGTCCGGTTTTGGAATAGGAACGTAATTTGCCGTCGTTGCATAACACGACCACAGCACCTTGCAATAATCCATTGTCTAACGGATACCTGACGATGCCGATGGGAAGATAGGTGAGATAAACTTGCTCGGGGATTGAGATAGTGCTTTGCAAAGTCAGGTCAATACCGCTATAAATCCCGATCTGGTTCGACCAAATGCGATAGTTTTCATCCGTAGCCGTGTAATGCGGTATCACGATGTCAACAATGCCATCGCCATCAATGTCGCCGCAAAGAGGAGTGGCATAAACATTGGTATTATCTAATGTTTGAAACATCAGTTCGCCACCTTCAAAAGGGATAGGAGTGTTGTCGTTACAATCGGTTTCGATGATATTGTCGGGGAAAGATTGACCCCAACCGCATAATGGCCATAGGAAAAACCCTTGGAAAATGGACAATATGATAAAAGAAATCTGTGTTTTCATGGCGTTTCAATGTTAAGTTTGGCTCTAGCTACGCCTTGGTTGGTGACGACCTCGACGACATAAAGCTTTGATGAGAGGTTTTGCAAATTGATTTCGACCTTTTGGTCGTGCTTTTCCGATACCTCAAAGACGTATCGGCCTCGCATATCGTAAAGCCTGATGCTAACGATTCCTTCGGCTTCAACATAGACTTTGTCTTTGGCAGGGTTAGGGTAAAGCCTTACGCGGACCGCGTCATGTTCGTCCATGTCGTGGAACCCTGCATGGATGATGATTTCCTGCTCGCTGAAGCCGCAGTCGTTCCACGCCTTGACCTTGAGGGTGGCAGTGCCAGGTGTGGTGACGAGGAGTGAGCATTGCGATCCGTCGGGGTGCATAACCCAGTCGGCGCCAACGAGTTCCCAATCGTATTGGAGCGTCGGGTCGGCGTTGAGGAGGGAATAGAGATACTCGCCTAACACCATGTCGGTCGAGACGTAGACCTCCTGAGGTCCGTTGATGTTGGGAACGGCAGGCATTTCACCTAAGGAAAGGTGGAGGGTGACGATACTGTCGCAGCCTGCGGGTGCGACGAAATGCTGGGTGTAGTCGCCAGGCTCGTGATAGACGGTGTCGTTCCAGATGTATTGACCGCAGAACACGTCCGAGAACTCGTGGGTGACGGTTCCGCCAATGCTGACGTTGACGTGGTAGAGCGTGTCGCAGTCAGCCGAGGTTTCCACAAGTTGGTCGTAGATGCCGCTTTGGTAGTAGGTGGAATCGTGGAAAGTGAAGGAAACGCAACCCGAGCCAAAGATGTCGGCCTCTATGATGCCACCAGGATTGTATGGCTCTCCGTATTGGTTGATGTAGCCAGCCTGCTGCAGGAAGTTGTTGTAAGGTCGGCGCACGGTGCCGTCGGGGGCGGTGAAGACTGTCGCCTTGTCGAAGCAATAGGTCGGGAGGGTCAGGTCTTCGTTGACGTTGGTGACGTGGTACATGTATTGGTTCCACACAGGTCGCGCTGCTGCCCAGTTGCCGGGACTGCCGAACAAGTAAATGCCACCATATCCAATGTTGTCGGAAAAAGTATGGTCGAGCACGCCTGTGACCACAATCTCGGCTACGCCATCGCCATTCACATCTGCCACCACAGGGTATTCAATGCCGGTCCCAGCCCCCATTGTTCGGGTGTAGATATTGTAAGGCCTAATGGTGTCGTTGCCTGTGATGTGGCTTTTGCCACTGGCGTTGATGATGCGCAAGTTGTAATTGTCTCTGTAAACGAGCTCCATGATGTTGTCTTGGTTGAAGTCGAATAAGGTCATGGCGGTCATGCCCGACTTGTCGTCGTGGTATTGCGACCAAATAGTCTCCAATCCGCTTTGGGTCGTATAGCGCCAACAGAATATCTTTTCGCTTTGCCCATTAGGTTGGTTTTCAAGGAAGACGATCTCGGGATGAGGCTCGCTGTCGATGTTGCCAATGAAAACAAAACTTGTGCTGGCGCAACGCATTGTTTTTTGAAACAAAACTTGTCCGTTTGAAGGCTTATAGGCATAGAAATAGTTGTCGTCAACGATTTGGTCGTTGGTGTTGCATCGGTTGACAAGAATCTCAGTTTCGCCGTCAAGGTCGAAATCGGCGAAGCACACATGTCCATCTGGTGTGAACCCAGTGGGAGGCGTAATTGTTTTATTGACGGTAATGGAATTCAGGTTTGGGTTAGTACGGCTGACAATGTTTACGTTGTAGATGGTGTTGCCGCAAATCAGTTCTTGGTGTTCGTCGTCGAGAACATTATATGCAAGCGAAACGGCGTAATAGGTATGGTGATAGGCTCCGTAGCTGTAAAGCGGTGATCCTCTATGACTCAAGCCTTTGTTGCCGTTTTCTGGGCCTGAACAAAGCCATTTCAATGTGGCGGCATCGAAGATGTCGCTTCCGGCATACACTTCTGGATAGCCATCACCGTTGAAGTCGGCAAGTGAAACCATGCCATGACATGATGTGGGACGGTCGGAAGTGTTCAGCAGGGTGCCATCGATAGCGTAAGCCCTGATTCGCTTGTCGTAGCAGTGGGTGAAGATGGCGCCTTGCATCGTGCCGTCGGGTTTGGGATAGCGGCCTATGGCATAGGGACCGTTGGAGAGGTAAATGGTGTCGGGAACCGTAAACGAATGCTGTAAACTCAAATCATAGCCGTTGTAGACATAGATGTGTTGGCTTCGGTAGTTGTTGCCGTTGTATTGCGTCACGACGATGTCGGTCATTCCGTTTCCGTCAATGTCGCCCACCATAATTGGAGCGTAGGAAGATACATCTTCTTCGTTGCTAGAGCGAAGCAATTGAATGTCCCATGGATTGCCTTCCAGCGGTTGGTTACAATCGGTTTCGATGACATTGTCGGGGAATTGGTTTTGCGCCGATAATAGCAACGAAAAAAACAGACATACAATCAAGAGCATTAGTTTCATGGCGTAGGTTGTTTATCGCTGCAAAGGTAACAAATTGTTGTAGAACTCCAATAGTTTGTTGCTTTCCTTTTCCCAATTAAATTCGCTCTCGATAGCCTTGCGTCCGTTCTTTCCCATTTCGATGGCTTCTTTTGGGTGCGAGTTTAGCCATCGGATGGCTGCAGCAATCTCTTCGGGCTTGTCGGGACTGACACAGATGGCGAAATGGTATTTGTCGTTCATTTTTTTTGCGAACTCCGTGTCGGAAATGACCACGGGCAGTTCCATCGACATGTAATCGTAGACCTTGGTCGGGAAGGTGTCGATTTTGTCGTATTGGCCTACGTTGAGAATCGTGGATGCCCCAATGTTGGCCTGTTCCAATAAGGCCACCATACCGTTCTTGTCCAAGAATCCTTGATAATCGACGCATTCGTATTCAGGCATTTCCTGAAGCTCGGATTGATAGGATTTTGGGGAGAAAGCGCCTGCCAACAAAACACGTCCTTCGGCCAGTCGGGTTGCTTGAACGAGTTGCGTGATGCCGCGTTCCTTGGTGATGCCCCCAATCATGGCAATTTTTGGGCCATTGGCATAATCAATGGGCGTTTTTCGTGTGTAATCGGAAATGCTTGGCAAATTTCTGATGAACAGGGTCTTGCGACATCTATTGGCAAAGTAATCGACCCCGTTCATGGTGCAAACTTGAACGACGGCGTCAAGTTTCATGCAGACGTGTTTCTCATATCGCATATAAAGGCTGCCAATGACCTTCATCAGAAACGCAGGTGTCTTAATGATCTTAATTTTGTGGATGTTGTCGCGCAGCTGCCAGCCGTAGTATTCGTGGCTGTCGAAAATGACGATTTTGCCTTTTCGCTTGAGTTTCAAGCCCACCGGCAACAATTCGGGCTCATGAATGTGATAGATGTCGGCATCGACCTTCAAGGCAGCCTCAAGGCTCTTCTTGTTTCGTTTCGATATTGTTTCCCAATTGTTCTTAATAGGACAAAACAAGGAGATGCAGCGCACTCCTTCAATGGTTTCTGTCTTTGCTGATGGGCCAAAACCAATGAGAGTGACGTCAAAACCACCTTTGGCCAACGACTTGCATTCTTTCTCGAATATGCGCATGTCGTTCATTTTGTGATGACTGGCAAGGTGACATATTTTTGGTGTTTTCATAACTTTGTTCGACTGGCGTTTTTAGGGTCGGATTGTTGGAAGCGATGGCTAATATCTTTGGCTTATTTGGCTCTTTCTGCATAAACAATATAGTATCTAGGCGTGAATTTTCTTAATAAAGGTCTGATACCCAATTGTTTGGTTGGTGATGCCCATTTTTCTGTGGCTTTCACTTTCCAGCCAGCTTTTTCCAAAAGCCAATCGAACTGCCAGTCCTCAAACTCGTGGAAATGACGGTCCCACGGGTCGGTTTTGCTTCGGTAAGCCTTGGCGAACCACAACGACAACGGCACTGAGGCAATCAGTTTGTCGCAAGGAAGCTGTGAGAGCACGCCCATCGGGTTGATGAGATGCTCACAAATCTCCAAAGCTGTACAGAACTCGATGTCCTCGAATTGATTGACGGTTTCTGGCTGCAAATCAAGGTCTTCGCCTTTGGTGTTAAAGACTTCATAACCATTTTTTTTCAGGATGTCAGAAAAAGGATTTTGAACGCCTAAGTCGAGAACTGACTTCGCGTTAGGAACATGTCTTTTTATGAATGCCAGCGTCTTATCGTATCGTCTTGTCAGCCCCTCGCTGACGATGAATTGTGTTTCCATTGCATTAATCAATTTGTTGAAGTAGCTTGACAATCTCCCCAGCCAAATTCCTTCGTGAATATTGTTCTACGGTTGGGTTTGTGTTATTGGCCAAATCGCCCTCTAAATATTTATTATATAGTGCTTTAACGGATTCCTTCATCTTCTCCTTGTTCCCGAAACTGACTGTCGTTCCGGCGCCCGTCTCTTTCAATATCCTCGCCGCGTCGCCGTCTT
>Ga0247608_10006422_pt1 | contig 12363 bp, 12 predicted proteins | sample 176DNAGHGlowgp2_FD_193490 | JGI IMG/M metagenome (GOLD analysis project Ga0247608, IMG submission 193490) | Sheep rumen microbial communities from Palmerston North, Manawatu-Wanganui, New Zealand - 1766 DNA GHGlow gp2 | ecosystem: Host-associated > Mammals > Digestive system > Stomach > Rumen ... | reverse complement strand
TTTGAAGACACTAAGGAATATATGAAGAAATTCCAGAAATTTGAGCAGAGTGTCCAGTTAGTCGGAACTATGATTAACGGTGATACTAAAGTAGAGATGACTCCTGATGGTATAAGCGGTTCTGTGATGGGATTCAAATTTGGTAAGACCGGAACTATTCCGACTGGTCAGTTTGAGTGTCCTCAGTGTCATAAGAAAGTGGATATGCTTCTGAAGAACGGATATTGTTCAAAGACATGTGCAGTCAGAGCCAAAGCAACTGAGAAAAAAGCAAAATTGAATGCTGCTGGTCAAAAGACTTTAGACTTGATTAACAAAGTATAGGGATATCTGAAACTGATGGACTTGGTTCTTAATCTGATTACGGATTTACCGGATTTGATTAAGGGAAAGTTGAAACTTCCGCAAGAGTATAGGGACTATGTGACTTTGAGAATAGATTGTATATTCCTTGAACTGAAGAGACAGATTAATCTCGTGATGATAATGAAGAATGATGCTTTGATAGAACTTATGAAGAAACTGAAATTCGGTGTTCTTGATGATGTTCTGATGGCATTGATTGCTCCAGTCCAAGCCATTATACAAACTGTTATTCAGATTCAACAGGCTTTGAATATAGCAATGGCTGCTATCATTGCATTGCTGAATGTTCCGATGACTGGAATAAAACCGTAGAGTTACGGATGGCTTATGACTGCTAAATCTGCACAATATGCATAGACTTCAGGAAAGTTGTTCATAGAGATAGAGCCTATGGCCAATATAGCACTGCCATTGAAGAATATGCTGAACAATATCAATACAGAAGCGATAGAAGCAGTCATATAGGGTGCTTTGCCTCCGATACAGGATTTTGAGTATCTTATGGATCCGACTGCATTCAAGATAAGATGGAATCTGAGTAATAATAACGGAGCATTAGTGAAGAAAATGATTCAGATGCTTGAAGAACTGCTTGTGCTTGGTGCAGATACGTTTCCGAGATATGACAGACTGAAACTGACTAATATATGGTTTGTGCTGTCTATATTGACCGGATGGGGACCGTTGAGCAGGGGTGTGTACGGAGATTTCATATTCCATGGAGCGATATAAAAAAGAATCCCAGAGACTTAAATTAGTTTCTGGGATTCTTTATTATGAAATATTTTGTATAGATACATTATGAATGAATATCGGTTTATCTGCATTAGAATATGAATTATCTACAAAACTTGTTTTTATTATTTCTAATTTCAATGTAGTATCTGTAGGTTCTATGTCAATTTCTAAATATTGTTCACACCATCCTTGATACAATAGAACATCCCTTATTACTAAATCATTAACCACAACCTTTATTTTTCCGTAATCATAATCATAATTAACGTATTGCGGAGTATTTGCGGTATATTCTCCATTTTCAAGTTCAGTGCCATTCCATCTTGTAGATGCATATTTAGTAAACATCTGAGCAACTATTCTTAATGCTACCTTTGTCGTACCCACAGGAACTTGAATAGTTATGGAAGCAGAATCATTCTCAGAGTTCAGCTGTATATGAGATGCTACATTATTATATGAAGTGTAATTAGCAACCGCAGACGGCAGTGATTTAACTTCTGCATTACCAGATAGTGTCCAACCAGTTTCTACCGATGTTTTGGACATTAATTCGGTTCCAATCTTTCGATAATGATAATGCAATGTTTGGTCGAATACTTTTTCAGTACCATTATAATTTGATACTGTAGGATTAGTTAAATAGAACGTACCAGAGCAAGCAACTATCAATCTTATCTTATCATACAACTGAATATCATTGCTATTAGAAGAAATAGCAGCAGTTAAAATCTTAGTAGTAATATCATAAGTAAATTCTACAGACTCAAACGTTGTTCTCGGACTGTCAGTGTAGGTCTTTGAAGAATTTGCAGTTTTAGCAATATACAAATCTGTTGGTTCGACTGAACATTCAACAGAAAAATTAAACGATGTAACATTTACTCTGCTCAAGATAAATTCAATCAATCCAAATTTATTGAACTCAATTTGATGCAAGCGACACATACGAGACGTTTCACTGAATGTTATACCAGAATCCGTTGCGCCGGACACATCATAGTTATGATTGTCCAAATTATCCATACCATTGATTCCACCGATAGCGTCATTTGCACCACAAGATATTGCAGTAAAATATTGCAGTCTTTGCAGGTTATTATCATAAACCAAATCTGTTATCACAGGAGAACCTGATTTATACGTTGGTCTCACCTTGAACATTTTAACACTTTCGTATATTGGTATTGCCTGTAATAAATCCAAATGTTGCATATATGGAGCCATTAGCCTATAACCGCCATGATTATTACCAATGTCGCCTTTAAATGGTCTGTCAGAAGGATAACATTTTCTCCATGTATGTATAATGGGGGAATAAGGAATATTGTGCTCTCTTGAGAATCCTTTATAGGTAGTTTCAAATTCTCTCCACTTTGCCAGAAAATCCTCTTCAGAACCTAACAGCATTTTTGCACCCAACGACTCACAAATTTCCTTTGCATTCTTCAATAAAGTAAAACCAAGTTCACCATAATGAGTTCCATTTGCAGAATTGTTAAACACAATATACTTAGGCTTCAAACCTCTTGGTGTATTCGCTCCATCATAGTTTATTGGATGATTTTCTACGAGATAATCTAAGTTTTCTTGTAAATCCTAACCGGAAACACCATTGTTTATCAAAACAAGGTCTGTAATATCATTAATTCTTTCAATCCAAGACGATGATTTTGGCTGATAATGAGAAGATGTTAGAGAACTGCCCTCATAAAGTATTGTCAGAGCGTTAGCCGGAGATACTGGTTTGCCAAGAGCACCCGTCTTACTATCAACGTAATCCTTTACACCATCAATCTGCTCTTGAACATAACCTGCAATATCTTTTGCTATATTATAACTATAATCTACAGTTATCTTCAAGTAATATTTTAAAGATTTATTGAGAATTTGATTTGTCAAATAAGTTCCCACACTATTACCTGGCCCATAAAAGGGTTCATGAGTCGTCAAACCGCTGGTTAGCGAAACGTGAATAGCACTTACATTCTGACCAAACCATAATGGTTTATCGGCGACAACCTCTACTGAACTTGCATCGACTATCTGCTGACCTTCAGAAACGTCTAATGCATAAGAGCTTTCAATCAAAGCGTATTGTTGTCCTTCTTCTTGAATACTATATTGTCCTACATAAATTTTGCCGCTGCTTGTCGCTGGAACCGAAAGCGTTATTATATTTAACCTACCATTCTTAGTTGGTGTGATATTACTAGTCCAACTATATGATTGCGAAAATGGTGAGTTACTTCCGGGTTCATTATATAACGTACTTTCCGGTTCTGATATCTCATTGCCATTAATAATCTGAGTAAGATTAGACATCAAATAAGGCAAATTCCTTGGAACAATGCTGCTGCTAAGATTAAATACATAAATTTTAAATCCAATAGATATAGAGAAATGTGTTCCTAAACCTGACGTTGTTCTTTCTCGTTCATAAAAAGGTACAGAGCCATCAGGATCGTTAGTCGTAAACTTTATATAATCATATACCGAAGAGTTAACTAAAAATTCTACGACATAATCTTTATCAAAGATAATGCCTAATTCTGAAACATCAGCGTAACCTTGATTAGCTGGGATTGTTACACTGTATCTATCACTAACAGCCTCTAATGACACAATCCCTCCAGTAATCACTTTTTTACTGATTCTGAATTGTATTGTTACATCAACAGTATTTATAGCTGCTAATGTAATTTTAGTTAATGTACCACTAAAATTCCTATCGGTTAGCTTTGTAACACCCCACCATCCAGAAGAGTTAAATTTTCTATTTGCTAAGTTTTTATCGTATTCTTCACCGTCTATTTCTCCAATCTCATATACATTCTGTAAATAATCATCAAGTGCTTTCTGTTTACTTACAGAATCATTGAGAATACCGTTTATGACGTTTAACTGCTGATTAACTACATCAATGTATTCAACCAAAGCCTTACCAACGCTGTATAATTTATCAACATTCGCTATCTTCAGTTTATTTACATTTTGAGGAATAATAAAAGCAGTGACAACATTACGGATTTCATTGCCAATTAAAGCATATCCTTTATAATCGTCACCATTATAAAATGCTATTACAGCATAATTGGAATTATATAAGGAATTAGGTGCTACTGCTGTAAAAATATCGCCTGGAGAAACTTGATAAGTACGATACCATTTCCCATCAACAGCAGATGTAATATCAGCTCCCGTTGATGCTGATATTAACATATTTTCTGTTAAAACGCCAGTTTCTTTTATATCTTCATTAGACCTAATAGCACTTATCATATTATTGATGATAGCGTCTCTGTAATCTAATTCAGCTTTAATTACTCCAGATGATAGAAGATGACCGCTATTTAACATTGGTTTTTCATCAAGGATTATCTTTTGGTCATCAATATTTGTATTTGTTAAAACTCTCAATGGTTTCGCATCGGGATATTTACTACTATTATACCTGAGTTGAGACACCTTTAATCGTTTTGCGCCAGTCGGTACAGTAGATTCAATCCAAACGGAATTTATACTATGAGATGAAAACGGCTCGCCTACAATATTGTCATTTTCATCAACGTAAAGACAAAATGCTGATGAAGTATAATTCACTGTAAATAATAATATCTTTCTACCCTCTTTAATATCATCAAAATAATAAAGATCAAATGAACCATATGGACTATGTTCCACATTCTGGTCATCAACCCAATTATTAGGTTTCTTATCAGAATACATCAAATCTGTCAAAGATAAGATGTCTGGATTTAAACTATACCAATCAGTCTTTATAGTACTAAAATAACTAGTTATTAAATTATATTGCACATATTTATTATCATTCATAATGAACTTGACTGACATACCACCTTTCCTAAAAGCAGAAGGTATATTTATACCATTCCGACCTAAGGCATCGCTTAGGTCAGAATATACTGCACCGTTATTGTATTCACTTATGTCAAACACACCGTCTTTCAAGAAAGCCGGTGTCTGGTTCACATTCAATCTATCAATTACTGCCATAAACTTAAAATCTCTATTCGATTTTGTAAATAAAAACTTACATTGTTTGTGAAAGTATCAGATTTGGATAGTATATAACTAACTGAATATCAAATACTTATAGTTTGGTAATCAGTGAAACAGACATAACTGTTTCACAAATCGGACAATTTCATATAAAATTAGATATGAAATTTCATTTTAATAAATGTCTTTTAAATTAGAGTAGTTTAATATATTATGGATGTAACAAAGTTGAATGTGAATGGCACTTAGAAAGATATCTATGAACTGGACAAATATCCAAGGAAAGACAGTGACAATCTTATTGCAACAAAGGAATTATTCACTCACAGCAGCGTAATTGATATCAGTGAGCTTAATGCAACTGAAAACCCGCATACATTGGCAAAATACGAGAACCTGACAGCAGCGCTGGCAGCACTCCCTCCTGAATGTAAACGGGGAGGTATGACAGTTCGTTATGTATAGACTAGTGACAATAAGTATGTACAATATAGACTGATGGCCGATGGATGGAGTACAACTGTTACTGATTGGCAGGGTATTGATGATGTTCCTACTGCTGGTAGTGACAATCTTGTTAAGAGTGGAGGAGTTGCAATTTCATTTAACAAGAAAGCACCTTTTGTAAATGCTGATGCAAATGCGGCAATCCCTGTTCTGTTTCTTGATTTAAATGGATATACAGGCAGTGCTGATACAAGTGTCATCAAGATACGAAACCTTATGGCTGGAACATCTAATTATTGGGGACTTTCACTTAACGACAAAAACGGAAATCTACTTGTAGATGTTGATGTTGTTAGGGAGAATGCTAAACCAAAGTATCTTGAAAAGAAAGCATCAAATGGTATTTATATATATGCTGAGTTTAATTGGGGTGCACTACCAGAATTAGGTGTAAATTATTCTTTTGGCGGTAATTGTAGTGTTACTCCTTATGTTTTTTTAGGTGATTATAAAAGATTATATAACTTAGAACAAGAAAAATTACTGAAATACTCTTCTCAGATACTAACTAATAATGAAAAAACAACGGCAAGAGAAAATATTAATGCCGTGTCAGAAGACGATATGAAGAGTTTCATTGGTATAACTAATCCTATTGAAACATCTTTTGACCAAGGGGTTATTGGTAGTCAAGGACAATTAGTAAACTCAAGCACAAGAATCTCATCTCATTTCATAAAAGGTCCCTTTAAAGTAAAAATAAAAACAGGCTATTTAATTAGGATAATTTCAGAGTATTCAACTAACAGTGCATCTTCTCATATTACAAATGACCCGATGCATATAAATGATGGACTTATTAACGTTAAAGAAGTTAATTATTGTAACAATGATTATGCAAAGATTGTAGTCACAAAAGAAGATGGCACATCAGAAATATCAGCATCTGAAAATGTCATCGAAGACCTTACTACATTATCATTTGGAACTGAGATTGAAGTTAAGTTTGATAAAGAAGGAGTCTACTATAATAATGAAACAGGTGTAACAGTGTCCTTGTCAGGTACTGCTTTGACTTCTTGTTTCTATCCTCTTGATGGTTATAAGTATCGTTTTACTGGTGGTGTAAATAATAATATTGCTGCGTTCTGTTTCTTTGATGAGCACCAATCATTTTTGGGTGCTTCTCCAGCACATTCTGAGAAAGTCTATTACATCGACACTGATATAGAAAATATTTCTTTAATCCCAACAGGTGCAAAGTATGTAAGATTTAGCGCATATAAATCAAATGATAATTTCTGCTGTGTAAAATGTGTTAGAATTGGAGAAGAAAATAATATCCTTAAATGGAAAGGGAAGAAATGGGCTTGCGTTGGCGATAGTCTTACAGACTTAGGAGATAGGGCAAATGTAAGATACTTTGATTTTGTAAAAATCGAAACTGGTATTTTGCCAATTAATTATGGGAAAGCAGGTAGTGGCTATGCAAAGAAACAAGAGCAAAACCAAGCATTTTATCAGAGGGTAAGTTCAATCCCTATAGATGTAAATGTTATTACAATTTTTGGTAGTTTTAACGACCTCTGGGACAGTCTTGAACTTGGTACTCCTTCTGACACTGGAACAACAACTTTATGCGGTTGCATTAACACAACTCTTGATAACATTTTCACAAGAATACCATTAGCAGTTGTGGGAATAGTTACGCCTACACCTTGGGGTGATTGTATGCCATCACGAGATGATGCAACAGGGTTGAAATATAAGAATTACGTTGAAGCACTTATTACAATCGCCAAAAATCGTTCAATTCCTTACCTTGACCTGTGGAGGTGCTCTAACTTCCGTATGGATGATACAACATTTAAACAGACAATATTCCCCATTGATTTAGACAGAGGACAACAAGCTGTTCATCCAAACGACAAAGGAAACGAAATAATTGCGCCAAAATTCAAAGATTTCTTAGAGTCTTTAATTTTATAGTTCTTGTAACATTTAAATACATAGTAAAATGGAAGATTTTGTAAAAAGAATGCTTGATGAGTTCAAGGAACTTGATGAGCGAGTAATGAAACTTGGTACTTTCCTGAATGGTGAGGTTTTCAAGACATTGCCTATTGAAGAGCAGAGAGATATGTATAGCCAGTGGCACGCTATGGTGTTATATAAGACTGCTTTGGGAAACAGACTTATCCGTAAAGGCTTCACAGACATATTTGATAAGGGTGATGCTGCATAAAGAAACTTACTGAGTTATTGAGTAAACCCTATACATAATGTTTGGCAGAATTTAGGCATAGTATTGCCAATACAAAACCAAATATTTCTATGAATTCTGATTATGTGGCAGACACTGGTTCTTCATAGCCGGTGTCTGTTATTTTGTTTAAATAATCCTAATTTTTATTCAAATCTGAATATATTCCAGAATTTTTATGTATCTTTGCACACGAATTAAATTATATAAGAATATGGAAAATATTGAATACAAAGGATTCGGTGACTATCTCAGTTCAAGCAAAGACAATATCTTCGTGCTTAATCTGGGCAACAGCAGCATGATAGAATGCATCGAGAAAATGTGTGAGATAAAGTCACGGGCACATCCGAACATAAGGAGAAACTACAGACTGCTTATTAATAAACTCAAAGAAGTTGAGACTAAGTTCGACTGCACAGTCATGCCGTCCATGATTAGTTCTATATTCTGGAGCCATTTCGTTCCATTTCTTGCTGAACAGGATATAAAGTACTCTACGATAGGACAGATAAAGACCAATCTGATAACAGTACTAAACTGGTGTTCAAAATACGGAGTGCAACTGAATCCCAGCTACAATGAAGTCTATCTTCCGAATTATATATCAAGCAAGATTTCACTTACAGCGGATGAGATCTCGCATATATACCATTACAAAATAGGCGCATCGGAATCATACAGTTTCCGTATGAAGAAAGTAATGAAATACAGGAAGAATAAGATATTGACTCTTGAGAAAGTAAGGGATATGTTCGTCTTGGGTTGCAACTTGGGACAAAGATACTCCGATATGGTAAGGATTTCTCCGGATAATTTCAGGAACGGACAATTTATCATAACACAACAGAAAACTGCTGCTAAGTGTTTTGTTCCTATAAACACTCTGAGCATTGACAGCAAGATAACATATGCCATACTTGAGAAATATAACTACTGTGCTCCATATTCCGGTGACATAAACAACTACAACACATATCTTCATGAACTCTTATATAATATCGGCGAAGAATTCAATGATATGGTGTATATTGACAATAAGATAAACGGAGTTATCACAAGAGAGAGCAAACATAGATACCAGCTTATTTCATCACACACAGCAAGACGCTCTTTTGCTACCATAAATGTGCTGAAGAATATACCGAGAAACCAGATACTGAGAGCAACCGGACATTCATCGGAAGAAGCATTCAACAGGTATATATGCTATGATGATGAAAGTTAACACATTATTATATATTAGAGAAACAATGAGGATGGTTATATGACTGTCCTCATTTCTTTTTATAATTTCATAACTCCCCGGCTCAAAATATGTATAATATATAGAGAAACAGGCCGGGAGTTCTTTATAGTGGCTTCTTAAATATGGCCAGTTTGATAAAAGTTAAATCATAAACAAACATTTATGGCAAATAACAGGAATACAAAGAATTTGCTTGTTATTGACTGGTCGAACATTATGTTCAGAAGTCTTTTTATGCACAAGCTCTTCGGTGGCAGTGCTTCATATGACCGTATTGAGGATATGAGGTCATTCATTCACAAGTTCGCAGTTGATGTCTGTGCTATCGTGAATATGTTCAAGCCGAACAAGGTCATTATCGCTACTGACGGAAAGAATGCATGGAGAAAGGATGTCTATGCAGACTACAAGTCCGGTAGGGAGAAAGATCCTAATGTCAATTGGGATAATATCTACAAATGCTCTGATGACTTGCGTGGATTGTTGAAGAATGCCGGAATGGACATAGCAGAAGTTGATAGGGCAGAGGCTGATGATATTGTCGCATTGATTAAAGAGACAGTTTTTGAAAAATATCCTGACTACAATATTATTGTAGTAAGTGCTGATGCTGATATACGTCAGTTGATTGACTTCAACAAAGAGACTTCTCAGTATTGTGTAGTGTATAATACAACCGGTCGTGGCAAGAACTCTTCACGACGTATGTATGTGACACAGGAGTTCAAGGATTGGGTTGAGTCTCCGGATGAATGTGATATATTCTTTGAATCGTTTGATCAGGCAAAGAACTATATGACTGAACTTCTGAGAATGAACACTATCATTGAGTTGTTTGTTGATGACCCGAATGAAGTGGTTCTCAATAAGATTCTGTGTGGAGATGACGGTGACAATGTTCCGAGTTTTTACGGATTCTACAAGAACGGAAAGTATGTTCGTGTCACGCCGTCAAAGTCAAAGAAGATTCTTGAATTGTCTCAGTCTAATAATGTAAGCAGTCTGTGTGAGAGTCTGAAATCCGGAAAACTTCCCGGTATATTTGAGAAAGTATGCAAGAAGACTTTTGATGACATAAATTTCAATGACAGGATGAAGAGACAGAGGACTCTTGTTGAGCTTAACAGCAGTCTGTTCCCCAAGAATATCAGAGATTACAAAGAAACTATTGATTATATGTTAAAGAACGGACATATAGGAGTATTCAGTGGATTGAAGGCAGATGAACTGTTCAAGGGAACGGAGTATGAAGGCGCAGACAAGAAGAGGGCACTGACAGCAGATGTCTTTAAGGATTTGGAGAAAAAGATTAATGCAGCAAAGAAAACCAAGACTGTTTCTTCAGACAACAATCTGAAAGTTGATGCATTGTTTTAATTTTTTAATTAAGAGATTATGAATTTATCAGAGAGAGAAGATTTTGCAAGAAGTATGGCTTTCAAGTCTATAATGACTGTCGGTGATTCACAAGTTGATGTTAAAAGCAGCATAGGTTGGAGTTATTCAAGCAACCCGGATGGTTATCTGTTCGTTGATTTTGTTTATCCGACTGGGACTGTAGTCAGAGCAAAACTTGATGACAGGAATGATTTTTACAGATTCTTGTTGCAGATAGAATTGTTTATTGATAACACAGAAGTCTCAATGCCGAATATCAATAAATTCATCAAGAAGATTGAGCAGCAATATAAGTGTGTGAAACCGGAAGATGCACCAAAGGTTCTGTATGCTACTCCGGACCCTAAAGACAAGCATGACAACAATGATGATGAAGATGAAGATTGATATCAATGAGATATGAGTAGATTTTTTAATTTCGGAAGACAAGAGATCATCAAAGATTATGTTCAGTTCCGGCTTGTTGAATTGGATGATTATAATAATGTAGTCAAAGTTCATTATCTTTCTAAAGAATATGAGCCGACTGACCAGTTTGGAAGAGAATTCAGTGATGACCATTACAAAGTCATGATGGAATTTGATAGTGTTTTCAACTATGTTGATTATGACAATGTTCCGCCATTGGAGTTTCAAGCCAGAAGGAAGGGGAAAGATGAATGGCTTTATCTGAGTGATCCGGTTGATGATTTTTTCAATACATAATTTATATAATGCTGAAATGTTACCACATTTGCTTCTTTTTCTGAAGCAGATGTGGCTTTTTCATTGATAAATAAAGAAATTTGTAAATTCGGGAATATAGATTCATAATGGCTACATTATTGATGTGTACACTGAAAGATATAGTGGACAAGTTCATAACTGATGCACCCCATATATATGGGTTGTACGGCACTTCATATACAATAGCAGGAGGCAAAGTTCATCCGACATATCTTCAGGTAAAGTCATCTGCATCATTGAAAGTCAATATGGTGAAACCGGATGGAACTCAAAAGACATATGCTTTTTCCGGTTTGGTCGGATAGTTCCCAAAATTACAGATAAGTGATGTTGTTGATAAGTCCGGACTTACTAATTATGAAAAATATAATGATCCGAATAATCCCGGAAACTGTCTTGTATGTCTGGATGATATAAGTATAGTATATGACAGTAAAGTAGTCACTATAAAGTTCCAGAATATAACATTAAGTAGTTCGGCATAGTCAAGTGGAGTCATTCTGACAGGAGACAGTGGATAGAATATATATACATTCAACAGCACAGATTCAACGAATAATGTATTATTCTATGATTCTGTATATATGCATGGTGTCAATACACTTTCAATGACAATAAATAGTAGTCATATACAAGATGCTGCTAATATAGATACATTCTCAGTCAAATGTGTGTTCATTGACTCGAATGCTCTTAGAAGAAAGACAGTCATTGAAAAGTTTACCGGACTTCCTTTCACATTTAAATTATCAGATCACAACAGCAGTGTTATTGATAATGTCAATATTACCATCCATGGAACAAAGAAAGCATCAAAACGCGTGAATGTGCTGACTAACGGAAATATAGCGGTGGTCGGTGCATCTGGTTTGACTATTGTTAGTACTACTGCAACAAACGGAAGTATATCTGTAGATGCAACTACTACTTCTATTATGATGACTGTATCATATGACAACACTAAGTTCCAGAATTTTACATATAAATTCATTCAAGACAGTGCTGATGTGACAAGTTAGTATTGTTCTGTCGGAAGTCCGTACATTAAAAATGATACTATTTATAGGAATTTTACACTAAGCAATATAGCAGATGCAAATGTTTCTACATTAAGACTGACTGTTGATAAGATATTCAAAACTGTAGCACTCAC
>Ga0247608_10006421_pt1 | contig 12370 bp, 9 predicted proteins | sample 176DNAGHGlowgp2_FD_193490 | JGI IMG/M metagenome (GOLD analysis project Ga0247608, IMG submission 193490) | Sheep rumen microbial communities from Palmerston North, Manawatu-Wanganui, New Zealand - 1766 DNA GHGlow gp2 | ecosystem: Host-associated > Mammals > Digestive system > Stomach > Rumen ... | reverse complement strand
CTGCCGCCTGAATAGATACCAGACAACAATCAACAGTTAAAGAACCATAATTTACAGAGCCAAATGTGACAGAATTGAAGAAAAAGTAATAATTTTGCAGCCGCAATTCAAAAAGGAGAGGTGCTCGAGTGGTTGAAGAGGCACGCCTGGAAAGCGTGTAACCGGCAAAACCGGTTCGCAGGTTCGAATCCTGTTCTCTCCGCAGGAAGAAAAGGATTCAAAGCTTTTGAGGAAAAGGTGAATCCTGTTCTCTCCGCAGGAAGAAAAGGATTCAAAGCTTTTGAGGAAAAGGCGAATCCTGTTCTCTCCGCAGGAAGAAAAGGATTCAAAGCTTTTGAGGAAAAGACGAATCCTGTTCTCTCCGCAGGAAGAAAAGGATTCAAAGCTTTTGAGGAAAAGGCGAATCCTGTTCTCTCCGCAGGAAGAAAAGGATTCAAAGCTTTTGAGGAAAAGGCGAATCCTGTTCTCTCCGCAGGAAGGTTAATAGGGAAAACTCAAAAGGTTTTTCCCTGTTTTTTTGTATGTCCGACATGGACATAATCTCCCGCCCAGCCTCTGTCGGCTGGCTTTTCCGGCGTAGGCCCATTGGATGGGCGGTTCTGTTATGGGAGAATGAGAAATTGAGAGATATTTTTGTGTAAATCTTTGCTGTTTCATAATTTTTTCGCTATATTTGTGGCGTGAATTACGAAGTGACCATCGGCACCCCCGTCCACAACATTGGCCGCTACATACACAATGCCATGGAGTCGGCCCTGGCACAGGCCTTCCAAAGCATGGAGTTTTTAGTGGTGGACGATTGTGGCACTGATGACTACACGGACATCGTGCGCGAGTATCAGCGCTCTCGTCCCCGTGGCTGCGACATCTGCATTGTGCGCCAGCCTCAGAACAGAGGGCTGGGGCGCGTGCACAACCGCATCATCAGCGAGGCCCGAGGCCGCCAACTGTACCACTAAGACGGCGACGAAGCCATAACGCCCAACACCATAGAACTGCCCTACGAGGCCGCACTGCGCAACAAGGCTCAGGTGGACTATGGCTCGTATGAGCGCATTGAGGAGCTTGACGACGGCAGCGCCGTGTGTTCTTCGCGGGCTGGTGGAGCTTTTGGGGGAAGTGAGAGATAGGGAGTGTGGGCAGATGAAAAACTGAAAAAGAGACGAAAAAAGCTAATTACTGATATGGCATGGTACGAAAAATACATGAGCATCTATGGCAAGCCCTTCAGCGAAGTGCCTGACGAAGTGGTCGAGGGCACGCGCCGTCGGCTGGCTGCCCTTCAGAGCCAGGCTCCCCTGGCCTCGATCGTGGTCATAGCCTACAACGAGGAGACCCATCTGCAAGCCTGCCTGTGGGCCATCAGCGAGATGCAGTGCAAGTATCCGGTGGAGGTCATCGGTGTCGACAACGACTCGCGCGACCGCACGGCCGAGATATACCAGAAGGCTGGCATCCCCTTCTTCACCGAGTACCAGCACTCCTGCGGCTATGCCCGCCGCTGTGGCTTGGAGCATGCCCGGGGGAAGTACTATTTCGACGTTGACAGCGATACGCTCTACCCTCCGCGCTACTACGAACTCATGCTTGAACAGCTTATGAAGCCTGGCGTGAGCTGCGTGTCGGCCACATGGAGCTATTTCCCTGATGCCAACCACTCTCGGCTCAGCCTCAGGCTTTTCGAGCTGGCGCGCGACCTCTTCCTCTGGGTGCAGCACTTCAAGCGGCCCGAACTTAGCGTCAGGGGGCTGGTGTTTGCCTACAATGCCGACTACGGGAGGCAGGAGCCTTACCGTGTCGACATCATACGTGGTGAAGATGGCTCTATGGCGCTGGCCCTGAAGAAGTATGGACGCATAGTCTTCGTGCGCGACAGCCGTTGCCGCGCCATTACCGGCTACGGCACCATAGGCCAGGAGTCGATGTGGCACAGCTTCTGCAACCATGTCAAGATACAGCTGAAGGGCATTGGGCGCATCTTCTCGTCGACCGACCACTATGACGATAGCGACGACAACCTTGTGGCCAAGCGCAACGCATAGTCACCACAGACACCCGACGAATGATATGAAGATAGTCTATCTTTTCCCCCACTTTGCCCACCGTGCAGGTACCGAGCGCATACTCATCGACAAGATGAACTACCTGGCCGAGGAGTATGGCTACGACGTGACCATGCTCACCAACGAACAGGGATTCCACCCCGTGGCATTTCCCTTGTCCGACAAGGTGAGGAGAGTGGATCTCGATGTGCGCTTCTATCCCCTCTATGAGCACAATCGCCTGGTGCGCCAAGCTCTGTGGATGCAGCGTGAGCGCCTACTCAGCCAGCGCTACAACGCCTTCATGGCCAAGCTGCGGCCCGACATCGTCGTCACCACCACCTACTATGCCAACCTGCTCAAGCTCGTGACTCAATGTCCAACGCCCATGGTCAAGCTCATGGAAAGCCATATCGACCGCCGCTTCATACTGAGCAACGACCCCATCAATCGCAAGAGCTGGCTGCGGTGGCTGCACATGGTGAAAGACATGAGGACGGTGGTGGCCTGTGCGCGCAAGTGCAACTTGCTCATCGCCCTCAACCACTCCGATGCCGAGGACTGGGGACAGTTCCTGCCCACCACTGTCATCTCGAACGTGGTCCACCTGAACACTACCGGCTTCTACACCACGCAGAACTCGAAGCGCGTCATCTTTGCCGGGCGCTTCACCGAGCAGAAAGGCATTGACGACCTGTTCCGCATTTGGCAGCTTGTCTACGAAAGCCGCCCCGACTGGCACCTCGACATCTACGGCGATGGCGAACTAAGACCCTGGATGGAGCAGCAGGCAGAGAGCCTACAGTGCAACATACATATCCACCAGGCTACTCACGATGTTTTCAAGTGCTACATCCAAAGCTCTATCTTCGTGCTCACCTCGCGCTACGAGCCTTTCGGGCTGGTTATTCCCGAGGCCATGAGCTGCGGGCTGCCCGTGGTGTCGTTCGACTGCCCGTCGGGACCTCCCGACATCATCACCGATGGCGTCGACGGGTTCTTGGTGAGAAACCGAGACGTAGAGTTTTTCGCCACCCGTGTGGTGCAGCTCATCGACAGCCGCGAGCAGCGACTCACCATGGGGCGCCACGCCATAGCTTCGGCGCAGCGCTATTCCGTAGACTTGATTATGCCCCGGTGGAAGAGCCTTTTTGAACAGCTGGTAGGGCAGGAAAATGAAAAAAAAGGCTAATCGTTTTGTGGAATGGCGGAAAAGCACTACCTTTGCCATCTAAAAGATGACGAAAGTACTTACGCTCGACAAAAAAAGAAAGCTCTTCTTTATTTTGTTCTCGCTAAATCGTACCTTTGCAGCCAACTCTGGGAACGCGGGCGCCCTCGCCCGCAACCCTGGCGGGCGAGGGCGCCCGCGTTCACAGGCAAAGCAGTGAAATAACCATTAGTTTAGTTATTATAGAAGTTGAGAAAAACAAGTTATGTCATACAGCGACAAACATCTGTCCATCATCGTAACAGCCTATAACGACGAATCCACTGTTCGCCGTTGCCTCGACTCGGTCATTGCCCAGGAGAATGCCGACCTTCAGATGGAATGTATCATTGTAGACGACTGTTCCACCGACGGCACACTCGACGCCATTCGCTCAAGGGTGAAGGCCTATTCAGGTGTCATTAGCTTTAGGATGTTCCGCCACAAAGTCCACCGCGGGCTATCCATGGCTCGCAACACTGGCCTGCAGCAGTCGCAGGGAGGCTACATCATGTTCCTCAGTGCCTCCGACTACCTGGCCCAGGACTGTATAGACTATTATACGGAGAACCTGATGCGCTACTGGGACATGGATGTCATCGTGGGCAATGTCCACAACAACCGCAGCGGGCAGACCTTGCTCCACGACCTCACCGGGCCCATGGTGCTCAGGGGCGACGGCTCGGTGATGCGCCAGCAGATGTTGAACTACAACCTCTACCTCTTTGCCTGGAATAAGCTCGTGCGCCGTGCCCTGCTCGTCGACAAGGGCATCGTGTTCGACGAGAGCCTCTCCTATGCTGACATACTTTGGAACTACCAGCTCTTCAGCCATTCCTCGGCCGTGCTGCTCCTGCCCAGCCTCACCTATGTCCTCGAAGGCCACAGCGACGTGGGCATCTGGGCTGCCGAGCGCAGGGCCAACGGCTTGGTACAGAGCTACGTGGTGACGAGCGACCGCCTGCTCGACCTGGCACCGCGCCCCCACCAGTCGGCACCTGGCGACGATGGCTATATCCACCACCAGCTGTTCGTCTGCTCCTTGTTGCAGGCCGCAGACGACGTGCAGACCGAGTACGAGGTCCACAGTCAGGTGCGCCGCGAGCTGAGCAACGTGCGCTCGCGCCTCATCTCGCAGACGCGCAGCGATGGGCAGAAGTCGCTGGCTCTTTACTTCCGCTCCTTCGGCTCGGCACTGGGCTCGCTGGTCAGGCTACCGTCGTTCAAGCGCTTTGAGCGCGAGGTGGAGCGCACTACCAAGGCACTCCAAGCCAATGTCAGGTAGCAGGAAGTGGGCGCATAGGCAGTGCCTATGCGCAAAGTGCGTGCGTCGTCAGCCTTAGCTCGCTCTTTGCGTAAGGCTTTTTACCAGTCGAGAATCTCCTTCCCGTTTTCGAAGTGGAAGTAGTCAACAATCTTTGAGAAACTTTCCGGTGTGAACTGCTGGTCTTTGCTTTCCAGGAAGCAAAGCGGCACTTCGCCAATGAACGAAGCCCAGCGCGAGTAGCTGCTGAAGGGGCCAATGATACGGTCGCATAGCGAGAGTGTGTACAGGTCGAGTATGGCTCCGGATGGCTCTTTGCCGAAGCGCTGGCAGTGGCAGCCGCTGAAGATGGTCATGGGGAAATCCTCGTTGCTGCTGATGAAGAAGGCCACGCTTTGGCCTTGGTAGCACTGCTGTACTCGCAGCATGAACTGGTGGTATTGCTCCAGCTCGTAGAAGAATCGGCCATCGTTCCAGGTGGCGTAGTCGCCACGGCGTATGTGGACTCCCACCACCAGTGAGGCCTTCTGACGCAAGCTGGCCACCATGGCCTCTGCCCGCTGCATGATGGAGTCGCTGGGGCGGAAGATGCGCTTGAGCTCGGGCAGTGTCTGCTGTAGGTAGCGGGTGTCGGTGCGCGTCTGCCAGCCCTTGGTGAAGCCCAGGAGCTTGAACACCTTGTCCCACCTCTTGTTGTGGGTTACCTTCCAGGTCAGGCCCTTGTAGTTGTTCCAGCCGTTGCCGCGCTCCAGGTACCACTTGTGCCACAGCGGGTAGTAGATGAACTTACAGTGGAGCAGCGAGGGGAAATCCTCGATGGTCCAGTCGTAGAAGATAATCACCATTCGCCGCCGCTCGGCTATGCATTGGGCCACGCTGGCCACGTAGGTCCACAGTCGGTTGCAGGTCTGGCCAGGGGCATCGCAAATCACTCGCATCGTTCTTTCGATTTTAGTTTGTCATATTATAATGGGCACCGACGGTGTCGTTCACTGTCTGTCGGAGGCTGTCAGGCGCGAGAGTAGCCGGTAGGCGGCTGGCTTGCGCGCCACGAAGTACTTCATGCCGCTGGTGGCTGTGAAGAGCGTGAGGAAGTAGAGGGCCATGAGGGCGGGGTAGGTGAGCAGGAAGTAGGCTATGAGCAGTGGCAGGGTGGTGGCTCCCGGCTCGACGACGTATTGGCGCAGGCCCATGACTGCTGCCGTGAAGAGGGCGAAGATGGCGTAGTAGGGGGCCATGCCCTTCCAGTACACTGATACGCTCTTCCTAAGTCCGCGCGAGAAGAGGAAGTAGGGCTTCCAGAAAATGGCTATGAAAAACACGCTTACCACCTTGCCCAGCAGTATGCCCACGATGCCCAGGAAGGGTGCCAGGCAGAGTGTCACGCCAATATTGAGTGCCAGCTCTGTCCAGGCTGCCCACACGTCGGAGAAGAGTCCGTGGGCAGAGATATAGTTCTCCACTACGCCTCGCGAGAGGAAGATGAAGATGTTGAACACCAGCAGGAAGACGATGGTGTCGCTCAACCGGTACTGTGGGCCGAACCAGCAGGTGACGAAAGGCTGTATGAACATGAGCAAGGCAAACACCACGATGCCCACGATGAGGAAGCGGATGGCTGTGAGCTCCCAGAACACCTTCATCGTGTTTTGCTCGTTGCCCTCGGCTACGAGGTTGCCCACGCCGGCGTTCATGCCGTCGCTCAGTATGTTGACAAGGAAGTTGAGCTTTGAGGTGATGATGGTGTAGTTGCCGTAGAAGGCTACCTGTGTCACGCTAACGAAGATGCCCACCAGTAGCTCGTCGCTGCGGTAGAGTATGAAGTCCTTGATGCGCTGGACAAAGATCTGGCGCGTCTTTCTCAGCACCTCCGGATAGCGCTTGAGGTTCTCCCTGCCAGTCTTCAGGTCGATGCTCAGCCAGGGATAGAGCTGGCGTATGCGGAGGTTGAACACGATGATTCCAATGATGGTGAACACCAGCCCCACGGCCACCCAGAGCCATAGGTTGCGGTAGTACCATGCCAGCAGTATCTGTACCAGGCTCTGCACGATGGCGATGGTCTGGAAGTAGGCGTTCACCAGGTATTGCTTCTGGTTGGCACCGACGAGCAGCTGCTTGTAGTTGAATATGTAGGCCGCTGCCGACGAGGCGAGAAAGGCGTAGAAGGCAAAGTAGACCAGGGGCAGGCGTATGGTGTCTAAGTGTCCGAACCACCAGGGGAACATCAGGCTCACTGCCAGGCCCGTGGCGCCAATGATGAAGCCTATGCAGCGGTAGAGGTAGGCCAGCATCGACATTACTTCGTTGATCTTCTGGCGGTTGTCTTCCTGCAGTGGCTTATACAGGAAATAGACGATGCTTGTGCCTATGCCCAGCTCGGCCACTGAGAGAAACGACATGATGTTCATCAGCATGCCTGTCAGGCCGATGAACTCTGCGCCCAAACAGTCGAGGAACACCTTGCGCGAGAAAAAGGCCAGAACCAGCGAGAGCATGTAGAATAGCATGCCCACCTTGATGTTCATCACACTCCTATGTACGCGCTCGCCCATCTGGTCAGTCTCTCACGTCCTCGTCTGCTTTTTCGCTCAATCCCTCAGTCTCTCTATCCCGTTGTCGCCCGGCTTGTATAGCAGTCCCGTACACTGCATGCCCTGCTGTGAGCGGTAGTGCCTAAGCTCCACCTTGTCCCAGTCTATCTGGTCGGTGCGCTGCGCCAGTGGGGCGTGGGGTATGATGCTACCGTCGCGCACGAGTATCACGGCGGGTATGTCGCCAGCCTCTATGTGCTGGTATCCACTTTCATACACCTTGCCCGTCTGGTAGTCTATCCACTTGCCGCGGGGCAGGTAGACATCGCGGCCGGTGCCGCTCTCCATGAGCGGTGCCACCAGCATCTGGCTGCCAAACATGTATTCGTCCTCAACCAGCCAGGCACCCTGGTCGTCGGGAAACTCCACCAGCAGTGCCCTCACCATGGGCAGTCCGCGCTCGGTGCAGTCCTTGGCCTGGGCGTAGACGTAGGGCATGAGCCGGTATTTCATCTCGGCAGCCTGGCGGAAGGCCTGGGTGAAGCTCTCCGAGATGAGCCACGGCTCGGTGGGCGGTGCGCCGTGTGCACGTGTGTGGCTTGAGAGGAAGCCTAATGGCAGCCAGCGGCGGTAGATGTCTTCTGGCGATGCCGTGACGAATCCGCCCATGTCGTGGCTCCAGAATGAGAAGCCGCTCAGCCCTATGCTTAGTCCGCCGCGCACGGTGCCCAGCAGTCCGCTGTTGGTGGTGGCGGCGTCGCCGCCCCAGTGCACACCGTAGCGCTGCGAGCCGGCCCAGGCCGACCGTGCCCAGATGATGCCCTGTCCTGGATGCTCTTTCTCCACCACCTCCCACAGCGCCTTGTTGTAGCGCAGGGGGTAGAGGTTGTGCTCGTACAGCCCGCCGCGCCCGTTGTGGTAGAACCCGTCGTAGGGCGCTGCCTCGCCGAAGTCGCACTTGATGGTCGACACGCCCTGCCTGAGCAGCACGCCCACATGGTCCTGGTACCAGCCCACGGCCTCTGGGTTGGTGAAGTCGAGCACGGCATCCTCGTAGGGCATGCCGCCGGTGGCGTTGGTAACGTGCAGGTGTCGGCCTACGATCTCTGGGAACAGGCGGTTTTTAGGCGTGAAGTAGGGCAGCTGCCACAGACAGGTGTGGAAACCCTGGCTGGCCAGCTCGCCGAGCATCTTCTTCGGGTTGGGGAAGCGGTCCTTGGCAAACTCGTAGTCGCACTGCCAGTCGGTGCCAAACCAGCCCGTGTCGAAGTGTATCACGTCTGATGGTATCTTGCACTCACGCAGCCTCCGGGCCACCTCAAGTCCCTCTTGCTGAGAGAAGTAGGTGATGCGGCTCATCCACGTGCCAAAGCTCCACAGTGGGGGCATGGGCGAGCGGCCTGTGATGGCGGTATATTCGTAGAGTATGTCCTTGGGCTCGCCGAAGAAAAGGAAGAGGTCTATCTGTTCGTCGGCCATGAACAGCCGCTGCGCGCCGATGTAGGATGCGCCGAAGTCGGCCGTCACAGGTGCCGAGGTGTGCATGAACACGCCGTAGCCGCGGTTGGAGAAGTAGAAGGGCACGGGCTTGTACATGCCGTCGGTCTCAGGTCCCTGAGGGTCGGTGACGCTCATCAGCACCCGCTGGCCCACCTTGTTCAGGCTGGTGAACGACTCGCCGCAGCCATAGATGCGCTCGCCGGGCGAGAGCAGCCACACCGGGCACACACTGCGCGAGTTGTCGGTGCCCCGCTTGATGAACGACAGTGGCAGCAGCTTCACCTGCGTGGAGTCGTTGTCCACGATGTGGCGCGTCTGGGTCAGTAGTCGCCCACGGGCATCGCGAAGCACCACGCGGAAGGGACTGCGCACTATCTCCACCTGTCCGTACTTGGAGCGGTAGACCACCGAGTGCTTGTCGGCCGATGCCGTCCAGGTGGTCTGACCCTTGGCCTTGAAGCTGGGCGACAGCATGGGGTCGTCGGCGTTGTCCTGGGGCTTCACCGGCGAGGTGAGCAGGCGCAGGCGTACCGTGCGCTCGCTGACGGCTTCGAAAGTCATGCTCAGGTTTGGGTCGTTGTCGTAGGCAGCGTCGGGGAAGTCGAGCATCTGCATCCTGACTGGCCAGTAGCCGTTGAGGTTGAAGGCTTGGCGCGGCGACAGCCGGTAGCGTTTCCAGCTTACGGTGCCCTCGCCGGTGGTGGGGTCGAAGGCTGCCAGCGAGTCGGCCAGGAAATAGGTGCTGGTCACGTCGCTGAAGTCGGGCGACACGTCCATGGGCATACACTGAAGGTAGTTGGAGCCTCCGCTGCTTAACACCTTTGGCTGGGCCATGACAGACACGGTAGCCAGAGCGATGGTGAAGAGTATTGCAATGTTTTTTTTCATGGTTTTGGGGCGCTTTTCTCTTGTCGATTGCTTGCAAAGGTAGCTATTTTTTCCGATACAGCAAAAGAAGTCCATTATTTTTTGGCTGGTTCGCTGGTTTTTCGTACTTTTGTAGCCAACTCAGGGCTTGCGGGCGCTCTCCACCGCACCAGTGGCGGGCGAGGGCGCCCGCGAAGCCAGGCAAACAGTCAATAGTCACTGCTTTTCGGAAAATACCCAGTGCTTTTCAAAAAATACCCAGTGCTTTTCAAAAAATAGTCAGTGCTTTTCAAAAAATAGTCAGTGCTTTTCAAGAAATACCCAGTGCTTTTCAGAAAGTACTTGGTGCTTTAGCTCAAACGAGCTGTCTGGTATCAACGAGAGTACACCTATTATTATAATATACAGTATGAACCTCAAGCATTACCTTCTGGCCATTTGCCTCATGGCTGCGCTCGGCTCCCACGCTCGCAGCCGTGTGCTCAGTCCCGACATCAACACCCTCCAAGCAGTGGTCAACGACGACTGGCTCGCCCTGCTGCCTGTGATGCAGCTTGGCAGCGACGACGTGATGAGCGTGAGCTTCGACCAGATGTCGCACTCCTTTCACCGCTACCACTACCGCCTGGAGCACTGCGAGGCCGACTGGACGGCGAGCGACGACCTTTTCGAGAGCGACTGGCTTGAGGGCTTCAACTCTAACCCCATCGACGACTACGAGTACTCGCTCAACACCACCGTCGACTATACGCACTATCGCCTGGAGCTGCCCAACGAGCGCTGCCGCCTCAAGATGAGTGGCAACTATCGCCTATGGGTGACCGACGACGACAACGGCGACGAACCCGTGCTTTGCGTGGAGTTCATGGTGGTGGAGCCTGTCGTTCAGCTGGGCCTGGGCGTGACCACCAATACCGACATCGACCACAACATCAGCCACCAGCAGGTGAGCATGACACTCAACTACGACGGCCTCACCGTGACCAATCCCACAGAGCAGCTGCGTACCGTCGTCATGCAGAATGGACGGCACGACAACAGCCGCGTCAATGTCAAGCCTACCCATGTCACAGCCAACGGGCTAAGGTGGGAGCACTGCCGACAGCTGATATTCGACGGGGGCAACGAGTACCATAAGTTTGAGGTGCTCGACGTGAGCCACCCTACCATGGGCATCGACAGGATGTGGTGGGACGGGAGCAACTTCCATGCCTATCCCTACGACTGTACTCCACGGCGCAACTACAGCTACGACGAGGATGCCGACGGAGCCTTTATTGTGCGCAACAGTGACAATATAGAGTGCTACCGGCTGTGCGACTACGTCTACGTGCACTACCGCCTCGCCCCGGCCCGCCGCTACGACATGGCCCACCTCGTAGTAGACGGAGCGTGGACCACGGGCAGCCCCGACCTCTATCGGATGACCTACGACGAGGCCGACCAGAGCTACAACGCCGTAGTGCTGCAGAAACAGGGCTACTACTCCTATCAGTTTCTTATGGTTGACGACGACGGGCAGGCCACGCACACCGTGCCCGAGGAGGGTAGCTTCAGCGAGACAGAGAACACCTACCAGGCGCTCGCCTACTATCGTGGCTCTACCGACCGCACGTGGCGGCTGGTGGGCTATCAGCAAGTGAAGCTGAAGTGACTTGCCGGCGGTATGGGCAAGTTTGCAGTCTTTGCGTTAGAGTTTTCCAACCTGTGCAGTTGCCGCCGCTCGGCATCCAGGTCGAGCGGCAAATCCAACTGAGCGAGATACACCTGCGGCGGGCAAGCGGCTTTCCCCGCCCGGGGGAATGTCGCGGAAGTAATGGCCGTTAACTCCATGAACTAACGGGTCGGTAATTTCCTCTAACTCTCGTTAACTCTCAGCAGGCGGAGCAAGCGAAGCAAAAATCAGTATTCTATGATGGTGGTTGTCAGCTTGCCTTGCGGGCTGATGGTGTTGTCGGCTATGTAGCATGTGGCGCCGCCAGGAATGCACAGTGTGGCGTGGAAGTGGAAGCCGCTGGCGTCGGCGCCAGCATAGTCCATGGCTCCGAGCACGGCCTGGTTGAGAAACTGCTGTGGAACCTTGCCTTTGTACATTTGCTTGCGGAAGTCGCGAGAGAAGATTTGCCGCGCCCCCTGGTATAGGCTGATGTGGATGATGTTGTCGAAGTACACGTTTTCCACCTCCACGCCGTCGTCGTTGTAGGACTTGGTGAAGACGCGGTACTTGGTGGGGTTGATGGCCGTGTACCAGTGGTAGCGCTCTCCTGCGTGCATGACTACGGAGTCGTGCTTCACCACCTGGGTGTAGACCATGGTGCGCGGCGTGTCGCTCACGAAGGCGTCGTTCGTTTCCTGGTCGTCGCTCTTGACCAGCTTCACTACGTCGCCATTCTGATTCTCAAACCAGAAGAGATGGGCCGACTGCTTGACAATGGAGTAGCGGGTGTGCGACTGGCCCAGCTCAAGCGAGTCGTCCACGATGCGGAAGTAGGCTGGCTGGCTGGTGGAGTCGGGGTAGTAGATGGTGTCGCCCTTGGCGCGGAAGGATATGTCGCCGCTCTCGTCGTCAACCCAGATGCCCTGTAGCAAGGCCTTGGCCTCCTTGTCCTCGGACGTGGCGTCGGGGGAACTGGAGTGGCTGCCGCTACAGGCGGCGAGGAGCACCAGGGCGATGGGCAGGAGCCACGATGGCTGCCCGCCCGATGGCTGGCGCGAGAGAAAGTGCAGGCTTGGGAGTGTCATTGCTGTCGGGTGGGGCAAGGTGTTAGTCAAAGCACCAGGCATCGCGCAGCCAGGGGGCCTGCAAGTCCTTGTCGCTGGTGAGCACGTCGATGCCGGCAGTGGGCCACGCTATGGCCAGCTCTGGGTCGTCCCAGCGTATGGAGGCTTCGCTCTGGGGGGCGTAGACGTTGTCAACCTTATAGGTGAACACAGCCTCCTCGCTAAGCACGAG
>Ga0247608_10006418_pt1 | contig 12376 bp, 12 predicted proteins | sample 176DNAGHGlowgp2_FD_193490 | JGI IMG/M metagenome (GOLD analysis project Ga0247608, IMG submission 193490) | Sheep rumen microbial communities from Palmerston North, Manawatu-Wanganui, New Zealand - 1766 DNA GHGlow gp2 | ecosystem: Host-associated > Mammals > Digestive system > Stomach > Rumen ... | reverse complement strand
CTTTTGCATTTCGCTCGTTTTTCAGTAACTTTGCCACTACGTGGCGAACTTACATGGCACTCGGAAGAAAAAACAAACGCGTTTGTTTTGTTCTTCTCTCGTTTTTTCGTAACTTTGCAGCAAACTTTTCGGCTGACCGAAAGCAGAGGCGTTTTATATTATAACACCTTGCAGAGGTTAGTTATATTGCAAAACAAGATTGACATGATATTCAAGGCTTACGCAGACATACGTCAGGAGTTGAAAAAGCAGGTCTTATGATACCTTTTCATAGGGCCTCCTACGAAGTCTCTTGCGGATTGGGACTCTTGGCTTGATGTCCCTATAACAAAAAACAGAAAGCTACATGTAGCCTTCTGATTGATGGTCTGATGTAGTCGGTAAGGGAATCGAACCCTTATGCCAAGATTGAGAATCTTGTATCCTAACCGTTAGATGAACCGACCGTTAGTGCACTCTCGCGAGAAGACCCCTGCGGAAGGAGGGGGATTCGAACCCCCGGTACGGGAACCCGTACGGCAGTTTAGCAAACTGCTGGTTTCAGCCACTCACCCATCCTTCCGGAAGCTTTGTTTTAGAAACCTTTGGGGTTATCTCCTCAAATGCGGTGCAAAGGTACGACTTATTTTTTGTTCCACCAAATTTTTTCTTGCTTTTTTTTGCCTTGGCAGTTTTTTTTCTGTTTTTGTCAATTTTATACTTATCTAATTGATAGTAGCGCGCCCAGAGTACCGCTCATAGCGCAGTCAGAGTACCGCTATTTCACGCTGTGCGATTTTTCGTAGCGCACCCACGATACCGCTGTTTTTATTCTCCCTCCCGTTAAAATCCGACAGCGTTCGCAGCGCACCCACAGTACCGCTCCGTAGCGCATCGAGAGTACCGCCTAAAAATATCTTCCTGCAAGCTTGCATTTGACATTTGACGGCTTATATTTGTGTTCAGTGGATTTGCTCAATTATTACGAGACTTTCGTAACCAACGCATCGGCTGAGTCACTGAACTCTGGCATCAAGGGATTCCGTACAGAGCTGCACGGAATATCCAACCTGCCGTTCTTCTTCTACAGAGTCTGCAAGATATATGGATAAGTATTGACACCTTTGTTTATGCTGTCATGCGGGTCTGTGTGGACCTGCCACGGAAAAATCCGGGTGCGCCAAATTAGCAAATAATTCGCAATCCAAGCACGTTTTAGACAAGAATTATACGAATTTGCCCTCCTTTTAATATCTTTTGCAAAAATTAGGCCGCTATCTCAATCTTTTTCACTACTTTTGCACTTGCAATCCGAAAGGAGCGCAAAGACATATTGCTCGATAGTCACACAATCACCACCGTAGGAATACGAGCAAACAAGTATTATGGAGCCGACCCTTTACAGGGCGCAGGCTTCCCGTATATACTTGTGGTTTGTGGTGAACCGTGAGGCGTATGGCGAAAGTCTGCGCCTCTTGCTTTATTCCAAATACACTTTTAAACATTGAATATTATGAATATCAAAGAATTTACAGAATCAGCAATTGCGGCTTATCTGGAAAGTGGAGGTGAAGCTAACCCTGACGTTACCCTTCACATATTCCAGTTTATTGAGAATAATAAAGAACTGCTACGTGAATACGAAGCATTGAAGAGTCACTACAAGGAAGTGAATCCTATGATGGGACAGACTATTCGCGCATATTTCGACCTTAGCAATGACAAGACCATAATTGTTGGCGAGAAGTGTAGCTTGCTGACATCTTATACGAGGTTTCACAAAAAATGCTAATAACATAATAAGACTATAATTTATGAAACAAGTATTATTTCTAATCGCATTGTGTTTTGTATCTTTATCTGCAAATTCACAGCAAAAGATTGACTTTCATTTAAGTCAAACAGGTGATTTCCTCACGGGGGATGGTGAAGATTACGTTGTAATACCCTTTGAGGGGAAGACGGCACATGACATATTCATGGAAATAGTCCAAAATATAAATTCGCTTTACAAGAACCCCAAGGAGGTGCTTTCCACCATCGAAGACCAATCTATTTCAATATATGCAATGGGAAGTCCAATTGCGTATGATAAAATAATCGGCCTAACAAGGGAAGGCTACGGATATTATACAATTAAAATATTAGTCAAGGATAATAAAATAAGATTCGAACTTCCGAAAATTGATAAAGTCTCTTTCGGTTCAGGAAGCCAAAAGATAACCGTGTCTTATTCATACCAAATAGGTGGCTATTTTGACAAGAAAGGTGTTGTAAAATCCAAACGTGAGGCATGGGTGAAAGCGATTGAATCTAAAATGAAAGGAATTTGTAACTATATTATTATGGGAGAACAGAAAAAGAAAGTTGATGATAATTGGTAAATTAGTGCGCAGAGATAGATACTAGTTCCAGTTCCAAAATGATGAGCGGAAATCCGTGATGTTGCTCTCGGCATTGTTTCCCCACTCTTAGTTTCTATACTTTCATAAATGATGGCCGTCCAGTAATGGACGGCTTTTTTGTGCCTAAATATTTGGTTGATTTAATAAGCCGATGAACTCACCGACCACTATGCCTACCGCTATCCAAACTCACTCCGTCATACTTGCATGGAGTGCGGACACCAGTGGACTATCTCAGGCGCTGAAAAGAAAAACAAGCACCTTACCTGCCCCCATTGTGGACGCAAGTTAGAGGTGAAAGAGACGAGAAACCGCACCCTCAGCCAGTCCGTCTACTTCACCATGCTCACCACAAGGAAATGTCTGCAAGTCCTCCATGTGGCACAAGTTAAGACTGAGCACCGCAAGGGCGAACCCTCCAAGACCGCCTGCCGAGAGTTATGTACCAATTATGTACCAACTCCAAAGTCTCACCTACCAACTGGCCTGTGCCAAGGAGTACGGCGACGAGGCAACAACAGTGGCCGAGCTTTGCAAGATACAGGAGACAAGCAACTTCAGCGACCTGCTGGCTTACCTGAAGAAGGAGGGTAAGACCTACCGTCCCGACGAGCACGACTCCTACCACTTGTGAGCCTACGACAGGCTGCCGGCTTCTCCATACGAAAGCCCACTGTAGGCTTTTCCAAGCGCGTTATGGCAGGTTGAAACGACCAGCGATGTAGTCGTCCAGGGAAACCTGGACGACGCTTTTTTGGGTGATTAAATAGTCTATCAGCTGGCCAAAGAGAGCATTGCGGCGCAGGAGTGGGCCGTTGCCGATGAGTAGCAGGTGACGCCGGGCACGGGTCATGGCCACGTTGAGCTTGCGGTCGATAGTGGCACCATCGTCGGTGAAGACATTGCTGGTGAGGAAGTCAAGCTGATAGGCCTTCTGCACGGTGAAACCGTAGACGATATAGTCGCGCTGACTACCCTGGAAGCGCTCCACGGTGTCGACGGTAATGGTGCGCAGGGCACTTATACCACAGGCTTCGAGCGATGCCCTGACCTCGGCTATCTGGTTGCGGTAGGGCACGATGACGCCCACTGTGAGCAGGGGGTCGAAGCGCTGGCGCTCCAACTCATAGACCTTGACCACGGTAGCGGCGATGGCCACAGCCTCGTTGTGGTTTACCTTGTCGGCCACGACAGGCAGCGAGGGCGACACATGGACAAAGGCCACGCGGCGAGTGAGCAGCAGGTCGGCAAGGGCGTTGCCGCTACTGGCCGTGGTGGGTAGCGTGGCCTGCTGATGGACAAGAGGCACCTCCAGCAGCCGGTCACCATAGAAGGCGTGGTTGGGAAAGGAGGCTATGTCGGGGTGCATACGTCCCTGGCGGGTGAGCATATAGGTGATGTCGTCAGAGTCGCGATACTGGCTTAGCAGGCGTTCGAAGAGTGAAAGCCGGCAATTGGTGAGGTGGATGGCGCGCAGCTGCTCGTCGTCAACGGCCGAGGTCTGCTCGCTCTGCTGGACTACGGCGGGCAGCTGTTTGTGGTCGCCAATAAGGATGAAGCGCTGGATGGCGCTCTCGCCACCGTCCGTGGTGGCACTGAGCAGCCCCACGAGGTGAGGTTCGAGAATCTGTGAGGCTTCGTCGACGATAGCCAGGCTGAAGGTCTTCAGCCGAAAGACGCTGGCATGGGCGTTGTAGGCCGTGGTGGTGCCCACGAAGATGCGCGTCTGAGCCACAATCTGCCGCAGTTCTTCGAGCGATGCCGCCTGTCCGGCAACAGTGTCAAGCAGGAAGGGGCGGAAGGCCTCGTCGCAGCTGTAGCGCCCCCCCAGGCGTATGAAGCTTAGTCCGCTTTCGGTGAGCTTGCCGCAAATCTCGTCGACTGCCCGGTTGGTGTATGACAGCAGCAACACACTTGCCGATGGGTTGCTGAGCAGTTCCTCCTGCAGGCAATTGAGCAGTCCGAACGAGGTCTTTCCCGTTCCTGGGGGTCCGATGATGAGAAACAGGTCGCGCGACTGTCGGGCACGAAGCACAAGCGTGTTGAACGCCCCATAGTCGCCGCTAAGCGTCAGCGACGTGTCCACCCTTGGTCTCCGCTGCAACAACAGCAGGTCGCGCCGCGCCTTGGGTGCCGAGAGGAAAGCGTGCATGGCACGATAGAGCGAGCTGAACGACGACTCGTAGAAGTCGGGTTCGACGGCCCACAGCCTGGGGCCGTCGTGCCAGAACACGTGGGCGCTGACCTGCGTGGCACGCAGGCTGAGGGTGAGGTGGGTGGTGGTGATGCTGACAATGGTGGTGCGGAACACCATGGTCCTGCGCGCGTCGGGTTCAGCGCCTTCGGCATAGGAATAGAGTATGACGATGTCGCCTGGTCGGAAGGTAGACACCTCTGCACGCGTGGTGCCGCCAAAGGCGAGTGTCAGCTCCCCCACCCTGCCCTCATCGCTGGCGGTGGGCGAGAGCAGCTGCAGAGAGCAGAAGATGGTGCCAGCCTGAAGCTTGTCGGCAAGCGAGCTGTTCCACTTGTCGGCAAAACCAGAGTTCTCCCTGGTCTGGCTTCCCACCTTTGCCATGACATGCTCGGTCTGGATGAAGCGCAGGAAGCGCAGGTAGTAGGCTTGTTCCAGTGGCGAGGCCTGGCTAATGGGGGCGAGCAGGGCTTCGAGCTGTGGCCGCTGGTAGCGCTGCCAGAGTGTGCCTCCGATGTGGTTCACGTTGAGCGCGTCGGCGGTGAGTGTAGTGAGCAGTGACAGGCCGTCGCGCGCATAGGCATACTCGCTGGCCGCTATCTGGTTGCGCAGCCTAATGGCATCGAACATCAGGTCCGGGGCAAAGCCTACTGGCAGCAGCCCCTTCCGATAACGTGAATAGAGGAGGAAGGCGTGGAGTTCATGGTTGTTGCGCTCGTAGGTATCGCGATAGTTGTAGCGCAAGAGAAGCATGTAGAGCAACAGCTGCACGTAGTGCTTGCGCTGATAGACAGGCGTGTCTGGGTCGGGCTGGGGGAATCCGCCCTTGCCCGACTTCTGTTCTATGAGCACCTTCTGTCCTAACTGCAGGAAGTCCATGCGTCCCTGCAGGCCGAGCATCTCTGAGAAGAAGGAGGGTTCGACCATGAAGTCTGTGGCATCGAAGCGCAGTTGGTCGCCGCTGAGCAGTGTTGGCAAGGTGTGGCGCAGGGTGTGCTGAATGTTGCGCAGCTGGTTCTGCGCCTGCGTGTGGAAGTCGGGCGTGAGGTCTGCGGCGAGCAGGGTTGCTGCGCTGGAGCGGAAGAAACGCCTCACACTCTGTCCATAGTCGCAGTCGTGAGGCATGAGCAGCAGACAGTCGTCGAGCAGCTGGCCTGCCAGGTTGCCCAACACTATGGGTTGGGTGACGGGTGCTGGCTTGAGCCTGTTGAGCAAATGGTTGATGGGCGAGGCACCATAGTTCTCGAAGCAGGCAGCCACTGAGGATATGTCGACCAGGTAGTCGGGTTCGACGATGAGCAGCTCAGGATAGAGCACCCCCTCGTGCAGCCTGGGGCGTATGGCGTTGAGCTGTGTGCCCTGGCGCAGCAGGGGCTTGAGGTAGCTCCAGTCCCAGTCGCTGTAGACGGCGGCACTGCTCTTGCCGCCATAGAACACCTTCTGCTCGCCTTCTACCTCCTCTGCATCGACATTGGCATATAGAAAGGTGTCGTCCCAGTGGTTGACAATGAGGCGCAACCGCTCACCTACGAGCTGTGGCCGCCGCTTGGTCGCCATCGGTGGGAAATGGGCCAGGAGCGTGGGTGGCACGTCGGCACGTGCCACCAAGCCCACAAACAAGGCCAAGGCCCTGCCATCGGAAGCGAAGTGGGCGGCAAGGTCGTCGTCGGGCAGCTGGTGAAGGTTGCGCAGCCTCACACGGGCATCGTTGACCGCCACCCGTAGCGACGACGGGGCATGGTGCTCCTTGAGCAGGTAGTCGGTAGTGGCAAAGATGCCACCAAAGCGCAGGTCGACCATACGTGCACCGACGCTTAGACAGCGCGTAAACACATTGTTCAACATGCAGTAGGCCTGGCGATAGTCTGGCACAGCAAGCCTGGCCTCATCCAGGTCGGCAAAGAGGTCGTCAGGGGTCTCGGGCATCTTGGCGGGAAAGTGGCCGGGCAGAGTAGCGGTCGAAGGATTGTCCATGGAGGCTAAGGGCAGCGGCTTAGATGAAAAAATCCCAGTTGCGCAGGCAACCGGGATTTAATGTTTTCAATAAATGAATGATTTGCCTTACAGCAGTTAATAATTATTTGTTGATTGTTTAATTGAATACTGCTTACTCGGCGGCGGGAGCCTCTTCCTGAGCCTCGGTGGCGGCGGGAGCCTCTACCTCGGCGGCGGGAGTCTCGGCCTGGTCCTCTGCGGCGGGAGCCTCGGCCTGAACAGTCTCCTCAACAGGAGCGTTCTCGGCCACGACGGTGACGGGAATCTCGGCGGTAACCTCCTTGTGGTAGTGAACCAGAGCCACGAAGCTGCCCACGGTCTTGATGTCGCGCATGGTGATAATCTTGCGGTCGATGTCGTGACCCAGCTTCTTGAGTTCCTCGGCCACGGTACCAGTGTTGACCGAGCCATAGAGCTGGCCAGTGATGCTCACCTTGGCGGGAATGGTCAGTGCCACACCCTCAAGCTTGGCAGCAAGCTCCTCGGCGGCAGCCTTCTGGGCAGCCAGCTTGTGGGCCTGCTGGCGCAGGTTCTCGGCCAGCACTTTCTTGGCAGAGGGAGAAGCGATAACGCCCTTGCCCTGGGGGATGAGGTAGTTGCGGCCGTAGCCCGACTTGACGTTTACTATATCGTTCTTGAATCCCAGACCGATAATGTCTTCTTTCAGTATAATTTCCATAATCTTGCGTCCTCCTCTTTTCGGTTATTTCATCAAATCGGTTACGTATGGCAGCAGGGCTATCTGGCGGGCACGCTTCACGGCCTGGGCCACACGACGCTGATACTTGAGCGAAGTGCCAGTGATACGGCGGGGCAGAATCTTACCCTGCTCGTTGAGGAACTTCTTGAGGAACTCGGGATCCTTGTAGTCGATATACTTGATGCCGCTCTTCTTGAAACGGCAATACTTCTTCTTCTTCGTGTCGATGGAAGGAGCAGTGAGATAACGGATTTCTGATTGTTCTGCCATTGTTTAAGCCTCCTCTGTTTTACCAAGTTTGTTACGACGCTTCTCAGCATACTCTGCGGCATACTTGTCGAACTTGACGGTCTGAAAGCGAATCACCTTCTCGTCGCGACGATAGGCGGTCTCAAGCGTCTTGATTACCTCTGGCTCTGCCTTGAACTCTATCAGGTAGTAGAAGCCTGTAGATTTCTTCTGAATAGCATAAGCCATCTTCTTCAGTCCCCAGGCCTCTTCGTTCAGAATCTCTGCCCCCCTGTCGGTAAGCACTTTCTTGAATTTTTCGGCCGTTTCCTTCATCTGATCATCAGACAAAACGGGAGTTAAAATGAAAACGGTTTCGTATTGATTCATTGTTGTTAAAATAATTAAAAAAAGTTATGTTGCTTAAAAGCGGGTGCAAAGTTACTGCTTTTTTTTGAAGTAAGGCTCTTCGAGGGGCTTGTTCTCCAATAGTTTAACCATTTTTAGTACTTTTCTCCCTTTTTCAGCGCCCGGACATGGAGCGCGGCACCGAAGACGATGAGCCCCAGGCCAAGGAAAAGCTCAAAGTTGGCCTCTATGTGAACCACATAGCAGCCAATGAGCAGGAGGGCGCCGATGCACACCAGCGCCACTCCTGCATATTGCCGCCACGACGACTTCTGTACTGTAGGCATGGAAGTCATTGGGGGTTAGTCCTCATCGGGGGTGATGAGCTTGTAGCCCTTGCCGTGTATGTTGATAATCTCTATCTGCGGATCGCGCTTGAGGTGCTTGCGCAGCTTGGTGATGTACACGTCCATGGAGCGGGCGTTGAAGTAGTTGTCGTCAATCCAGATGGTCTTCAGGGCAAAGTCGCGCTGCAGTATCTCGTTGGCATGTGAGCATAGCAGGGCAAGCAGCTCGTTCTCCTTAGTGGTGAGCTTGGTCTGCTCGTCGCCAATGCTGAGCAGCTGCTTCTGGGTGTCGAAGGTGAACTGGCCGATGCGGTAGAGCGTGCTCTCCTTGTTCTTTTTTCCGCGCACACGGCGAAGGATGGCCTCAATGCGGAACACGAGTTCCTCCATGGAGAAGGGCTTGGTGATGTAGTCGTCGGCTCCCAGCTTGAAGCCCTCGAGGATGTCTTCCTTGAGCGTCTTGGCGGTAAGGAAGATGATGGGGATCTCGGCGTTGGCCGTGCGAATCTCCTGCGCCAGTGTGAAGCCGTCTTTCTTGGGCATCATCACGTCGAGCACGCAAATGTCAAACTTAGTCTTGAGGAAAGCCTTGAAGCCTGCCTCACCGTCGGAGCAAAGCTCGGCCTCATAGCCCTTGGCGGCCAGATACTCACGAAGCAGCATACCCAGGTTCTCGTCGTCTTCGCAAAGAAGAATTTTCAGTTTCTCGTCCATAATCGTTGGTTTTTGGGTGGCAAGGCGCCAAGGGTGGAAGGTTAGGTTCTTGCTTACCTCTCGGCCTCCAGCGCCCACCAGGGGTTATACTTATATTGTCTTCAAAATTCTGTCAGAATCGTTTTCTTTCGCTATCGCGCCGCAACAGCGTCTTGGCGTCACGGCATCTCTTCAGGGAGCCACCATGCTGCTTGGGCTTTTTGTCATTCCCGTGGTGGTGGATGCCACCCGCCGCTATGAGGCGGCTTCACTCAGCAGTGGCAGCGTGACGATGAAAGTAGTGCCCTTGCCCAGCTCACTTTCACACTTGATGTCGCCCCCGTGCAGGGTGATGATTTTCTTGACGTATGCCAAGCCCAGGCCAAAGCCCTTCACGTCGTGCACATTGCCGGTGTGGACGCGGTAGAACTTGTCGAATATCTTCTTGGCGTTCTCCTTCTTAATGCCCAGGCCGGTGTCGCGGATGGAGAAGCAGAGGCGTTCCTTCTCGTTCCAGGTGCGTATGTAGAGGTTGAGCGGCTCGTCGGGCTTGCGATACTTCACCGCATTGTCCATCAGGTTGGTAATGGCGTTCTGGAAGTGCACCTCGTCGACGTAGATGGCAGAGTCGACGGCCTCTATCTCGGTGTAGATTTTCCCGCCAGTGTGCTCCACACGCAAGGAGAAGGTGGAGGCTATCGACTCCAACAGCTCGTTGAGGTCCAGCTCCTTCTTCTTGAACGAGGCGGTCTTACGGTCGAACATCGACATCTGGAGTACCTTCTCCACAAGGAAGCGCAGGCGTTTCGACTCATCGTTGATGACGCCGCCCAGGTGCTTCATCATCTGCGGGCTCTTGCCCACGGAGTCGTCGTTGAGCATCTGCGCTGCAAGCGAAATGCTCGATATGGGGGTCTTCAGCTCGTGGGTCATGTTATTGATGAAGTCGTTTTTAATCTCGGTGTAGCGCTTCTGGCGGAAGATGATGACGATGGTGAAGATAAAGGTAATGAGCAGCACCACGGTGAAAACCATGGCGGGAATCATAAACCGCACGCTGGAGAATATGTAGCTACTCATCTCGGGGAAATGAATCTTCACCACACCCATCTTCGACGATGGGTCGTTGCGGAACAGCACCTGGGTATAGCTATACTCTTCGCCGTCGTCCGAATAGTCGGGGCAACGGTAGACCTCGCGACCGTCGGCAGTGGACACGGTGAAGTGGTAGGGTATGTTGATGCCATTGTTGAGCAATTCGGAACGTATGTCGTTGTCGAGCAGCTTGAAGTTGACACGCTCCTTGAGTGGCTTCTCGCTTGCGGTATACAATATCTTGTAGACCACTTCGTCGAGCAATGCCTTCTGATAGACATACCGGTTGCGGACAATCTGCTGAAGAGACTTCGAAGCCTCGGAGATGGAGTTACGGTCGCTCCTGAGAATCATGCCCTTGGGAATCGTGGAAGGACGAGTGGTGATGGTCTTCAGTTCAAACGACGAGTAGATGGTACCGTCCTTGCCAGCCACGGAAAACTGATGGGAGTGCTGCACCACATCGTTGAGCTTGCCCGAACGAGTCATTACGGAGTCGCGGCGGAAGGCTCGACGCTCGGTCTCGTTGACGTCCTTCTCCAAATAGCGAAGCGTCTCGTTCATCTCGAGATTGCGCGATGCCTGATAGAGGCTCCGGTTGACAGACTCGTCAAATTGCTCCTTCTTCATCTTCGCCATCTGCTCGATGTAAGAGATCTGCAGGAAGAGAAGCCCCAGGAACGACAGGCCCATGATAACCGCAATAATCCAAATGGTACTCTTTTTCATTTCTACTTTAACGTAATCCTTCTGCTGCTTTGCAGTCGTTATCTTGCCAAGCGAGGCAAGCAGTCCGTAGCCTATGGCCACCGCTTGTCGGATGCAAAGATAGCACACAAAAAGGCTAACGCCCAATAATTTGTTAATTAATTCCGTTAAATTTAACGATATTAACGAAATTCGCGCAATTTAGTTACAAATAAACAACCTGTCGATTGTCAATTCAATCCACACCCTTATCTTAAATCTATGGAAGGACCTTGCAATGAATAAGCCCGAACTCTTCATCACCCCCGAGGTATTGTTTCTTTGCCTACTGTGCCTGGCGGTTTTGCCGCCGGGACATGTCGCCACTGCGACCGATGGTAAAAAAGCTATTTTTAGTTTGGCCAATCAAATTATTATTAGTAATTTTGCCACCGTTATGAGCACTATCATCTTTCCCTCGCCCATCTTTGGCCCAGTGAAGAGCCGGCGACTGGGCGTGTCGCTTGGCGTCAATCTGCTGCCAGGCGATGGCAAGCTGTGCAACTTCGACTGCATATATTGCGAGTGCGGCTTCAACGACCAGCACCACACCAACACAGCACTGCCCACCCGCCAGGAGGTGAGACAGGGCCTGGAGCGGCAGCTCAGGCTGATGGCCGACAAGGGTGAGCTGCCCGACGTGATAACCTTTGCGGGCAATGGAGAGCCTACCTGCCACCCGCACTTTCCAGAGATAGTTGCCGACACCATAGAGCTGCGCAACAGCTACTGCCCCCTGGCCAAAGTGAGCGTGCTGAGCAACGCCACCCTCATCGACCGCACAAAGGTGAGAGAGGCGCTCATGCTTGTCGACAACAACATACAGAAGCTCGACACCATAGACCCGACTTACATCAGACTTGTAAACCGCCCAAGAGGACACCTCGATGTAAGGGAGACCATAGCCAGGCTGAAGGCCTTCAAGGGGCACGTCATCATTCAGACCATGTTCATGCGCGGAACCTTCAACTCGCAGAGTGTAGACAACACCTCCGACCTCTTTGTCCAACCATGGCTAAAAGCCATCGCCGAGATAGCTCCACAAAGCGTCATGGTCTATACCATAGACCGCGAGACACCGGCGAGCACACTGCTCAAGGCCACACGCGAACAACTCGACAGCATCTGCCAGAGAGTAGAAGACATAGGCATCGCGTGCTCGGCATCCTACTAAGTAAAAAATGGTGTACAGCCAGCCTATCCACCTAAGAAACCAATACTTGCCTTTCAAGCATCAGAGTGGCCATTTGAGCCTACAGGCACTGGCTTTTGTTCAAAGCGTGGCGCTTCTCGAAAAATAGTCAGTGCTTTTCGAAAAATAGTCAGTGCTTTTTGGAAAATAGTCAGTGCTTTTCGCGCAAAAGTCAGTGCTTTTTGAAAGGCGTATGGCACCCCTTGAAAATCAGGCAGTTACTTTGCCTCTCTCGATAGGATTTGCCGCTCCGTATGAGTGGCGGTGTCAATACAGCCCCAACCCCTGTTCCCGACCAACCAGCCTACTGCTTCACGAAAAAGGACAGCCCCTTCGCTCTAACCACCACTCTCTACTTTTAGTTTCCTTTCGTCCATGGTGCGGCTTTTTAAGCCGACACCGCCAAATTAGAAGAAACCATGAATGTCTTTAACTATACTTTTTCCCTGGGTG
>Ga0247608_10006416_pt1 | contig 12378 bp, 20 predicted proteins | sample 176DNAGHGlowgp2_FD_193490 | JGI IMG/M metagenome (GOLD analysis project Ga0247608, IMG submission 193490) | Sheep rumen microbial communities from Palmerston North, Manawatu-Wanganui, New Zealand - 1766 DNA GHGlow gp2 | ecosystem: Host-associated > Mammals > Digestive system > Stomach > Rumen ... | reverse complement strand
TGTTCAATAGACTTCTGCTTGCCTCGCTTTTCAAGCCAAACACGCATATCCTTAAAAGATACTCCATAACGGACTTCATCATCGTCAAGTGCATCAAGGTATTTTATAAGTGCTTTCCTTATCTTCTCATCCTCTGATTCACGGAGTTCTGGGAAGATTACTTCAGCTGCATGCTGACAAAACGGTGATTTAAATATTTTTGCTCTTTCAAGAGCTTCTTCATATAATTTTTTGTAATCTTTACTCATATTAAAATGGTGTTTTTAGTCCTTTTGAATATGCTTCAAAATATAGTTTCTGTGTATTTGTCAGGTTATTAAACCATTCATCATAATATCTGATATATTTAGGATGAACAGTTCTTTTCCATTCATTGTATAAGTATTCTTTCATAGTTTTACACAAAAGCCATCATTACTGCACTCCTATGGAATTGCCCAATGGTCTGTCACCTATAAAACCTAATAGTCGTTTTAGGGAGGTTCAAGGGCTCAGATGATGGCTATTACCTACTATAGCCCTTTTTTTCGGTATTGAAACTATGGAACGTTTTAACCAATTAAACTAACCGCAGTCCACGACTGCTGTATCCGATTCGAACAGATATATTTCCATATTGTACCCTCAGTAGGACTCGAACCTACAACCGCCTGATCCGTAATCAGGGACTCTATCCAATTGAGCTATGAGGGTATGACATAAATTACATTGATACTTACCACACTATGTTACCATAGCCAAACAAAGATTTCACAACTCAGACACTGCCATAGATTTGTTGTCTTATTGTTAATAGTTACTTTCCGCTCACTAGCAATCAATCAGCAGCCATAGTCATTGCTATAATGAGTTGTTTGTTGTGGTCTTGACTGACATTACCATATTGGAATTCTTGCAAGTAAATAACAACATAGAACTCTTTTTAGCGTCACCATTCTAAATAGACTTACACCGACAGAGTTTTTATTGCCCGAAACTATTTTGTCGTTGTTATCAATTCCAACTTAGGTATCTCCTATTTCAGTCTACACGATTATAATGCTGTGTATTCTTTCGCCACTTACCACATTATTTTCGCTCGGTATAGTCCTTCCACTTATTGTTTAGTGAGGTTGCATATTTTCTCTCTTACGAAGGCTAATGCCTTTAAGGATTCCTACCGAATTTAGGAGATTCTACATAGGACGGACTTCCGTGCCTATGCACAATGAATTTATGTTGTATCCCCGCTGGGATTCGAACCCAGGACCCCAACATTAAAAGTGTTGTGCTCTACCTGCTGAGCTACGAAGATAACTATTATTTAGAAAGAATGTACATTCTTGTATTCTTTTCTAATGTCACGAATCTTTTGCTCAAAAGCCTTAATACATTTTTGGCTTTCTGGATAGTCAAAACGTTGTGTTTTAGTTTGAGAAAAAGTTTGTTCTTCTACAATAATGGAGTGTTTGCCACCCCATTCACCACATCTCGTAACTGTAATGGTCTTGTAAGATGTTACTTTGATTTCTACTCTGCCACGAATGCAGCAATCGTGTTGTTTTTTCGTTGTATCCATATTTATTTGTTTTTAAGTTGTTTGTTGCCTCTACATGATTCGAACATGTACTTCAAGATCCAAAATCTTGCGTGCTAAACCTTTACACAAAGAGGCATTGTTTTGTGGAGACAGAGAGACTCGAACTCTAATCTTTTCATTGCAAATGAAATGTGCTATCCGATTACACCACTGCCCCCGTTTGATACAGTATAACCAGTTTTTATCGCTTGTAGACTACTGACGGTACTTTCACACATGGAATTTTGTGCTATCCTTTCACTTATCAGTGAGCCGCCTAAGTTTGGTTGCGTGCCAAAGAACTTATACTATATCTGTATTTCTTATTAATGAATTAATGAGTTGTAAAATAAAATGATTATTAATATCATTAACATTACTATTTTAAATACAAATTTTATTAATTCATTTTTATTACTATTATTGTTATATTTCATAACATTATTTATTATTACTTATTATGTCGGGATGACAGGACTCGAACCTGCGACATCTTGGTCCCAAACCAAGCATTCTACCAACTGAACTACATCCCGAACCATTATTACAATGGTATATATTTAAAATTCCTTACCAACATAGGTTGAACTATGTCAATTCTATGATTTTCAGGGTTTTCACACCATACATTGAATATAACATTCATTTTGAAGCCCATTTCAGGATTCTCAATATTTTTTGTCAACTGTCTACATTCAAACCCAGTAATTCCCCTAACAATTTTACCATTTGCATAGAAAGTTATTTTATCAGGCTCCCATTTACACTTGTATTCAACGAAGAAATCATCTGGTGCAAATGACTGTTTCAAATATGGTACATTCCTTGAGCCGATATGTGTTTGGTTCATTTGCTCATCTCTATATACTACATTATTTGTAGTACTCCAACCTAACTTAATCCAAGGAAATGCTTTTTGGAAACAATGGAACCATTTGCCATTATTACCAAGAAAGCCTTCCATAATATCAATCTCTGGAGGCCAATTCCCAGAACCAGTCAACCAGAATGATGCAGACAGATTTCTTCCTTTAGGAACCATAATCTCAGCAGAGAATGTTCCATATGAGAAATCTTCTTTCGTTCTCATTGTAGACACTTCATATTGAGGATTGAATATCTCTCCATCAAATTTAATTTCTTTTGGATTTTTCTTGATGAAAAGCTCAAGCGTGTTATTCTTGTCTATCTTTATTGTATCAAGACTATACCATTGCCAAGGTTGTTTTTTATGGATTATTCTATAACCTTCCATCTTACAATCCCAATTATATCCACACCATTTCATATTCTTATTTTTAAATTAATTTGTACCCCACACAGGATTCGAACCTGTACGTCTTACGACAACGCATCTTAAGTGCGTCATGGCTGCCAATTACATCAGTGGGGCACTTTATCTAAGTTTAATACACATGTAAGTTTCCCTAAAACACCTTACATTCCTTTGATACACACCCGTTAATTAGGTAACGTAGTAACCATTTTCCCGCTATCCAATATCTGTATTTCTCATACAGAATCCCTCTTAATACTTAGATAATGTTTTGTGATATTCAACAATATACGTTTAGCTACGACACAGAAAGAGTCGAACCTTCTTCATATCACGAGCATCATCCAATAAATGCTTAATACCGCAACATAATATATTGTCATATATTCTTTGAAAATCTGATGTCGGGATCCTGGGAATCGAACCCAGATGCAACCAATTACCGTTTCGACACTTTATAAGAGTGAGCGGATAGACCCCGTACCATAAAGGCTTAGTTTTTCACATATTGTACCCAATCAACAATATGTTCTTCATCAATGTATCTTGATTGATAGTATTCGTCTACATCAGGAACGAAATAATATTCAAAACCATCATTTGTCTGAAAAGCTTTTTGGTAGAAATCTGGATATCCCTCCAGTATCTCTACATTACTATATACTTCGTCATTTACTTCGTATATCTCGAACACTACTTCGTGAGACTTGTTGTCGTCTGGTATCAATGCTGGATACATACCAAACGACACCATCTTGAATGGTATTGACACTGTTTTTGTATCAATCAACTTACTGTCTTGCAGTAAATCGTGATTGTACATGCCTTGGCGTAAACTGCCGTATACTCCTATCTTTCTCATATTTTTACTTTGTTAATCCACTATCTTTTGCTGATTTCTAAACGTATACACTATATTAAATAGAGAAGTGGTTTGTACCCACATTCTTAATACTCTTGTCCGAATTTACGGCTATTTGCGTCCTAACATTTGAACGATTCTCTATTTGTGGTCCCACTAGGGCTTGAACCTAGGACCTACTGATTATGAGTCAGTTGCTCTAACCAACTGCGCTATGGGACCAAAATGTCCTGCAATATTATATCACAGGACAAAAATAACCACAAAAAACCTTAGAACTATGCCAGAACTATTCTTCTATATAAGGATCATGATCCCTATCTGAGTATGGACAATTCTCATTACAATGCCTACAATTACATTGTGACATTGGTAGGCCTTTAAAATAACAATATGGTTTATCCATTTTATCCACAATTTTCGTCTATTATCTCACATACTGATGCCAGACATAGACCAGTTATCTCAACAATTTCCTCATCAGTACATCCCTGACGATATAGTTGTATTACTTGTGCGTATTTATCCATGTCAATCCTCTTGTTTAATTGATTCAAGTTCAGATTTGTCATAGATTTTTTGAATAGACGGCATTAAGCCACCATTTTTCAAATCTTTTTCATCATGGATAACTACCAGTTTATCACCCTTTTCAGCGTAACGACAATCAATAAAATGATTTGTTGTACCATTTTTGTGTTTTACTATAACTGTGCTCATATCTATATTTTTTAGTTGTTAATAATGTGACTACACCAGGATTCGAACCTGGAAAGATGCTTAGGCACTAGTTTAATTATTCTGCCTATTGTGATTCGTACTCCGTAGGGTTTTTATTCCTATTTCCCTTCGCGTCGTATAGTCCCCAATCCCATTAGCTATCATTTTGTTATAAGTTTTGTAGAGAGCGACAGACTCAACAATTAAGATTGTCTGCTGGGATTTACCGACACCAACTACTGGCACCGACATATAAAGATTATGAAAAACAACCAAATCAAAAAGCCATACCGCATCGGTTATACTGCATAAACTAACCGAATTATTACCCAAGGAATATCGCGCTTATCCCTCTGTATTCGTTCACCACTATGCTGTGTTGTGGTATAGCTTATTATTCAAGATTGTTGATATTTTTTAAGAGTATCAACAAAATCTTTTATATCTCCAGAATTCATGACAAATGATTTGACAATGTTTTCAAGAGTATATTCTTTATGAGTATGAAGAAGGTAATTACCTATCTTCCATTCATATGTATCGTCAACATATGTCCATTTGATAACAGGAATTATATCTCCATTATCCAAAGACACAACCCATATCTCTTTTAATGTGTTATTTATTGCAACACTCTTATAAAATTCTGTTTTCATTGCTCATTGTTTTTGTGGTTAATTATATAATACATATTTGTGTTTTACGCCTAAAACTATAAAATAACTCTGGTATGTACTTACACTATTTTGGTGTTTAAACCAATTGCAGCTCGTTTTTGTTAGATGCTTAACACTGCTACTCCTTGTTATTATATAGAAACTGGCGTCCTCAACATCTTGGAAATCCTATATCAATATCTGTAGATGTTTACTTCAATAGTCAACAGGATATTTTATATTGAGTTTTTTGATTAAAAGTTAAAAAATTAATGGAGTTGTTAATCGGTTACTCCAAGCCTGGCCTAACTCATTATGTTTAAATAACTTATTAGTTACCTCTGTTTACGTCAATTATTTTATGAAGAGAGAACAGACAACTTCTTCAACCTAAACCTGCATAGAATAGGAATATAACAAGGCTGTTTCACAGAATTGTACACTTCTGCTGCATCCAGCACATTTAAAGTTAAAAATAATTAGTCTGTACATATTTCTATGTTTCGTATTAATTTTCAAATACTCATCAGCAGACCTTTCCAGTTAAACTTTAATTACATAACTAAAAAGTTAGTTAAGTAATTGATGTGTTATTTGTGGTGGTGTGGATTATCTCCCTCACAACCAACGAGTTACGTAACATATTTAATATATTTATTGATATTTAATCAAAAACATCAATATACATATAAATATATATAACTTATTGATTGTTAAACAAATCAATGAAAAAGTCAGTCAACACGTCATTGTTTAAGACAATAGTCTGTTTGACATATTGTTTGGCGTATTGACTGACTGACTGGCGAAAAAAGAAAGCCCCCGAAGGGGCAATCCTTAGAGTTCGCCACCGTCCTCAACGTTGTTGACGAGGCCATAGAAGCGATCGCCTTCACGATAGAGGATGACGCTCATCTCGGTGGTGGTGTCGATGGTCTCACCGAACCACACAGGCACGATGGTCATGCGTTTGTTGATGGGCAATGACACATAGGCCACCTTGGTGCCACTGTTCGGAAGCTTCTGCAGCTTCAGCTTCTCGGTCTTTGCGAGCTTCTTCAGCTCATCGATAGACATAGGCAGCGTGATGGCTTGACCGTTGTTTCTGCGCACTTCAGCGCGTTCTTCGCTTTCCATAGGGAATCCGATTAATTCTTCCATTGTTGTAATGATTTAAATGTTAAACTTCTAGTTTGCCACTGGGGTCAATCCCAATGACCAAAAGATGGGGCGGGTGTTGGTGGAGGTATTCCTCGCTCATATAAATACAATGGTTTCGAAAAAAACAAAAAAAATATTTTAAAAAAAAAATTTTGTTACAATATATAACTTTTTTTATTAAAAACTTGCGTATGTCATTTTTTTTTCATATCTTTGCACTCGATTTGATACAGGATATGTGTATCAATGCTTGATGGAAAGAGATCTTGATAGGATCAATCGTCATTAGGCAGCGGGGTGTAGAGGTTTAAATCCGTGTCAGAAATGTCTGATTATATAAGTTCACGTGACGTGCCAAACATATCTGGGATAAGAGGCTGAGGGTAAAACGTCCATAGGGGTAAACCGCCGTGAATGAAGGTTTTCAGATAAGGGGCCATGGTGACATAGGTCTCGGGGTTGGTAAAACAGCTTTCAGGGAAGTATTATGTCTGATGGTTAATGATAAGTTGAATTAAATACTTTAGTTGGATGAAGTTTAACAATAATAGGAGACGGCATCATATAATCACTAACAATGAGTTTGTTGTCAAGAAGTTATATTTCTTGGAGGGTGATGGGGTGATGCATGTTATAGGTAATCCTTATATATTATATGCGAAGAATATCAAGGAGCCTGAGTTAAAGGTTTTGAAGTGTTATGAATACATTTGATCCGTATAAGGAATTTTTGAATGTTGTTGAGTATCCCAGTAATTTGTCGTATAATGACTTATACAGGGTACTTTATGATATATTTTACAATAATAATAAATATGAGATTCAATGATTTGAGTATACAAGAGAAGGCTGCTGTCATAAAGTTAGGTATTGGCAGTGGCCTTCGTAGTTTATAGTAGATAGAGGATTTCTACAATAGTATAAGTGAAGGTGGTGATAATGCTTCATCAGTACTTGGCAATAGGAGGTCTTCTGGTCGTGATGATGATAACAAGCGTAACGAGAGACGTATGACAATACGTGATTGGTTGCGTGGTAATAAAAATAATGTCAATAATACACTTAATAATATGATGTATATTGACAATGGAGGCAAACCATATGTCAATGGTAGTGTAGCAAGTATGGATAGATAGCCGTGGGTGCCTTCTGTAAATCCTGATACTGGTCAATTGGATTCAAGACCTGACACGTATTATTATGATAACGAAGGCTAGCTGCATATGTATCCTAGTAACCATGTTGAGCCAGTAAAGAGGATGAGTTAGGATGAAATTGCTGATTTCTTCTGGTAGATGGAGAATCCCAATAACGTAGGTTTTAATCAGGATAATGGCATGTATTATAAGTACAGGGATCCTAATGGCAAGGATTGGGATGTTGGTCCTGGTTTGGTTATAGGCAAGGCTATTGAAGATAAACCGTATTATACGAAAGAGGAGCTTGATAGGGCTGCTTACAGGTATCATATGGATGCAATGGATAAGTTGGCTCCTTTATATGACGAGAAATATGGTTATGGTGCATTTGGTAACATTGACGACAGGAATAAACTTGTTGCATCTGATGTGATGTACAGGGTTGGTTAGAGCGGTGTTACGCCATCGTCATGGCCAAGTATGTTTGATGCCATTAACTCTGGCAACACTGCAATGATGCTGCAATAGTCTCGTAGTAAGTTCAAGGATAAAAACAATATACAGAACTATGATAATGCGAGAGTCAAACGTCTTGGCGAGTACTTGTATCCTGGTGAATTTGAGTATATATTCAGGAATAGTCTTGATCCGAATATCAGGGTAAGGAAGGCTGAATAGAAGAAAAATGGTGGTTATTTATCCAGTACTGGTCCAGAATATCCACCTGTTATACAGAAAGTTAATAAGTCTAAAGCTGATTTTGTATAGCGTCTTAAAGATCCTAATAGGGATTATATACAAGATTGGGATAATCCAGACAATATAGCTACACATAAATTGTCATGGGCTGATGATGGTGTAGTATATCCATAGGTATAGAACATAAATGGTAGGCTTGTTGATTTCTCAAGACCACCATACAGTATATGGGCTGGTTATGACAATGCTGTTAGGAACGGTGACACTATACATATGACACCATAGGAAGCGGAGTGGTTTACTACACATTACAAAGATTATTATCCTGGGTTTAATGAATATGCTTATGGTGGACCAAAAGGAAAACAAAATGTATTGAAAATTAATGACGAAGGGTTGCCTGAATACACACTTCCTGAAGTTACTGTAGCTTATGATTTACCAAAAAGAAATAAAGATAAAAGTGGGTTTGATAAGTATGTGCAATCAATAACAAACTCATATATAAATGGTAATATAAATACGAGTGATATCAATAAACTTCCTTGGTAGTATAGAAATGCTATTATTGGTTTATCTAGCTTATCAAAAGGCTAGGAAATGACAAAATCTTATAATCAAAAAGTTCGTGAAGAATTTAGAGAGCTTAGTAATATTCCAAATAAGAAAAAGATAAAGCGTTCTTGGCTTAAGACTGTTTATGGAGATAATAGGAATTACAATGATATTCCAGTAGCAATAGACAGTATAGCATCAGCAGAGGAACACAACACTGAAGTTTTAAAAAAAGAAAAGTAGTTAGATAACTGGCTTAGTTCAAACGCTGGTAAATTATTAAATGCTTATATTCCATTTTTTGACCCATTTAAAGGAGATATGACGGATATGCCAAGCCAAGCATATAGATACTACTTAAGACATTTTAAAAACGATGATGAGTATATTTCAGGTAATGGTACTGACATAGTTTCTTTAAACAATAATGTTATAAGATTAACTCCAACAAGTAATCAAAGTACTGCTTTATTCAATGAATTTGTAGAAAGAGTAAATCCGTCTGTTAGAAAAGCATCTAATTATAAAAATAATAACACAGGTACATTTGGTGATGGAAATATACCAATACAAAACGTATCTTTATATCAAGGAGTTGAAAATGGAATGTTTAAGATTGCACCAATAGAACAATTTAATGATAGTACTGACGTGTATCCTGTTAGAAACATAAGGAAAGCTTTCTCTGCTCCAATAAAAAACATAGATGTTTCATTTGATTTAAATAATACATATCCAAATAGTACTGGTATTAATTATAGGACACGTTAGGAATATAGAAAAATTTCAAATGATTATGAAACTACATTTAATGAAATAGCTCTTGACAATATAGATAATTTAGTAAAAGAAGCCGAATAGATAAAAGATACAAAACTGGTTGATAAACTACAGGATTTTAAGAAAACTGGAAAATATAATAGTTTTCATGGTCTAGAATATGATTTGTCGGATTTACCTAGTTATTCAAATATAAGTGATAAAGCATTTAGTGAAACAAAAAGTTTGAATAAACAATATTTTGAACAAATTGATAATGAAAAGATTTTATTAGATAGTATTTTCCAAGAGAAGCAGAAGCAATATCCTAGTTTATTTAGAGATGACTTTGGAATATATACTTGGTATTATAATAACATAAAAGATAAATAGGGTAAATATAATGTAACAGATATAAACGATAGTACTTATAATATAAGCAATTTAAACGCTGCTATTCTTGATAATAAAATGGTTCTTGGTAATCCTAATGGAGGAGTTTTCATAGGAAAATTCTAGGATATATCAAAACCACAGCTTGATAGTCTTAATGCTTATCTTTAGGAAAATCCATCTTGGCTGGCAAGACCTGACCTTGGTAGTTTTGATTAGTATAGATTAGATTCTCCATCTTTAAAAAGTTATTTAAGACAATATTTTGAACATCCAGATCCAAACGACCCTAATGTGTTTGTGGTTGGTACTACGCAACCTAACAAATTATGGTCTAACGAATACAAGAAAGGAGGTTCAATCCATATCAAACCATAGAATCGTGGTAAGTTTACTGCATTAAAGAAAAGGACTGGACATTCAGCTTCTTGGTTTAAAGAACATGGTACTCCTGCTTAGAGGAAGATGGCTACGTTTGCATTGAATGCTAGGAAATGGCATCATAAACATGCTTATGGAGGTCCAATAAAGCCGTTCAGTTATCTTCCAATACCAGAAGTAAGATATTAAAACAGTAAATTATGAAAAGAATTATAATTATAGAAGACGATAGTTATCCATATCCAGAAGTTGAATCATACAAAGCATATGCAAACCCTTGTGAACATTGTCCAAACAATCCTGCAAATAATCAATATGCAAGTGGTGTGTGTAATTGTGTATTACCATATATGACTAATACAATTTATTGATTTATAACTAAATAAAAAATAATTAATTTTTTCCTTGTTTATGTCAAATATTTTTATTATCTTTGCAGAAAATTTAAGGTAATGAGAAAGTTTACATTAAAGGAGACTATCCAATTATGGATGGCTATTCATGATATTGAAAAAAGAGATTTGATTTTTTGGTTTGTTATGATACTTATAATAATAGCATCAATGATTTGCGTGTTTATTAAATGATTCATAATTAATAAGTTATAAAATAATTGAAAAATATTTTAAAAAAAGCTTGCGTATTTGAAAAATTTTTCGTATCTTTGCATAAAATTTGAAGCAATGGAAGAAAAACCAATTATAGTTTATAAGGCTGAAAAGAACGAAAAAGGCGAACGGGTTTGTATGGTTAACATTGCTATTCAAGAATCATGGTGTCAAGACTGTGATAGAGTAATGTTAAACATACAACCTCGTGGCAAATATGAGATTGATTTATATAAGTTACATAAAGATATAAATAATCCACATGATTCAAAGAATTATGATCTATGGTTAAGTAAATATCAATAAAATAAATAAAATATGATAAAGGAATTTAAATTTAACGATATGTCGTTTGAAGAATTTGCACATATGTTCGAGAAGTTTGAACAGTGGTATAACGAACAATACAAGGATGAAATCAATAAACAAAAGAAAGAGAAGGAAGATAAAAGACGAGAAGCTATATTGAAGGAACTTTGCTTTGCTCTTGATGAAAATCTTCGTAATATTGCTGATTTGTGTCATATCATCAACAAGTATAATTTTAATAACGAGCAATGTGTGTTGAATTGGCTTGATGAGTTAAATAAAATAAGTATTAAACATTAATATAAAAGCCTGTTAATCAGGCTTAAATCCAGGATAGCTTAGTTGGTAGAGCGGTGCATTTGTAATGCACAGGTCGTCAGTTCGAATCTGACTCTTGGATCAATTGCCTTATAGTGTAATGGTTAGCACGGGAGTCTCTAAAACTTTGAGTCCTGGTTCGAATCCAGGTGGGGCGACTAAATACTCATATGTAAATTGTTATTTTTAAAACCGTTCGGAGTTTTAGTTGAAGCTGGCCTCCGCGTCTTATTAGATAAGAATAAAAACTAACCCTTTATAAGGGGCATCCAGACGTTGCTGGTTACGGTTGATCCAGTAATAGCGGGATAGAGGAGAGGTTCCTTATTAACCTCATAAGCTAAAGACGCTGGTTCGAATCCAGCTCCCGCTACATAAGCTCGAAGTACAAGAGATCGAAGATGTTTCTCCTTATTAGTGCACGAATAAGTCGACGAAATCCAAATCGTATGTTGGCACAGTTTACCAATTCTGGGGTTAATTGAAAAATTGGTGTGTAGGGAATATAGCTCAGTGGTAGAGCAGCGGACTGTTAATCCGTTGATCGTAGGTTCGAATCCTTCTATTCCCGCATTGTTTAACATAATAATTTTGTTATGAATTTTGGAGAAGTAATTGAAAAGTTAAAAGGCGGTCATGCCGTTACTAGAAAAGAGTTTGGAAAACGTTATGTTTGGATGTTACCTAAAGAGAGATTGCATATTGATGACTATGACAGGAATCTTCCAATGGGTCATATAGCTTATTTGAATAATGGTGATATTACACAACATGAAACATTGTGTATGAAAACAGAAGACAATGAATTGATGGTTGGATGGACGCCGTCTGTTATTGACATTTTTGCCGACGATTGGATGTTGGTGTTTTGAGTTTGATTTTCCATAGGCTATCTGGAAGTAAATATGATAGCCTTTTTGGAGATGTGGTGTGAGTGGCTGAAACCAATTGTCTTGAAAACAATCAATCGCAGAAATGTGGTTC
>Ga0247608_10006415_pt1 | contig 12379 bp, 7 predicted proteins | sample 176DNAGHGlowgp2_FD_193490 | JGI IMG/M metagenome (GOLD analysis project Ga0247608, IMG submission 193490) | Sheep rumen microbial communities from Palmerston North, Manawatu-Wanganui, New Zealand - 1766 DNA GHGlow gp2 | ecosystem: Host-associated > Mammals > Digestive system > Stomach > Rumen ... | reverse complement strand
GATCATCCAATGTACTGAAGTCCAAAGTGTTGTAATACTTTGCCGAGGTGTTGACAATGTGCGGTAAAGAGTCGTAGGCGGGATCCTTCTTGCGCATGATAAGCACAGGGTAGGTGTAGGCGACCGGTTCGGAAACCGTAATGTAGAACGGGTCGTAGTTGGCCTTGTCGAAGTCGAAGCAGACGATGTCGTACTGGTTGGAGAGGGCGGTGAGGAACATCTTTTCCGGATCCGACTCGATGGTGATTTCCACCGGGCGGTGGAAATCCTTCTCCATCTGTTTGAGCACGTCGTGCTGGAAACCGATGACGGAACCTTGATAGACAAAGTAGTCGGCGGCGTGGTAGAAAAGGCAGACGGAGATGGTGTCGCTACGGGCGTGGTGCCTTTTCTTTTCCAGCTTGGCGATGTGGAACTTGGGCACAGCGGAACCCCGGCCGTGCACGAGCACAACCGTCGCGAGAACCAAGGACGCCACGATAAGGAATAGGAGGCTTGAGTGTTTCCTTCTCAAAACCAAGATTTTAGTTCGTCTCGACCATCAGGATGGTCTTCTCGGTGGTCTCACCCTCGTTGACCTGCACTTGCGCAGTGCCGGTGTACTTTTTGGCCAAACCGCCAACCGAGTCGATCTTCACGGCGTTGACGATCAGCAGAGCCGGATAGTTGAGCGTGTACTCGAAAACGCCGAGTCCGTTGGTCGGGAAATCCTGAACGCGCGCGATGTTGGTGTCGACGGCCAGTCCGGAGTTGTACTTCACCGTGTCGAAGGAAATGAGTGCGAAAGGCACCACAGAGTCAGCGTCCATGCCGTTGGACGAATAGTAGCAGGTGAGGCGCATTTTACAGGAATGGTCCTTCTTGCACTGGGTGAAGAAAAACACGCCCACTAACGCCACGATTATCGGCAGGAAAACTCTCATTTTTTTCATAAAGCTCTAATTCTTAAAACAAGTCGCAAAAATATAAAATATTTTGAAACAACGGGAGATTTGCAATAATATTGTGTTTTTTCAATTCCCCCGTCGGAGCGTATTCGTAATTTATGTACCTTTGCCGCCCCATTATTAATAATTGTAAACTAACGAAAATTTGGTGATTTGAAAAAGAAGTATGCATGGGCTGCCGTCGCCATTGTGGTGATACTGATTGTGATTGACCAGGTCATCAAGTTCTGGGTCAAGACGCATCTTGCCCTCGGTCAGACGATTCCGTTGCTTGGAGAGTGGTTCAACCTGCACTTTGTGGAGAACGAGGGTATGGCTTTCGGCATCAGCTTCGGGCAGCAGGTCGGCAAGTTCCTCCTGTCGCTCGTGCGCATCCTGCTGGCGGGCGCGCTTTGCTGGTACATCGCCAACCGCATACGCCGCGAAAAGATGGACTGGCTGGTGCTGAGCATCCTCTGCCTTGTCATCGCCGGCGCTTTCGGCAACATCCTCGACAGCATGTTCTACGGCATCCTCTTCACGGAAAGTGACTTCCTGCAGGTGGCGCAATGGTCGCCGGGGCACGGCTACGCCCCCTTCTTCTTCGGCAAGGTGGTGGATATGTTCTACCTCCGCATCTTCCCCTTTCCGGAAGGCTTCCCGATCTGGGGCGGCTCCTGGTTCTTCCCCGCCGTCTTCAACTTCGCCGACTCCTGCATCACCGTCGGCATCCTGCTAGCCATCATTTTCAACAACCGCATTTTCAACGATTTGGAGAAAAAAACCGAAGAAAATGTAGCAACCGAGCCCGAAGATGCGTCTCTAGAGCAGAAACAGTAAACAGTAAACAGTAAACAATAAACAGTAAACAATAAACAAACAGAAAGTACTATGAAATTATTAACCACTTTGAAAAAGCAACTGCTGTTACTGGCAGTTCTGGCCATCACCGCCCCCGTGTTCGCGGTGAATCCGCCCGATGAAGGCATGTGGCTGCCCATGTTCATCAAGAACTACAACTATGCCCAAATGCAAAAGATGGGTCTGAAACTGACGGCCGAACAGCTGTACGACATCAACAACTCCTCCCTGAAGGACGCCATCGTGCAACTCGGCGACGGCTTCTGCACCGGTGAGATGGTTTCCAAAGACGGCCTGATGTTCACCAACCACCACTGCGGCTACTCCTCCGTGGTGGAACTTTCCAGCGTGGAGCACGACTACCTCAACAACGGCTTCTTCGCCATGAGCAAGGAGGAAGAGCTTCCCGTCAACTTCCACGTCCACTTCCTCGAACGTATGGAGGATGTGACCGACATCGTGCTGGCCAAGGTCAACGACAAGACCACCGAGAGCGAGCGCGAGAAATACGTGGAGGAGGCCATCAAGAAACTGCGCAAGGACAACTCGCAGGACGGCCGCTACAAAGTCATCGTGAAACCCTTCTACGAAGGCAACGAGTACTACATGTTCGTCTACACGATGTATGAGGACGTGCGCCTCGTGGTCGCTCCCCCGAGCGCCATCGGCAAGTTCGGCGGAGACACCGACAACTGGATGTGGCCCCGCCACACCGGCGACTTCACCGTCTTCCGCATCTACACCGCCCCCGACGGCTCCCCCGCCAAGTACTCCAAGGACAATGTCCCGATGCACCCGAAACACTACCTGCCCGTCAGCCTGAAAGGCTACCAACCCGGCGACTACACCATGATTTGGGGTTACCCCGGCACCACCAACCGCTTCATGACCTCCTACGAGGTGCAGAACGAGATCGACATCAACGCCCCGGCCATCTATGAACCCCTCGATGTCATCCTCCCCGTGATGCACGACGCGATGGAAGCCACTACCAAGGTGCACCTGCAATACGCCGACAAACATGCCGGCCTGGCCAACTACTGGAAAAACCAGCACGGCGAAGTGGAAAGCCTGAAAGCCCTCAAAGTGGTGGAATCCAAAGCGAAACAAGAAGCTGAACTGACCAAGTGGATCAACGCCGACAAGAACCGTAAGGAGAAATACGGCAACTGCCTGGCCGAAATCGAGAAGATCTGCAAGGGCATCGACGGCGCGAAAGTCAAATCCGTGATGAACGGCAACCTGATGTTCTCCGCCTCCCCGACTATGCTCGCTACCCTGCGCCTGCAAAGCCAGCTGAAACTCAACAAGGGCGAGAAGAAATTCGACGACAACAAGGTGGAGAAGCTGCTGAAGAGCTTCGACAACTACAACAACGACACCGACCCCGCCACCGAGGCGAAGATCGTGGTGGCCTCTCTGAAGACGTGGGCCAAACATGACGAGCACAATCGTCCCGACCTGACCTTCTTCGCCAAGACCTACAAGAACAACTACGACGCCTTCGAGAAAGCCATGCTCAAGTCCATCTTCATCAGCAAGGAGAACTTCGAGAAATTCGTGAAGGCCCCGTCCAACAAGGTTTTGGAAAACGACCCCGCTTACAAATATTTCCAGGCGGTTTACAACTACCTGATGATGAACTCCAGCGTCTTCCGCGCTGACGAGCAACTGGAGGTTCCGCGCCGCACCTACATCGCCGCCCTGAAGGAAATGAACGCCTCCACACCGATGTATCCCGACGCCAACAGCACCATGCGCACCACCTTCGGCACCGTGTGTGACTACTACCCGGCCGACGGCGTGCACTACAACTACTACACCACCACGAAAGGTATCCTCGAGAAAGAGGTGCCCGGCGATTTCGAGTTCGACGTCCCCGCGAAGCTGAAAAAGCTCATTCTCGACAAGGACTTCGGCCAATATCTGGACAAGGACGGCACCATGCATGTCTGCTTCCTCTCCAACAATGACATCACCGGCGGCAACTCCGGCAGCCCGATCATGAATGCCAACGGCGAACTCATCGGCCTGGCCTTCGACGGCAACTGGGAGGCACTGAGCAGCGACATCGTGTTCAACACCGAGCTGCAGCGCTGCATCAACGTGGATGTGCGCTACGTCCTCTTCATCATCGACAAGTTCGGCGGCGCCGGCTATCTGCTCAAAGAGATGGACGTGCGGAAATAATCCCCTTCCATCGGATAAATTATCAAAACAAGAAGAGACGCACGGCCGTGCGTCTCTTCTTGTTTTTGGAGGAATCCGTTTTCGCTACTTCTGCCGTAAGGAAACCGCAAAACCGCCGCACGGCGCCATCCGCAGCTTCAGCACGCTCTTGGCTGTGACATCCTTCTTGGAAATCGTGTACTTTTGAGGGTTGTAGCTGTCACCGGGAAGACCGCTGGCATCTTTCGCATCGGTGTAGAGGGTGGCCTCGTATTTCACGCCCGGCTTCAGGAAATCTAGCTTCACTTCCACCTCACGGGCATTCTCGTCGGTGATGCCGCCGATATACCACACGTCGCGCGGATTCTGTAGGGACGCGCCATGGCACGTCTTTACAGAATCGGGAATTGCATAGACGAACCGCGTGGCACCAGAGATCACCCCTTTCTTGCCGTCAGCCAGCATTCCGACGCCGTCGGCGGCCTTGTTCAATGTGGAGATCTTCGGATGACGTGCCGTCACGATATACGCACCCGGTTCCGCCATAAGGTAGAGGCTGGTATCCCAATCCACGGCCACGTCCTTGATGAACTGGAAGGCGTCCATGAAGGGCTCGTAATGCTCAGGGAAGTCGGCGGCCATCTGCAGCGGCGAATAGAAGGTGACGTACAGTCCCAACTGGTTGCAGATGGTGTGCCGCATCTTGTCGCCCTTGTCCCAGCTGACAATCTTCTCCATGTCGGTCTCGAAGATGCCGGGGGTGTAGTCCATCGGGCCGCCCTGCAAGCGCGTGAACGGCAGGATGGTGGTGTGTCCGGGCTTGATACGGCCGCGGAACTCGGTGCCCATCGCGCTTTCGTTGCCGATCATGTTGGGCCAGGTGCGGCACAGTCCCGTCGGACGGACGGCCTCGTGAGCATTGACCATAATATGATGCTTGGCCGCCTCCACGACGGCGTAGTGGTAATGGTTGATGATGGGCTGGCTGTAGTGTCCCTCGCCATGCGGCAGAATATGACCCACATAGCCGCTCTTCACCGCATCGTAGCCGTATTGGTTCATCAGATTGTAGGCCCGCTCCATCCATCGCTCGTAATTGATGGTAGAGGAAGAACTTTCGTGGTGCATAATGAGCCGGATACCCTTTTCGTGGGCATACTTGTTCAGCGCAGGCAGGTCGAAATCGGGATAAGGCGTCAGGAAATCGAAGACGAAGTCCTTGTCTTTGCCGTACCAGTCTTCCCAACCGACATTCCACCCCTCGATGAGCAGGGCATCGAAACCGTGGGCAGCGGCAAAATCGATGTAGCGGCGCACATTCTCGGTGTTGGCGGCATGGCGACCGTGGGGTGTGGCTTTGGTGTAGTCGGTGACACCCTCCACCTCGGGTGCGACATCCTTGTTGTCGGGCACGCTGAGCCGCACCGACGGGAAATCGTTGGTGTAGCTCCAGCAATTCTTGTCGGAGATCATCTCCCACCAAACGCCCATATACTTCACAGGGTGAATCCAGGAGACATCCTTGATAGCGCACGGCTCGTTAAGGTTGAGAATCAGGCGCGAGGCGAGCACGTCGGTGGCCTTCTCGCACACCTGCACGGTGCGCCACGGCGTGTGACACGGCGCTTGCAGACGACCCTTGTAATTCGTGGCGTCCGGCGAGAGCCAAGCACGGAAGACAAAGTTCTTGTCGTCGAGGTCCAGGTGCATGGTCGGGTAATCCAGCACCGCCGCCTCGTGGATGTTCACATACAATCCGTCAGCCGTTTTCATCTGCAAGGCGGTCTGCACGCCAGTGGGTGAGAAGTTCTTCCACGGCCAACCGCAGCCCTTGTGCGCGTCATCGTACAAGCCACGGATTTCCGACAGTTTCGACTCGGTGAAGTTGTACTCCTGCGTGTCGTAGTCGCCGGGAATCCACCAAGCGGTGTGGTCGCCGGTCATGGCGAACTCAGTCAACTCCTCCGTAATCCAGAAGTAGGCTAAGGCATTCTTCACTGGGAACTCGTAGCGGAAGCCGAGACCGTCGTCATAAAGACGGAAGCGGATGCGCATTACGGTGGCCTTCTTTTCGGTGGAGTGGTCCATGCTCTCCACGGAACCGACCGGCTGTTCGAGGGTCACGAGCATCTCGTTGTAGTGGTTGCGGATGTGGGCCTCCTCGCCCCATACGGGTTCCCACGTCTCGTCGAACGAACTGAAGGCCTTGTCTTTGAGCACGAATGCGTGTGCAAGGTCGTCGCGCCATTCGAGGGTGAAGCCCATGCGCGAGGGCAGCACCACCGGTTTCCCTGCGCGGTTGAGTGCATACTGCGGCTGCCCGTTCACCACCGCGAACTGGAGCTGTAGCCGTCCGTCAGGACTGTTCAATGTCAGCGCATCCGCCGGCATGGCGGGCGCTTTGGGATATTGCTGGGCAAAGGACGGCAACACTAATAATGCCGCAAAAAACAGGATAAAAGCGTATGTTTTTTTCATAATCCGATTATTTTCTGAGCGCAAAAATACAATTATCTCGTTTGTTTATTCTTCTGTTTTCAGATTTCCCGAAGTGACACGGCAAAGCCCCCGCACGGAGCCATCCGCAGCTTCAGCACGCTTTTGGCCGTGACTTTCTTTTTGGTGATGGTGTAGGCCTGCGGGTTGTATTTCAGTGACTTGTGATTTGTGACTTGTGAACTGTTTTCGGGTAATCCGCAGGCATCAGGGGCATCGGCATAGATGGTGGCCTCGTATTTGACGCCGGGTTTCAGGAAATCCAGTTTCACCTCCACCTCTCGGGCGTTCTCGTCGGTGATGCCACCGATATACCACACATCTCGCGGGTTCTGTAGAGACGCGCCATGGCACGTCTCCACGGTGTCAGGAATCGCATAGACGAATCGCGTGGCACCGGAAATCACCCCTTTCTTGCCGTCGGCCAACGCCCCTACCCCGTCGGCAGCCTTGTTCAATGACGACAGCTTCGGGTGGCGGGCCGTCACGATGTACGCACCGGGCTCGGCCTCCAAATAGAGGCTCTTGTCCCAGTCCACGGCCACATCCTTGATGAACTGGAAGGCGTCCATGAAGGGCTCATAATGCTCGGGAAGGTCGGCGGCCATCTGCAACGGCGAGTAGAAGGTGACGTAGAGGCCCAACTGGTTGCAGATGGTATGGCTCATCCGGTTGCCCTGCTGCCAGCTTACGAACTTGCCGATGTCGGTCTGGAAGATGCCGGGGGTGTAGTCCATCGGGCCGCCTTGAAGCCGCGTGAACGGCAGGATGGTGGTGTGCCCCGGATGGATCTTGCCCTTGAACTCGGTGCCCATCGCACTCTCGTTGCCGATCATATTGGGCCAGGTGCGACAGAGCCCCGTCGGGCGCACGGCCTCGTGGGCATCCACCATAATGTGGTGCCGGGCCGCCTCGGTCACCGCATAGTGGTAATGGTTGTTGATCGGCTGGCTGAAATGGTTCTCACCGTACGGCAGGATGTCGCCCACATAGCCGCTCTTCACCGCATCATAGCCGTATTGGTTCATCAGATTGTAGGCTTTCTCCATCCAACGTTCGTAATTCGCTGTGGAAGAAGAGGTTTCGTGGTGCATAATCAGCCGTATGCCCTTCTCGTGGGCGTACTTGTTCAGCGCGGGCAGGTCGAAGTCGGGGTACGGGGTGACAAAATCGAACACGTAGTATTTCTGGTTGCCGACCCAGTCCTCCCAGCCGATGTTCCACCCCTCGATGAGGATGGCATCGAAGCCGTTGGCGGCCGCAAAGTCGATAAAACGGCGCACATTGGCGTTGTTGGCGCCATGGTGACCGTTGGGCTTGGCATTCGCGTAGTCCGTGACGCCCTCGCCCTCGTCGCCGGGCAACCGCACGGAACGGAAGTCATCGGTATAGTTCCACGAACTCTTGCCGGTAATCATCTCCCACCAGACACCCATGTACTTCACAGGATGAATCCAGGAGACATCCTCGATGGCGCAGGGCTCGTTGAGGTTGAGAATCAGGCGCGAGGCGAGCACGTCGGTGGCCTTCTCGCAGACCATCACGGTGCGCCAGGGCGTGTGACAGGGCGCCTGCAGCCGACCTTTCACCCCTTCCGCGTCCGGGGTGAGCGAAGCACGGAAAACGAGGCTCGTCGTGTCAATCAGCAGGTGCATGGTCGGGAAGTTGAGAGCCGCCGCCTCATGGATGTTAAGGTACAGCCCGTCAGCAGTTTTCATCTGCAAAGCCGTCTGCACGGCGGAATTGGAGAAGACGCTCCAAACCCCGTCGTAGGTGCGGTGCATCGCCTCGGCGCGATCCGGAATCTCCGACAGCTTCGACTCGGTATAGTTGTACTCCTGCGTGTCGTAGTCGCCGGGAATCCACCACGCGGTATGGTCGCCGGCCATGGCAAACTCGGTCAGCTCATCTGCTATCTTGAAGTAAGTCAGTGCGTTCTCGTAGGGAAACTCGTAGCGGAACGCCAAGCCGTCGTCGTAAAGGCGGAAGCGAATCTGCATGACGGTGGCACGGGGAATCACCTTGCCCTGCCAGTCGAGAGCCCCATGCTGTTCCAACGTGACAAGCAGCTCGTTGTAGTGGTTGCGGATAGAGGCCTCCTCGCCCCAGACCGGCTCCCACGTCTCATCGAACGTGCTTTTCTTTGAGTTCGTCAGGGTGAAGTCGTGGTCAAGGCTTTTGCGCCCGATGAGGGTGAAACCCATCCGCGAGGGCAGCACCACAGGCTTCCCTGCACGGTCAAGGGTGTATTGCGGGTGGCCGTCCACCACCGCGAACCTGAGCATCAGCTGCCCGTCGGGACTTTGCAATGTGACGGCATCCGCAGGCATCGCGGACGCTTTCGGATGGTCTTGGGCATACGCTGTGAACGTAAACAAGGAGACGCTAAACAGAATCAGGAGGTATAATTTTTTCATAATGAAACGGTTTATCAATCAATATAGAAGGTGCAAAAATAACAATTTTATAATGACAACACATATCCGAAATTTGTGTACCTTTGCCGTCCGATATGCTATATCAACCACTATGATTATCGCCGTTTATGAATCATCGGATACGAACCTTACTCGCCGCAGTCTTTTTTGCCGCGTTCGAACTCTTTTTCACCACCGCCATGGCGCAGATTTCCCCGCTTGACTTAGGGCTTCGCGATGCGACGGACGGCATCGACCGCTACCGCATCCTCTACAACACCCATGTGCAGGCCAATTCCATGGGGGTGGAGGTGAGCTACGCCGGCATCGACACCTTGGACATCGAACTGCCCCCCGACTTCCAGACCATCCCGCTCGGTCCGCATACCGACTTCGGCGGCCTCATCCTCTACGTCACCAACAATGCGAGACACGGCACCCTGTTCTCCCTGAACAGCCCGTCGGAGCCGGTGGCGTTGGACAAGGCACTGGTCGATAACGGGGACTTCCGCAGCGTACCGCCATTAGCTACTGGCGACAAGCTACTCATCCTCAATGATTTGAAACCGTGGACCGAGCGCATCGGCTACGGCTACTGCATCCATCGCCACGACATACTGCTGTTGCACGACGGCATCGCCGCCAACGCGCCTATCGCACCGTGGAACACCGACTCCACCCAGTTGCAGGCTGCCGTCGTGAACGTCGATACAAAACCGAAGGTCTTCCGAGGCCTCAACCTGTTCCGTACCGAGCAGTCGCAGTTCAAGACCTACTGCCTGAATGTGAGCGGACAGTGCAATGTGCTGATTGAGGACGTGCACGTGACCACACCCAAGAGCCGGATGACCGCCGACGGGGTCTTCGGGGTGACCAGCTCGGTGGGTGTCACCTTCCGCGATGTGACCGTTGACGGCACCTACTCGGGGTACGGCATCTCACGCGACTACGGCTATGCCTTCTCCCTCAACAACCTCTGGAACACCACTTTCGAACGGGTGACCGCCGATGGCAACTGGGGAGTATTCGGCACCAACTACCTGTCGAACACCACCTTGCGCGACTGCGACCTCAACCGTTTCGACATCCACTGTTACGGCCGCGACGTCCTGCTGGAACGGTGCACCTTACGCCAGCGGCAAACCCAGTTCTCCTCGATGTACGGCACCGTCACCTTCGACTCGTGCCGCTTTATCGACTGCATCCCGGTGCGCATCCGCTCCAGCTACAACGCCTACACCCCCTTCGACATCGTGATGCGCGACTGCATCTTCGAAGTCACGCCTCGCTACCACTCGCTAGTCAACGTCATGCTGCTCGACACGGCCACCAATTCCCGTCCGGAGTTAGCGGCCAAATGCTGGCCCAACCTGCGGGTCACCAACATGACAGTGGTGGCACCCGCCACGGTCGGCACCCTCAACCTCTATTACCCCTCCGGCGCGACCCGCGAGCTCAAAAAACCGGTAGACTATCTTGACAACGTGGTGGTCGAGGGGCTGAAAGTGGTGCGCCCCAACGGGAAGCCCGCCAAGATGAACGTCCGCCTCTCCACCCGCGAATTCATCACCGTCAAGAAAATGGGATTCTCGATTGACGGAAATCCCAAACTGTAATGCGATTGAATGATAACATTGTGAGACCCAAACGATGAACACGATGACCTACAAAATCAACAAAGGACTGGATCTGAAGTTGGACGGCGCCGCGCCCGACACGCCGTTAGACTTCGTTTTGCCCGAAACCTTCCACATCCGGCCATCCGATTTCCGGTGGTTGAAACCCAAATTGCTCGTGCAGGCTGGCGACCACGTGGAAATCGGCACCCCGTTGTTCCACGACAAAGCGGATGAACGTGTCGTCATTGTCTCTCCCATTGCAGGCACGGTGCGGGAGATTGTGCGCGGCGAGAAGCGGATCATCGAGGAGATCACGATTGCCCGCGACGTGGACGCGCCCACGGAAAGAACCATCCATTTCGAGCCACCGACCGACGGAGAGGCTGTCCGCAAGTTGTTGCTACAGAATGGTCTGTGGCCTTCTCTGCGACAACGCCCCTACGCCACCATCCCCAGTCCCGATGCGAAGCCAAAAGCTGTATTCGTCTCCTGTTTCGACAGCAACCCGCTCGCCCCGGACTTCAATGTGCTGATGCGTGGCAAGGAGGAGGATTTCCGGCAGGGAATCAAGATGCTGCAACTGGCCGTCGGCGACGCGACCGTACATATCTGTATGCGAGAAAGGGCTGACAACCAATTCTTTGAACCTGTCGAAAATGTTCAAACGCACTACTTCAGCGGTCCGCACCCCGCAGGGAATGTCGGCACTCAAATTCACCGTATAGACCCCATCGACAAGGGCGAAACGGTCTGGTTCCTCGACCCGCAAGAGGTGGCCCGCATCGGTCGGTTCTTTACGGAACAGACGCTGCAATTCGGGAAAACCGCTGTGCTGACGGGGCCCGCCGTCAAGAGCACCGGCTACTTCGACACGATTTACGGTGCGGATCTGTCCGCGCTGTTCGCCGACAACCTCACACAGGAGAATGTCCGCATCATCAGCGGCAGCATACTGAGCGGCAGCAAGTTGGGGGACTTCCCCACCCTCGCTTTCCACGACCGGCAGATCACGGTCATTGCGGAGGGCGGCCAACGCGAAATCCTCGGATGGTTACTGCCGGGGCTGAAGAAATGGAGCCTCTCGCACACGTTCCTGTCGTGGCTCACCCCGAAGCGCACCTACGATGTCAACACCTCGCTCCATGGCGGCCGCCGCGCCGTCATGATGACCGACGTCTATGACAAGGTCTTCCCCTTCGACCTGATGCCTCTGCAGCTACTCAAGGCCTGCGAGATCAAGGACATCGAACAGATGGAAGCCCTCGGCATCTACGAAGTCGATAGCGAGGACTTCGCCCTCTGCGAACTCGTCTGCCCCTCCAAAAAGGAGTGGCAACAAATCGTCGAAGACGCCCTCTTGGAATTAAAAATGCAGAATCAATGATAATAAATATCTTCCTTAAACAGCCTCGGAGAGGCAACACGCGCGAAGCGCAAGTAACCCCACACAAGGCGAAGCCGCAGTGTGGGGCAGGTCACGGCAGACAGTTTCAGACTGCGGAAACAGCGACAAGTAAGATACGAAGCGCAGTGTGGGGCGCGATCCTAATCATGCTCCTGCTGGCCGGATTGACGACACAGGCCCAAACCCAGCCCACCTGGGAATCCCTCAACCAGCGCGGCTACCCGCAGTGGTTCCAAGACGCGAAGCTCGGCATCTTCATCCACTGGGGACTCTACTCCGTGCCCGCCTACGCCTCCAAGGAGGGCTACGGCGAATGGTTCTACCGCGGGCTGATGCAGAAAGTGCCCGAGCGGACGCGCATCATGAGCTACTACGCCGACACCACCAAGCCCGTCTTCGACCAATACAAGGAGCTCACCAAATTCTGGCACGCAGAGCTTTGGAATCCCGACGATTGGGCGCAAATGTTCAAGGATGCCGGCGCGA
>Ga0247608_10006411_pt1 | contig 12383 bp, 13 predicted proteins | sample 176DNAGHGlowgp2_FD_193490 | JGI IMG/M metagenome (GOLD analysis project Ga0247608, IMG submission 193490) | Sheep rumen microbial communities from Palmerston North, Manawatu-Wanganui, New Zealand - 1766 DNA GHGlow gp2 | ecosystem: Host-associated > Mammals > Digestive system > Stomach > Rumen ... | reverse complement strand
GGTCGCCAAAGCATACACTGTGAAGCAGTAAGAAGTATCCGTGAGGACTTCAATTTCTCGATGTGTTTGAGTATATTTCAACACATTTTGAGTGGCAGGTTAATCATGATTGAACAGCAGAAAATGTATCAGGTCTCGACCTTGCAGGCGTTGATGCTTGGGTATTCAAGATCTGTCATTACGGTGGAGGAGCTTTTGCAGCATGGCGATACGGGCCTCGGTACCTTTGAGGATGTGGACGGAGAGATGATAGTGCTTGACGGATCATGCTACCGCGCGACCAATGACGGCACCGTAACGGAAGCTCCCATGGATACCGGCGTTCCCTTTGCGTCGGTCACGCGGCTTGCGGGAAGCAGAGCCTTTGAGCTTGGATGCTTTCAGGGGATCGATGACCTGAAGACCGCATTGACGCTGAAGGTAGAGGAGGATTTCGGACTTAACAGCATGCATGTCGTTCGTATCGATGGGAGCTTTGAAAAGGTAAGTGCGAGGTCTGAAACGGGCACACGTGCTCATCATGTAACTCTTAAGGATGCGCTCAGCAAGACTCAGAGGGATTTTTTCTTTGATAATGTGAAGGGCTCCCTTGTTTGCATATATTATCCCGATCACATGGACGGCATCAATGCCGCCGGGTGGCATTTTCATTTCGTTTCGGAGGACAGGAAGCTTGGCGGACATGTATTTGATGTGAAGATGAAGGAAGGCCGCGCGCTCCTTGACAAGATTAGTGTGATCGAGATCAGGCTCCCGAGCGACGCCGCGTTTGACACCTATTCGCTGAAGTCTGCTTCCGCGGATGATGTCAAAAAAGTAGAACAGGGGAAAAAGTAGAGACCGGACGCATGCGCTGTGCGTGCGACCGGGAAAACGGTATGGTAGGATAAGGCTTATCGGTACGGTTCTGCACCCTTTTTCTATTCACTTTTATAATCAATCAAACTCCGCCGAATAGGCGGAGTTATATAAGATACAATGGTTAGCTTATGCTAACCTCAAAATGATCTTTAGTACATGGTAAGGAGGATGGCAATGACCAAATTAAAGAAGACAGTCAAAGCATACGGAAGGATCTATCAAAAGGTGTTAAAGGCAGGGAAAATTGATCGCCGTGAAGAAAAACTCACCGCTTACATGAAACGACTTACCTGGATGTACCGATCAGAGCTCTTCAAAAAGCATAATGATTATCCTTCAACAAATACCACTCACATATACGCAGTGATCGCGATGTGTCTGGAATTAAAGAAATTAGGATTTGATGATCGGAAGATCATTGAGACTGTAAACGCGGGATTTGAAAGACGTAGAAACTTCTTTAAGAGGCTTATCAAATGTGTGAACATCCTTCCGAACAGCTTTGATATCGCAAGAAAATGGAATATTGAAGACCATGATAAACGGGTGAAGGACGGGAGTATCACTTACGATTACTTTAACGTTTCCAAAGACAAGGTCGAATACGACATCTCAAAATGCATGTATGTTGAGATGTTTAAAACATACGGGATACGGGAACTATGCAAGATCTTCTGCATGACGGACGAGTTTGCATATAGTCATCTTACGAAGCATGTGAAGTTTATTAGGCATTCCGATCTTTCTGACGGACCTGCATGTCATGACGAGGTGATAAGAAAATAATGAAGAATTACATGAAGGAAGGCCGGCTTTTATGTGGCTTCTTTTAAGAAGGGAGGATAAATGAAATGGGACTATTCAAAAACTTTGTGAACCAGACAAGGAAGCCGGAAGGTTTTCTGGGAAAAATGATGGTGAACGGAATGTTCATGAGCAGATTTGAAGCACTTTGGATGGAACTTTCCGGATCAACATTACTCGTAGGCAGAAAGTAGGTGGAAAGGTTGCAGAAATATCATATAGAGAAGAACACTGTACAGGAGACGCTGATCATACCTCTTTACGGCAGAAAGGTTTGTTCTGACAGGTTTCCTCATCTTTTTAAGGATCCGGAGGCGGAGCGCATCTGCAACATGCTTGATTACGACTTTGCGGAAAAGGGCAAACGGATGGAATCCGGGGCAGGTTTATTTGGTGCGCTGGAGGTTGCTCAGCGCCAATACGATATCGCGTGTGAAGTGAAGGATTATTTGAAGACGCGTCCGAATGCTGCGGTTGTCAATCTCGGATGCGGCCTGGATGATACCTTCTGTAAGTGCGATAATGGTACCTGCAAGGGTTACAACATCGACATGCCGGATGTGATAAGGGTAAGAAAAGAACTTCTCCCCGAAAAGGACAGGGAGAAGAATCTTGGTTTCGACCTGAATGACGAAAACTGGATGGATGAGATCGATGCCGGCGAAGGCGCGATATTCTATGCTACGGGCGTGTTCTATTATTTCAAGAGAGAAGATGTACAGGCCTTGTTTGCAAAGATGGCCAAGCGTTTCCCGGGAGCCGTGCTTGTATTTGATGCCTGCAACAAACGTGGAGCAAAGATGATGACCAAGACTTGGCTCAAAGAAGCCGGGATAAGTGATGTCGGAGCTTTCTTTTCGCTGGAGAGTCACACCGAGCTTGAAGGATGGAGCGGGGATTTCAAAACCGTTTCAGCAAAGAGTTATATGCGAGGCTACAGGGATATCTACAAAGATGTAAGGTTCCTTCATAAACTGATGATCCTTTTTTGTGACGGGCTGGTAAAGATGATCATCGTAAAGATAGAGTTTAAGTGATGAGTATGCTCAAACTGTTGGTTATATTCCCTGCGGCGTCTGCGCTTGCTGCATGGATCTGTTAATTGTTTTGAAAGGAGTAGCATGCGATGATAGTAGTAAAGGTAATGATCGAAGGTCTGGGGCTGGGTTTCATGCTGTATCTTATCTGTGCTTTGGGTATCAGAAACGGAGCGGTAGGCATGGTTCATCTATACAGCAGCGAAGTTCAGAGACGTGTGGTCGAAAACGGCATTACGACAGAAGAGGCGATAAAAAGAAGGAGCATTCTCTTTAAATGCTTATGTATCCCCGGCTATTTCATTTACGTTCTTGTCTGTGCGTACGCGATCAACGGAGCAAGAGGTTTTGCAAGTGGCTTCTGGCAGATGTTTATGATCCTTTCAATCATGAACCTGATCGACAGGATCCTTGTGGACGGGTACTGGGTAGGGCATACAAATGCATGGAATATACCCGGTACAGAGGACCTGAAACCATATATCACGGCAAATGATAAGAAGAAAAAGTGGATCATGGGAACAGTCGGAATGGCAGTCATTTCTGCAGCTCTTTCCGGTATCATGTGCCTTATATTAAGATGATGAAAGGGCTTTAAATATGTTTTCCTTTCTGCGTGACCCGGCCGACAGTCGCCGGTAATAATGCCGGATATCCACACCGAGCAACAGATATTTTGATGTCCGGACTTATCTCATGAACCAATCCGTTTCCTGCATCACGTGCTTCAGGTTTTCGCTATTCCGGCTGCAGGCGGATCCCCTTTAGAATCGTACGATTGGTATATCATATTTTGCCATATGAATATGTCGATGTCGATATCATACTTGTTTCTGAAAAAACTGCCTCAGGACGCCCCGTAATCAAATATTTATATTTGTTTTACAAATTGATTAGCACTCACCTATTGACAGTGCTAATAAACGGTGCTATAACATGCGTAGAACAAAGGAACAGAGAAGATCTTTATAAGACCAAAACGCTCCTTCCATTGCTCATAAAACTAATCAACCACAGTTTTTTGAGAGGAGGAATGTATTATGTTGTTACCGAGTATTTTTGGAGAAAACTTATTGGACGATCTCATGGATCTGCCGAGGTTCGAGTTCCCTGATATTGACAGGAAGCTTTACGGAAAGAATGCAGCGCATGTCATGAAGACTGATGTGCGTGAGCATGAGGGTGGCTACGAGGTGGATATCGATCTGCCCGGCTTCAAGAAGGATGAGATAAAGCTTGCCCTTGAAAACGGTTATTTGACTGTTGCTGCCGGCAAGGCTCTCAACAGTGATGAAAAGGATAAGAAGGGCAAGGTCATCCGCCAGGAAAGATATTCCGGCTCGATGCAGAGAAGCTTCTATGTCGGTGAGAATGTGACCGAAGAGGAAATCAAGGCAAAGTTCGAGGACGGGGTATTAAAGCTCACGGTTCCTAAAAAGGAAAAGGCAGAAGTGCCTGAGAAGAAACTGATACAGATCGAAGGATAAGCAATAGTTGTACAGCCGCCTGTTTGACAGGTGGCTGTATTTTTTTGTGTGAAGGTGATTTTGGGAAATGATCATATTCTCATTGCTTTTTTCGATTCTTAGTGTTATCATACAGGCGATGAAAAAATGTTCAGGCAGACTCCGCCGTGCAGGCGGAGTTAAATAAGGCATCAGGGTTAGCGTATGCTAACGCATCGACAACGTATACATGACAGATTCCTTAGCGGGAATAGGCACCGGCATGCCGGCGAAAAAATTGACGAATGAGAATGCTAAAAACCGCATGCCGCGTCTTAAGGATCCTGCTTTTGAGATACCTTTACCAAAGTATTTGCCGAACGAAAAGCCGGTAATAAGGAAAGGATATCCGCACTGCGGATATATGGCAGCACATACAAAAGAATATGTGGAAGAGATGGAAAGCTTTATCACAAAAAGATGAGTTGTATCCGTGATGAAGTAAACTACAACGGAGTGATAGAGAAGAGGTTTGTATAACGTGATAATCACAGCAGTTGCGGTCGGAACCAGAGGCGATGTAAATCCACTGGCTGAGCTCGGCGAGGAAATGATAAGAAGAGGGCATGAGTTCAGGATACTGACATCCGAAGCCTTCCGCCCGTCTCATTCATACACCGGAATTTTTCTTAATATGTAACTATTCAGAACCATGCAGGAATGACCGGACGAGTCATGCCCCGCATGAACTCGGATGGTTATTTCTGCGTGGTTCTAATAGCAGACGTCCGTCACATGAGCAAAAACCGATGCCTTGGGCAGAGGTTTTGCGAATGTGATGGGCGGGTGCTGAATAGTTACCTTAATATTTAATAAGATAGAGATAACATTTATGCTATAATAATTCTTGTGATCATATTCTGAAAAAATAAAAAAGGAGTCACTATGCAAGTTATCGACTATTTTGAAAGCGATAGGCAGAGCCACTGGCTTGATGAGATAAAGCGGGCAGACTGGGGAGCGGCAGCGTTCCTGCATGAGCTTTTGACCGGCGGAACCTTCTTTGAAACTGTGGGTGAAAGATCAAAAGTACTGCTTTTAACAGATGGAGACGAACTGATCTCTTTCTGCACGTATGCGGAAAAGGACGATATCCGGCCCACAGACCTTACGCCGTGGATTGGATTTGTTTATACATTCCCTGCCCGCAGAGGGCATCGTTATGTGGGGCTTTTGATGGATGCGGCGGAAAGACTTGCCCAAAAAGACGGTGTGCCTAAGATATATATTTCGACCAATCATGTCGGGCTGTATGAGAAATACGGTTGCGAATTCATGACCGAAATGAATGATATGAACAAAGAGCCGTCCCGCGTATATGTAAAGCATGTCGGAAGGCCGCAGATGACACTCAGAGATTTCAAAAAAGAAGATGCGAAGACCATAGCTTCGTGGATCCGGACGGAGGAAGAGTTATACAAGTGGTCAGCAGACCGCTTTAATAAGTTTCCGCTTTCGGGAGATGACATTAATCAAAACTATGCGCCGCAGATCGAAACAGGGCGTTTCTTTCCCCTTACGGCGGCAGATGATAAAGGCAATGTCGTGGGCCATTTTATCATAAGGTATCCTAAGGCCGATGATGACAGCTCCGTGCGTTTCGGCTTTGTAATAGTTGATCCTGCGCATCGCGGGAAAGGCTGCGGAAAAGAAATGCTGAGGCTTGGAACAGAATACGTAAAGAAACATCGTTTAGCAGTAAGGATCGATCTTGGGGTGTTTGCAAACAACGATGGAGCAAGGCATTGTTACGAGGCGGCAGGCTTTAAGGCATATGGCGAACGTGAATGCGAGATGCCGATAGGCACATGGAAATGCATCGACATGGAGATGTTTGTTTGAAAAATGTAACTATGACTTGAGACCCGGGGACGGGGTCAGAGTCTCATTTTCAGATGATTCCGGCCTTGCTCCAACAGTTGCTAAACTTGTTGCCGATATTTGACATGCATATGGCCTGCTTATCTGCTGATGAAAAAATGCTTTGGTTCTGACTTGATTATGACACATTTTTTATTTGCATTTGTATAATAAAGCGTGTATAATTACGTTAGTCCGTTTGAGTTGCAAGAGATGTTGCGCAGACGGAGAATAATGCATAAGCATATAAATTATCGGAGGTGGTAAACATGAGAATCAGGAAATTAGTTACGGCTGTTACATCGCTTTGCATGGCTCTTGGCTGCATTGCAGGAGCTGCTTACGCAGAGCCTACGCTCGGCGGCGGAGACGTGACAGGCGGCTGGGAGTTCAGCGACATAGCTGCCCAAAATGTCAGCGAGGATGAGCAGGCCATTTTGAATAAGGCGCTCGAGGAATTAGAAGGGGTTAGTTATGAAGCAGTAGATGTTATTGCTTCCCAGGTCGTAGCCGGCAAGAATCTGGCATTTTTGTGCAAGGCTTCGGTCGTTTCGCCTGACGCAGTTCCTTACTGGGCAATAGTTACGGTTTACAAGGATGTTGCCGGAGATGCAACCGTGTCCAACATTGCAAAGATCGACCCTGCTGATGTTAATACAAAGGAAAATGCAGATGAGGTCGAGAGCGGTTCATGGTACAGCGAAGAAAAGGAAAACGCAGCCGAGGTTCCCGAGAGTGTAAAGAACGCGCTTGACATGAACATTGGCGTAACGCTTTCTCCTATTGCCGTACTCGGAACACAGGTAGTTGCAGGAACAAATTACTGCGTTCTTTGCTATGGTACCACAGTTACCGCAGAGCCCGTGACAGGCCTTTATGAAGTTGATGTATATGCCGGCCTCGATGGCAATGCCGAGATAACCGACATAGCTCCTTTGGATCTTGCATCTTATGTACAGCGTCCGGTTGAAGACGATCCCGAGCCTACAACAGGCGAGGTAACAGCTGATCTCGCACCCGCAGGCCTTCTTATCGCCATGATGCTTGCTTCCTGTGTTGCACTTGCAATGACCTGTTCTTTAAGGAAAAAGAACAGATAATGAGACCCGGGGACGGGGTCATAGTCTCATTTTTAATGAGACCCGGGGACGGGGTCATAGTCTCATTTTTGACAAAACAGTATATAATTAGACCCGGGGACGGAGTCCCCGGGTCTAACTTTTGTCTGACGCTCAGGCTTTCTTTTTAGAGAAAAGCATAATTCCAAGTGACGCGCTCATTGCAAGTAAGAGTACCGCGTAGGGGGCAAAATCACCTGAAGGCTGTGCCGTGTCCGGAGCACTGTCAAGAGGTCCGTTATATACAAGGTTGATATCATCGATATATCCCCAGCCTGTAGCACTGCCGCTTATTGTGATGGTAATAGGAGTACTTGACTGATCTTCAGCTATCTCGAAATCTGTCGATACGGTATTCCAGTTTTCCCAGCCTGCAGTCTTAAGACCTTCGGTCATATTTCCGGCAACCGAAACGGTCATGGTGCAGAGGCCGTCATCGCCCATAAGAGCTGCCGAAAGAGTATACTTTCCGGCGGGAAGAGAAGCGATGTTCTGTGACATGATCAGGTTTCCGCCGGGCGCATTGTCCTCGAACCAGTAGTTGATGGAAGTTGAATCCGCGTGACCGCAGTCATTTTTCCATGAAACGGTTCCGTTGGGGCCGACTGCCGTCCAGGTGCTGTCATCAACAGACCATACAGCGCCGTCCGCCCAGATGTCACCGGCAAAAGTGCCGTCCGTCACAAGCTGATCCCCGGCAGATACTGCCATGGCAGGTGTGAGGAACGTGCAGGCGCAGAGTGAACTCAAAGCTGCAGTTGTCAGGATCTTAGTAAGTTTTTTCATGATTTGTAACCCTCCGTAAAGTTTTTGTTTTGCGCAACCCCTTATTGCGCAACCGATTGTTCAACCTTTTTTGATTGTAACATAAGTTTCCGCGTTTGACAATACTTTTTTGTTGCATTTCCTCTACCGAAGTGCTATAATTCCCAAATTCAATTTGATTTTGCGGAGAATACCATGAGAGACCTGACAAAAGGAAATCCAAGATCGGTGATACTGTCGTTTGCGCTTCCGGTCATGATAGGCTATATGCTGCAGCTTTGCTACAGCATGGCAGATACAAGAATAGTAAGCACCTTTTTAGGGGAAGATGCCTTGAGCGCGGTCGGAGCGACGACGGCGCTGTCGGGGCTTATAATAGGTTTCTTAAACGGCCTTACAAACGGATTTGCGGTCATCGTGGCCAGATATTTCGGCGCAAAGGATGAGAATAATCTTAAAAAAAGCGTTGCCGCGTCGCTGAGCGCGGGGCTCATAATCTCGGCAGGTCTTACGGCCGTCTCTCTGTTCGGCCTGACAAAGATCCTTCAGCTTTTAAATGTCCCGGAAGAAGTCTTTTCGGTGGCATACCGTTACATCTTCATAATCATTGCGGGAATGACGATGTCGATGCTTTACAACATCTGCGCCGCTTTCCTGCGGGCGCTCGGCGATACGCTTATGCCGACGGTATTTCTTTTTGTATCGGTCGTTTTAAACATCTTCGGTGACATCTTCTGCATAAAAGTGCTCGGAATGGGAGTGGAGGGCGCCGCCGCCGCGACCGTTGTTGCTCAGTCGATAGCGTTTGCCGCGTGCTTTTTCTACATGTTGAAACGCTATTCCATCCTCCGCATCAAAAAAACAGACTTCAACTTTTCAGGCCGTTTGATGAGCCTGATACTTAAGTCCGGTCTTTCGATGGGATTTATGAGCTGCCTTGTCAGCATCGGAACCGTCTCGCTTCAAAGCGGCATCAACGGCCTCGGTACGGTATATATCGTGGCCCAGACCGCCGCAAGAAAACTCACGGAAGTCTATATGATGATGTTTGCCGTCCTCGGTCAGACCATGGCCATCTACTGCAGCCAGAACTACGGCGCCGGCGCGTTTGACAGAGTTCGCACCGGCCTCAAGCAGGCACTCCTCATCGGCGCCGTTTGGTGCACCGCGGTCGTTATATGCGTTTACACAACAGGGCCCCTTCTCATCAACCTTGTCTGCGGCGACATCTCGAAAGAAAGCGTCGACGCGGCCGTCAACTACTTGAAATTCGATACAGCGCTCTACATCGTACCCCTCGTCATCTGCGTCCTCAGAAACGCCCTCCAGGGCCTCGGCGACCACGTAACGCCCATCGTTTCAAGCTCGATAGAGTGCGTCGGAAAGATACTTATAGTTTTGTTTCTTGTGCCCCACCTTGGGTACACCGGTGTTATCCTCGCAGAACCTATAGTCTGGTGCGTGATGGTGGTGCCGCTGATCGTGATGATAATTAAAAATCCCGGTATGAAAAGTGTGTCAGCTAGTAAATAACATGTCTCTCCGTCAGCTTTTCTGACATAAAAAACTTCCCCCGTCAGATTTTCTGTCAGGGGGACGTTTTTTATGTCAGATTTTTTTCTTCGAATATGCTTCCTGAATTATCATTTTCTTATATTCGCGCGGTGCCTGCAATTTTTATCAAAATTATATGCTAGTAAAATTCACAATAATCTGCTATCATAACAGTTAAGAGCAAGAAAGGTTAAATTAATTAAAATGAGACCGCATAAAGAGATAAAATTAGAGACGATAGCAAAAGAGCTGGGGATCTCCGTGGTGAGTGTGTCGAATGCGCTCCGGGGAAAGAGCGGGGTCAGCCCGGAGCGCAGGAAAACCATAGTGGAATGCGCCGAGAGGCTGGGCTTCGATCTGTCGTCGTACAAGAAAGCAGAGGAAAAGCAGGAAGAAAGCCGGGCGAGCGCAGCGGGCAATCAAAGCATGCTGATAGGTGTGATAATCTCAAAGAGATATATTTCCGTCGGTTCTTCGTTTTACTGGGAGATGTATCAGAAAACGGCATATACGGCATCTCTTAGAAATTGTTTCACGACACTTGAAATGGTGGATGACGACGGCGAGATCTATGTGCCCAGGATACTTTCGCAAAAAGAAGTCGATGGCGTGATAATCATCGGACCGATGAAGGAAAGTTTTTTGATAAATACACTCGATAACGCGCCATGTCCCGTGATCCTTATGGACCAGCAGATAGCGTACGGCAAGTATTCGTCGGTGCTTTCGGGTAATTACTACGGGATGTACCGTTCGACGCGGGAACTTGTCCGCGCGGGGCATAAAAACATCGCTTTTGTGGGCGATCTTGAAGAGTCAAGAAACACTATAGACAGGTATTACGGTTTTAAAAAGTGCATGCGCGAGAGCGGGCTCAAGGTAAGACGCGATTGGATAATACCGGGCCGGAACAGGGAGACGGGGCGTCCGGAGTTTAGGTTTCCGGATGAAATGCCCACGGCATTTGCCTGCAGCAGCGATTTTGTCGCGGGCATTTTATACACAGAACTGCAAAAAAGAGGCCTGAGGGTACCGGAGGATATTTCCATAGCCGGGTACGACGACTATCTTGTAGGAAATCCGCTTTCGGGGCACCTTACGACATACCATGTGGATATGGATGCCATGGCCAGATGCGCGATAAAACTCGTTATTCGGGAATGCGATGACAGTTCTGCGGCCGGCGTCATATACGAGATAGATTCCGACGTGGTTATAAGAGATTCTATAAAAAAACCGAAAGAATAAGATATGAAGAATGAAGTTACGTTAAATGATATAGCAAAAAAATTGGGAGTAAGCTCGGCGGCCGTTTCAAAGGCGCTTTCGGGCAAAGAGGGCGTTGGAGAAGAGCTTAAAAGAAAGATCCTTGAAGAAGCAAGGAAAATGGGTTACAGGACAAAGACTAAAAATCTTCCTGCAAAAAATATGACGATCGGTGTCGTGGCATCAGAACGCTTCCTTAAAGAAAGCGGGGCTTACTACTGGAGACTCTACAGCGAGATATCTCTTGTTGCAAACGAAAAAGGCCATCTTACAATTCTTGAAGTGGTCGGCGACGAGGATGAAAAAAAGCCTGAATGTCCCAAGCTCATAAAGCATTCGAAGGCAGATGCACTGATAGTTCTCGGGGCATTCGATGCGAGATATCTGAAGCTCCTCAATAAGGAAGCGGGCTGCCCGCTTTTGGCATTGGATTCTGTGCCGGAGTTTGTAAAAGGCGATGCAGTTACGGCCGACAATATAACCGGCGGTTTTAAGATGACGGAGTATCTTATAAACGCCGGTTTTGAAAGAATAGGATATGTCGGAACGCTACGCACTACGCCAAGTATAGACGACCGCTATGTCGGATATTTCAAGGCAATGCTTTTCCATGGTAAGAAGGCGGACCCGAAGTGGATCATCCGCGACCGTGACGAAGAAACAGGATATGTGGATGCCGAAGGCTGTTTTGAAATGCCCGCAAAAGAGGATATGCCGAATGCTTTCTTTTGCAACAGCGATTATAGCGCCCAGATAATGATAGGCAAGCTTAGGGGCATGGGCTACAAGGTGCCGAAAGACATTTCAATAGTCGGATTTGACCATTTTCTTCCAGAAAAGACGGAAAACATCAGTCTGGTCACATATGAAGTAGACCTTCGTGAAATGGCGAGAGAGGTGGTCAAACTTTTGGACCAGCGCATCGCAGACCCAACCATGCCATACCATACCGTGATCGTTCGCGGTAAGCTTATAAAAGGAAATTCTGTGTCATTGGCTACATAGATTCCGGTATTGTGCCGGGGTATAACCGGTGATCTTTTTGAAAATCCTGGTGAAATTGTTGATATCGTAAAAACCTACACGACTGCTGATCTCCTGAACCGTAAAAGAGGAGCTCAGCAGCATTTTTTTTGCGTTTTTCACCCTCGCGTTATTTAGGTCGCGCATGGGCGGAACACCGAAAAACAGGCGGTATTCCCTGCAAAGCTTGAATTTGTCGACTTTAAATAGATCCTCGAAAAACTGCAGTGACAAAGGCTTTGAATAATTCAGCACAATGGAATCGTGCATGGAGGATATGTATGCCGGTATCGGCGCCGTCACAGAAGGCATAAGATCGTCGGAAGAATTGTCATGAGGACGGCAAAGATGATAGTCCGTTAATATCCTTGTTATAAGAAGGTGTGCGTAAAGCAGTTCCTTTTTGCCCGGATTTTCGGGAATAATGAAAAGCTGCTCAAGAGTAAGTGAATCCGATGATGTATCATAGGGGCGGACCGGAAGTGGATCGCTTCCCGGAGTAAGATATGCCGAAAGATCGCCCTCCACGAAAAAAAAGCGGAAAGCGGCTTCGAGAGTTCTTACATTAATTATGGCTCCTTCAGATAATG
>Ga0247608_10006409_pt1 | contig 12385 bp, 13 predicted proteins | sample 176DNAGHGlowgp2_FD_193490 | JGI IMG/M metagenome (GOLD analysis project Ga0247608, IMG submission 193490) | Sheep rumen microbial communities from Palmerston North, Manawatu-Wanganui, New Zealand - 1766 DNA GHGlow gp2 | ecosystem: Host-associated > Mammals > Digestive system > Stomach > Rumen ... | reverse complement strand
AAGAAACTCACTTTGGTTTTTCTTTATGTAAATACTTTTTGTATTCTTCGGGTCATCTTTATTGGGTGAATACCAATCTTTTCCCCATACCCATCTAGGTATTTGGTCAATAAAATAAACGATTTTTTCAAGGAATTCCTGTGCCATTCCTTTCTGGTTTGCTAAAACAAGGATAGTTTCAGGTGAGTCTTTTGAAGCAAATCCACATCGCCCAGCAATCCAAGCAGCTGATATTGTACTAATACCAGCTTGTCTATGTTTTACAGCAATAACCTCGTTGTAATCATCTAACGCTTTTAGAAAAACTTTCTGTCTTGGAAAAAGTTTGAATGGTAGTTCTTTACGATTGCTTGCATCAAAAGTTTTGAAGTAGTTTTCAATTAAATATATATACGAACTATAACATTTTTTATATTCTTCCACAATTGGATTCATTGCCAGCATTTACTAATAAATAGTGTAATAGCAAAAACGTCTTGTAAACATTTTTCGTCCCGTGCTTGGTAAATTCCACACTCGAGACAGAAAAACGCCTCACAGCCCGCGAAACACCCAGAATTTTTGATTTTTTTTTGTCTATTTATATTCTGTTATGGCAAACACGAAAACTATTATATTGACGGAATCACAGTTGAGCAGGCTTATGGAGGCAAACGCTTCCGAAATCGACGACTTGTGTGCTGGCATGGAGTTACATCCTACTGATGCCCAGAAGAAGGCTGGGAACTATAGAATGGCGCATTTCACTGTAAAGGGGTTTCCGATTACGATTGAGACACCGAAGGGATCTTTCAGGACGTACAGGGATGCCAACGGAAGGTTTGGGAGTGTGGAGATGAAGAACCACTACGGATATTTCACCAATACGACTGGAAACGGAAAGGATGGTGATGCGGTTGACGTTTTCATTGGGGACAGCGTTGATGATTTTGATTTCGTCTATGTCGTTGACCAGAACAAGGCAAACGGTGAGTTTGACGAAAGCAAGGTTATGTTGGGGTTCAAGACGGAGGCGCAGGCTAAAAAGGCGTATATGTCAAACTACAGCAAGGGTTGGAAAGGTTTCCGTGGCATAACCGCCGTGTCGATAGAGTTGTTCAGGAAGTGGTTGTACAGGGGTGCTAAGCAGCGTAAGCCGTTTGCGGACTATGTCAACATGAAGAAGGTTGTCAACGAGACGCTCAACAAACCGTACGGCGTGTTTTCCGATAGTACAATATAATTATTAAAGCAAGCGATTCACAAACATGGATAAGAGTTTTGTACCAGATGCGTCGTGGATGGCGCAGAAATATGATGAGATGAACGCAATGTTGTTCAACGGAAAGTTGGGCGCGTGCGAGTTTGGTATTTTCACTACGGGGCGTGGCTCTGGCGGTGGCGTTTTGGGTTGGTTTGAAATGAGGGGTGCGAATTTGAAGGCTGACAGATATAATAGGAGAATGTTTGCTGCCACGTTCGCTGGTAAGGAGTATATCACCAAGTATAATTTTGTTGAGGTTTGCAAGCCAAAAATTGAGTTGAACGGAAATTATCGTGGTACTGAACATGGTTTTTTGTGCACTTTGGTACATGAGATGTGTCATTATTATACGTACATGAACGGATGGGCGCCTACGCAGGCACACGGTAGGGAATTCCGGGACATCGGTATGGTGGTGGCTTCGAGATCTAATGGGTTGTTCACAGTTCAGAGGCTTGCCAGTGCTGAGCAAATGTCGGAAATGGAGTTGAGCGACGAGATGAAAGCAAAAAAAGAAAAACGGTTGGCGAGCAAAAAGGCTTCCATAAGTGCTGTGGTTGTTTTCATGCCTGACGGAAGCATTGAGTTGACGACTACATCAAGTCAGCCGCTTATTGACAAGATAAAGCTTTATCGTGGCTCTGGTGACAAAACTGGAACAATACTTGACAGGTTATATGGTAACGGTACAACTGTTGTGGTGAGTAATAACCCTGAAGTTATTGACTTTTTATTTTCTAAAGGCTACAAAACCAACATGCGCACTTGGCAGTATTGGAACATTGAGGGCAAACCGTGGATTGAAGAGTTCAAACGTATGCTGAACGGTGATAGTTCATATAAAAACGCCACCGAATCTGGAAACTCCGAAAAGAAGAACCCTGGCAAAGTATTCTCCATAAAAACGTCAAACGGCGTGTTCGAGTGTAATGCTGACGACAGGGACGAGTTGGTTTCAAAGATTAAACGGCGTTTTCCGAAGATGAGTGACGAGACAATTGAGAAGGTTGTAAACAATCCGGCAAATTATAAAACAGTCATGAACGAGAGTAAGGTTAGAATCAAGAGAATCGTGAGAGAGGTTATAGAAGAATATCTCAATAACGAAAGTTTGGAGAGCACAGACACAGAAGATGTTGTTAGTATCAAGCCGGGTATGAATTTGGGGCTGGTTTCACCATTGCAGATGTAGGCGTGTTTTCTGATAGTGCTATCTGAATTTGTTTTTATGGGTTGAATGCTGTTTTTGCTATTGGTAACTCAAACTTCTTTGTGATTCATGTGGTTACGATTTATAACAAAAAATTCTTGAAATTTTTATTGAAAAAACGGTGTTCATATCCGGAAATGTAGTACGTTTCCGCTGTTGAAGAAAACAGATATACAATGGACAGAAACGACGATAGGTACGTTAACTTTCCACCAGAGGTTGTCTACAGGACTGATTGGCATGTGCATGATTATATAATAAGGAAGGGTGAAGAGCGTCCAGCGAAACGGGAGATAATTGGGATAGGAAAATGCGGTTACATGCTCTCAAATCAAAACTCTTCCATAGATTTGGTTCCGTTTGGCGAAGAGAGTTTGTGGGAAAAAATAGTTGTCGAGCCAATATGTATAACAGAATATTTTGAGGAGTTGAAAAATGAGACTTGAGCAGCAATATTTGACGATACCGAAGACTTCTAATGAGAAGCCCAGAAACAACGGTGAGCGGACTGTTGTGGAGAACTTGACGTTTGGGCAGGCTATAATGGTTATCGAGCGTTTTTGCAAGCAGCTTGACAATTTCCACCATTACAAGATAAACCAGTCCCCTTCGATACGTCGTAGAATCAGTATACCCGTGTTTTGTTATGACGAGAATCGGGAGGTGAAGCGTGACGAACCTAAGCCTGAAATGGGAGAGGAACGTTTGGTTTTGCCGTACGTGAAATGTATATTCACATTGAAGGATGACGAGAAGCACAAGGAATGGTGTGACAAGGAGGACTTCAACGTTGAAAACATCGCATAGATACAATTAACATTATTTATTAATTTTTTAAACAAAAATCATTATGCAACAGATTTTAGTAGAATTCGAAAAGATGAAGCAATTGGTTGCCGCTAGTGAGGCTGACGTGAAGAAGTTCACTGAAGGTGGCAACAAGTCGGCTGGCACACGTGTCAGAAAGAACATGCAGGAAATCAAGAACTTGGGTGGCGAGATTCGCAAGCTCATTAGTGAGGCGAAGAACGAAGGTACCTACAAACTTGGAGGAAAGTAAGTTATGGAAGAGAAGATGATTGTAACACTCGTCAAAATGGGTGATTTCACGTTCAACGAGGAGTCTTACAAGGCTGTTGACAAGAGTTTGTTTGACATGTTGGTTGACATGAAGAGTGAGAACCCTGAAGAAGAGAGAGTTGAGTTACCCGAAATGTTCTATTTCAAGGACAAGACGGAGTATGCTAACACGGCGTGGAAGTACGACATTGACGAGACGAAGCCCGTTTACGTGAACGACAAGAACCAGATTTTTTGTTTTCGCAAGAAGTGAGGAAATGAGACAGCCCGTACCAAAACGCATACTTGAATCCAAACCGGAGTTGTCTAAAGTTCCGTATAACACGTTATTGATAGACGGCTCGAATCTCATGGAGGTTTGCTGGGCTGCTTCTGATGAGGTTTCAAGCAACGGTAAGCGTATCGGTGGTATTTACCAGTTCCTGTTTCAGGTGAGGGCTTTGTTGGAGAAGGGAAACTTTCGTCATGCATTTTGTCTCTTTGACGGTGATTCGAGTGGACAGCTTCGTTATGAAAAGTATCCATTGTATAAAGCCAATAGAGACAAGACGTTTTCAGACGACAACTTGTCTGATTACATGAAAGAGGTTAACGCTCGTATACGCTCAATGCAGCAGAAGCTTTACAAGAAACCGAAGCGTACGGAGAGTGAGAAGGAGAACTTTTTCTGGCAGAGGGACGTTGTTATGAGGTGCCTTGAGGAGTTGTTTGTACGGGTTGTTTGTTGTGACAAGACGGAGGCTGATGATTTCATAGGTTACTATGTGAGTCACAAGGAGTCGAACGAACGTATTGTCATTTGTTCGAACGACAGGGACTTGACGCAGTTGATTTCGGAGGATGTGATTGTCTACATACAGAGTATGCACGAATTCATCAACACGCGCAACCACACCGAGAAACTCGGATATGATTACCGAAACGTAAAGTTGAAAAAGGTGATTTGTGGAGACGTTTCCGACAACATAAAAGGAATCAAGGGTGTTGGCGAGAAGACTTTGTTCGATAACTTCCCTGAAATCAAGGAGCGAGAGGTTACGCTTGAAGATGTTATCGGGAAGGCGCGTCGTTTGAACGAGGAGCGTATCGAGGCGAAGAAGAAGCCTTTGAAATGGGCTGAGAACATTGTGAACGCTGTCACGGACGGTTGTCAGGGTGACAGGGTGTATGAAGTGAACGACGAGATTATCGACTTGAAGAATCCGTTGATGACGGAGGAATCGAAAGAGCTTATCGAGTCGTACATGGGTTCTCCAATGGATCCTGAGGGACGCAGTTTTGCAAATCTTTACAGTATTCTTATGGAGGCGGGTGTTGACAGTTTCCGGGATGAAAACCGTTTCGGGAATTTCTTCAACATATTCAATTATTTGATTGACAGCGAAAAGAAATTTGCACAGAGTATTTCTGATTAGTTGGTCATGGTACGTTAAGTTTATTTTTGTTTAACATTTTAATTTTCGATAAATTGAAGATGGAAATTAAAGAGCAGAGAACTCCGAAGACTGTGGATAACAGTGTGTTTAATGACAGGTTCAAGTTCATTTTTTCGGTGAACGACAACATTATTTGTGAGCGTTTTTTTAAGATTACCGGGTTCGACTATGATGCTATCAATTCTGAACGGATGAAAAGTCTTTTTGTTGGTGAAGGTGATAATCAGTATGGCACCGTCATATCAATGATTATGAACGATTTGAAGTCGAAGAGTCGTGTTTGGACTTGGTACACAACCGAAACTCCAGTCAAAATGACGGGTTTTGAGGGTGACTGGGAAGAGACAGATAACAGTATGTTCAAGACATTTGTACCGAAGGGTGAAGAAATTACTTATATCGTGTACCCAGAAAAGGTAGAGAGTGAAAATGAAGAAACTGACGAAGAAATTGAACAAGAAATTATTAAACCTTTTGATGTGGTATTCAAGTTCTCGTTTCAAATGGCTCAGAAGTCGTCTGTGAATAAAGAGGGGCGTACAGTGTTTTCGGACTATGTACCTGTTTATGAAGTCATTTGGGATGGTTCTGTTTATCCGAAATTTGTTCGCAACAGTGTTGATATGACCAACTCGTTTGGACACAAAGAGAAAGATATCAATACAATGAATTTCATACAGAGTCTTACCTATAGAATGACGTGTGATAAGTGTGATTTGCCTTACCATATCATTAGGGAAATTTGCGAAGCCGCAACGTTTGAGAACGACGAGCCTTTGAGTGTCCAGAGAAAACAGAGGGTTATATCCTACTTGGAATACGGCAACAAGAAATATCCCATGTCCAATTTCGACAAGGAGTTTATTGACGGTTGGCGCAAGGCTGTCGAGAAAAAGACAAACGACTACTATCGAGGACGCATCTAAATTCATGGTTCGGTTTTTTTGGATGAAACGGCTGGCATTCTGAAAGGTTTAGGATGTCAGCCCGTTTTGTCGGATTTTTTGTGTACTAATAATTTTTCAAAAACAAATGGCAACAAGTAAGAAAAACGTTTTGGCGAGTGACTTGAGTATGTTTTCACTGGATTACCAATGTGCGATTCTCAAGATGTTCATTGAGGACAGGGACTTTTCGCTTGCTACCGTGGACACCATGGACCAAAACCATTTCACGGCGAATCCTGAATTGCGCAGGATTGCGGCAATCATAAAGGACAAGACAATCAAGTTAAGACGTACTATAACATACGACGAGTTGGATTTATACGTACATCAGACAATCAACGACGACATCACAGTTGAAACTATAACGGCGTTAGTGTCCGAAAAAATAAAGTCGTGCCGTTTTGGTGTAAGTGAACTGGAAGCTGTAAAGAGTGCGTATCAGGAATTTCTAACCACTATGGAGAGTGTAAGGCTGACAAAAGAGCTGGCTGAACTCGGAAAGAGTGGAAAAATTAACAAAGAAGATGTTCTTGAAAAATTCAGCTTATATGACAAACGCACCACGTTCAGTGAGGTACACGCGAATGAGGTTGACTTTTCTGACGAAGATTTCTTTGATTTCATCATCAGTGATGATACGTATGAATGCGTTCCAACAGGTTGTAAGCCACTCGATGAACGCCTTGGCGGTGGGTTGAGGAAAGGTGACGTTGGTATCCTTGTTGCTGGTAGTGGTATCGGAAAAACTTGCGTTACTTCAGGTTTCGCGGCGTATGCGGCTGGAAAGGGTTACAATGTTGTCCATTTCATACTTGAGGATAATCCAAACGATGTTCTCAAGAAATATGTCGGATTTGTTTGTAACATTGAAGTAAATGCTTTCGGTTTCAATCATGAAAAGCTCAAGGAGAAATATCACAACCCTAACGTCCACGAGGCTATAATGAAAATGAGGCGTATACGTCAGGTAGCATCTCTCAACAAATCGGGAAGGGTGCACCAGTACAACACACTCATTATCGATCAGGAGCTTGTAAAACTCGAAAATATGGGTTTTCATCCAGATTTGGTTGTGATTGATTACTTTGATAGAATAAAGCCTATAATCCCCAGACAAAACATTTGGGAGAAGGATCAAGACATATCCAACGAGCTGAATGACTTGGCTAAAACCCACAATGTTGCAATATGGGTTCCGTCGCAAGGTAACAAGCAAGTGCAGGACAGGGCGACAAAAATCAGCATGTCCAACATGACAGGCGGTGCTTGGAAAGGCTATACGGCGCAAATTGTCATTGCAATGCAGAAGTACATGGAAGATATGTCAACCGACAACTCAACAATTCAAGTGCTCAAAAACCGATACAATAACAATTTCACACCTATCGGTGTGGAGTTTAACAATGGTACGTGTCGTTTCGGAAAGGAAACAACAAACACGGATCCCATATTCGAAAACATTGAAGTAAACAGTAAGCGTATCGCCGATGCTATCTTCGATGAAAACAAAAAAAGCGGATATTCAAAGCATTAACTTTGCCCGTTTTTCCTATTTCGTTGAGAGTGAAATAATTAAGTTAAACCATTGTAAATTAACAAGTTGACTAAAATTTCATTTTGAAAAATCGTGCTATTTATCAAAACAATTTCGAACGTCAGACTGCCGTAAGTTTGAGGTTCGTTTGTCGTCTAATGGCGGACGTGAAAGCCAAGTTGTTGATTTACAAATAAAGATATAGAATTTTGAAAACTTTGAAAATTTTGAAAAGAGACGGTTCTGTCGAAGAGTTTAATTTTGACAAGATTAGGACGGCAGTAACCAAGGCTTACAATTCCTGTGGAAAGGAAGTGAATGAAACTGTGCTTAGCTTGATACACAGCGAACTTAAGATTAATAATTATTATGTCGAACCAGTGAGTGTCGAAACCATACAAGACATCGTTGAGCGTATTATTGGGAAATATGATTTCGACGTTGCTAAAGACTATATTTTGTATAGGGAGAAGCACAAACAGAACAGGTTTATGGATGAAAAATTGGATTACATTTTCAACTACATTGATTCTGATGATTCTGCTGCAAACCTTTCAAATACGGATGATAATGCGAATGTGTGCATGAAAACGGCTGCTAATTTGGAAAATGAGTTGTACAAAAACACTAACAGGACGTTACAGAGAAGAATAATGAAAAAACTTCTCACGAAGATAGATTCCCCGTATAAAGATGATTACATAAAAGATTTGGAACATCATATTTTTTATCAACATGATGAAACTGGCTTGATTAAACCGTATTGCTCGGCTTATACCATGTATCCACTTTTGGTTGATGGGACATCTGCTGTCGACGGTACGGATAATAAAGCACCAAAGCATTTGAGTTCGTTTGTTGGTCAGTTTCAAAATTTGGTGTTTCTTTTGTCATCACAAAAGAAGGGTGCAGGAGCGTATGGCGAGTTTTTCAATTTTTTCAGTTATTTCTGTGAAAAAGAGTGGGGTGAAGATTATTACAAACACGAAAATGATATTGTTACAACTGAAAAATGTTTGAATCAAATGACAATTGGCGATACAATTAATCAGTATTTTCAATCAGTGACTTACTATATCAACGAAACGGCACAGAACAGAGGGCAATCTCCCTTTACAAACTTCAATGTGTTTGATTCATATTATTGGCATTCATTGTTCGATGATTTCACTTTTCCGGATTTCACAAAACCAAATTGGGATGCAGTTAATTGGCTTCAAAAACGATACATGAAGTGGTTGAACAAAGAAAGGACTAAAAGTTTGCTGACGTTTCCTGTCATGACAGTTTGTTTACTCACAGATGGTAATGATGTGGTTGATAAAGAATATAAAGACTTTGTTATCGAGCAATGGGCTGAGGGTGATTCATTTTTTGTTTATTTGAGTGAAAACGCCGATAGTGTCTCATCTTGCTGTCGTTTACGCAACGAAATTACCGATAATACATTTTCTTCAACAACTGGCTTAACTGGTGTACAGACAGGTAGTTGTAATGTCATGACACTTAATCTCAATAGAATTGTTCAAGACTGTTACAACAAATACTATACAGAAAAAACGCCGGATGGACGAGCAGCATCCGATATTTACACTACAAATTTCCATGTATTGCTAGAGACATATTTGAAAGATATACTTGACAGAATATACGATTACCAAAAAGCATACAAAACAGGCTTATATATTATGGATAAAAAGGGAATGTTCCCTCAAACAAAGGCTGGGTATATAGCACTTTCGCGTCTTTACTGTACATTGGGTGTTAATGGTTTAAATGAGGCAGCAAGATTTCTTGGTATGAAAGTATCTAATAATGAAGAATATATGAATTTTGCTTCTTGGCTTCTGGGTATCATCAATGATTACAATAAAGAGAAATCCACCGATAAATTCAGGTTCAATTTGGAACTCGTTCCAGCCGAATCTCTTGGGGTAAAAAACTATAATTGGGATAAATCGGACAACTATTGGGTGCCAGATGACGTCAATTTGTATAACAGTTATATTTACGATGCGCACGATCCGAACACCTCAATTCTTGATAAAATTGCAATGCACGGTAGTAAGATTTCCAAGAATATAACAGGTGGGCAAGCATCACATTTGAATTTGGAAGATAATCTCACCAAAGAACAATATACAAAATTACTTGAATATGCTGTTCAACAAGGTAATAATTATCTGACATTCAACGTGTTGCAAACGCAGTGTGATGATTGTAAGCATATTGCAAAGCATCCGTTTGAAGTTTGTCCTAAATGCGGTTCCACGCATGTTACAAGATGGACACGCGTTATCGGATATCTCAGACCGGTAAAGAGTTGGGGTGAAGGAAGAAAAGAAGAGTTTAAACACAGATATTTTGCTAAAACTGAAGAACTAGATTAGTCAACTACCGCTGAACTAAAGATTCAGCGGCTTCCTGCTTCGACGACAACGCTCGACCGACGCAACAAACACATGGGTACGAAATAAAGAAAAAATAAGCAAAATAACAGTCCTAGTAATTAACGTTATTAGGACTGTTATTGTAAAAATTCATGAATTTATACCTATAATGATAAAAAAAATGCTAAAATAAAAATAGTGGGTTAAACACACCAAACACTAAATGTGAAAAGTTGACTATTTATAAAGAAATCATTTAGTGATGAACGACGAGATTATTATTGATTATTTTATTAACAAAGAGACATTAAAGATTTATTCTGGAAGAGTCAATAAAAATAACATTGAGAAAAACACTCCAGAAATGGCGGAATATTTAAGAAATAGGTTCCCAGAGTCATTTACTTCATATTCGGAGGTTATAGCAAGAATTTATTATGATATAGAAAAAATACCGACTTGTAAGATTTGTGGAAAGCAGCTCAAATTTAAAACACTTAAAAAACCGTATGGGAGTGGGAAGTGGTGCTCTTGTCAATGTCAATTAAAAGATTCTGAATTTATAGAATGGAGAAGTGGTGTTGTTGACTATAAAGAAGCTTACCAGCATCAAAAAGAAACTTTAAAAAGAAAATATGGTGATGAAAAATATTCTAACAGAGAAAAAGCTAAAAAGACATGCCTAGATAGATATGGTGCTGAAACATGTTTTTCTAGTGAAAGCAGTGTTAGACAGAAATTGGAAGCTGATAATTTGGAAAAATACGGTAAAAGAACAACAACAAACGTTGAAAAAATTAGACAGACAAAAGAAGAACGTTATGGTGATCCTGGATATTGTAATAGGGAACAAATTGAAAAAACAATGGTGGAACGATATGGTTATAAAACAACCCTAGAGTCACCTGTTTTAAAAGAAAAGGTGAAGAAAACAAAACTGGAAAAATATGGTAATGAATATTACACAGATAGAGCCAAAGCTGAACAAACGTGTTTTGAACATTATGGTGTTAAAAACAGTTTTCAATTACCAAGTGTAAGAAAAAAAATTAACTATGATAAAGGACTTGAAACAAAAAGAAAAAACGGTACGTTAAGTTCTTCGAAAATTGAAGAAGAAATGTATCGTGTATTAACAAATTTGTATGGCGAAAGTGATGTGCTAAAACAATACAAAGATGAAAGATATAAAAACCCTAAAAATAACAGAAAATATCTTTGTGATTTCTATATAAAAAGTCTTGATTTGTTTATTGAATCACAATGTCACTACACACATGGAAAACACCCATACGATGAAAAGAATGAAGAAGACGTTTTATTAAGAAAAAAGATCGAAGAGAAAATATCCAAAAACAAGCCTTCATATAAAAAAGTAATAGAAGTGTGGTGTGAAGCGGATGTTATTAAAAGGAATATTGCTAAAGAACATAATTTAAATTATCTTGAAATTTTTGAACTTAAGTTCACTGAAGAAACAGTTAAAGAAAAAATTGAGAATTATTTACGAACTAAACAAGAATAAAGTTATGCCCAAATACACAGAAACATTAGTATTATTCGAAGAGGCGTCAAATGAGCGGAAACAAACACATTTTATGAAGATGAAAATTAACACAAAAGCGTGACAATTCACAATTTTTTGTACATTTCAAACAATTTTCTTATGTTAGGAACATCAAAAATAGTTGTAATATGACAGATGCAGAGAAAGCAAGAAAATTAATTGAAGAAATCTACCCGAGTAAATCGATGGGGGATTACGGCTTGAAGGAAATGCTTGTTTTGAAATCTATGGAATGGAAAGAAGCAGAAATAATTGAGAAAGCAGTTAATTTCTTAAGAGTCATATGTGAAGACAATAGTTCAAATTATGCGTGGTATGATGCTGAGGAAGGGTATTGCGGTATTGACAACAAATTAATTGAAGATTTTAAACACTATTTATTAAAAAATACGAAGTAAAATGCTTAAGTACATTGACGCAGTTGTAACATTTGCAGAAGTACCTGACCAGGTAAACTTGTGCATTTCGATATCTGGATGTCCGAATCATTGTCCGGCTTGCCACAGCAAGTATTTGTGGGAAGACGAGGGTGAGGAATTAACCGAACAGACGCTCTTCAACCTGATAACCGCAAACAGGGGAATCACTTGTGTTTGTCTCATGGGTGGCGATGCTGATCCAGAGGCTGTCTTGGATTTGTTGTTTGCTGTCAAAAACGGTACTGAACTGAAGACGTGTTGGTATAGCGGGCGCACCCAGAGATATTGGGAGGTTGAGGGGTTGTTTCCTGAGAACTATGAGTGTTTGGATTATGTGAAGTTTGGGCCTTACGAGGAGACGAGTGGCGGTTTGGACAAGCGTACGACGAATCAGGTTTTCTATGAAGTGAAGACGGATGACTTTGGTGAGACGGAGCTTGAGGACATAACGTACCGTTTTTGGAAGAATTAGTGAAATAATTTCATAGTGCATTTCATCTTTTTTTGGGGTTTCGGAATTTTTCCGTAGCCCCGTTTTTTTTTTTGTTTTCTTTTTTTC
>Ga0247608_10006408_pt1 | contig 12385 bp, 7 predicted proteins | sample 176DNAGHGlowgp2_FD_193490 | JGI IMG/M metagenome (GOLD analysis project Ga0247608, IMG submission 193490) | Sheep rumen microbial communities from Palmerston North, Manawatu-Wanganui, New Zealand - 1766 DNA GHGlow gp2 | ecosystem: Host-associated > Mammals > Digestive system > Stomach > Rumen ... | reverse complement strand
TGAGCGCAGCAGGGCCATGGCACGTTCTTTGTTTTTAGGCTGGTCGCGCGTCTCGGTATTCTCGATGAGGATTTCCTCCTCCTCGCCCGTATCAGGGTCGGTATACCAGTAGCGCAGGCGGACGCCAGATTCCACCTTGTTGACATTCTGACCTCCGGCACCACTGGATCGGAAGGTGTCCCACGACAACTTGGCAGGGTCAACATACACCTCAATGGTATCGTCAACCAACGGAGAGACGAATACGGAGGCGAAGCTGGTCATACGTTTGCCTTGGGCATTGAAGGGTGAAACACGTACCAGTCGGTGGACGCCATTCTCTGATTTCAGATAGCCATAAGCGTATTCACCACCCTCAATCTGCATGGTGACACTCTTGATGCCGGCTTCGTCGCCGTCCTGCAGGTTGGAGATACTGACTTTATAGCCGTGGGCTTCGGCCCAGCGCTGATACATACGCATCAGCATGGAAGCCCAGTCCTGACTCTCTGTGCCACCTGCACCGGAATTGATTTTGAGCACGGCATCCATGGGGTCTTCCTTCTGGCGCAGCATATTCTTCAGTTCCAGTTCCTCGATGGCCTTGATAGCCCTCTGGTAGTTCTCGTCTACCTCAGCCTCGGTGACCATCTCCTCTTTGTAGAAGTCGAAGGCCAGCTGGAGTTCGTCGGCTGCGGTGCGGACATTCTGAAACCCGTCAAGCCATTTCTTGATGGACTTGACTTTCTTCATCTGTTCTTCGGCACGCTTCTGGTCTTCCCAGAAGTCTGGAGCCTGTGTGCGGAGGTCTTCCTCCTCGTATTCTATCTTTTTCTCGTCAATCTTCAGATAGTGCTTCAACTTGTCTGCTCTATCCAAGACGTCTTTCAGTTGGTCACTCGTGATCATGATTCTTGGTACATCTTTTCTATTTCAGCCTTGTAGTTCTCGTTGAGGACCCGACGGCGAATCTTCAGCGTATTGGTGAGCTCACCTTTCTCCATGGAGAGATGGTGGGGCAGCAGGGTGAAGCGTTTCACCTGCTCATAGTGGGCAAGCTGTTGCTGCAAGGTATCAATACGCTCTTTCATCATGTCGATGATTTGCGGATGAGCACAAAGTTCCTCACGGCTATTGAAGGAAATATGGTGCTCACGAGCGTATTCTTCCAGCAACGTATAGACGGGAATGATGAGGGCCGATACGAACTTGCGCTGGTCGGCAATGATGGCTATCTGGTCAATGAACTTGTCAACCAGCAGTTTGGACTCTATCATCTGTGGGGCAATATACTTGCCGTTCGAAGTCTTGAACAAATCCTTGATGCGCTCTGTAAGGAAAAGTTCACCATCTTTCATGTAGCCTGCGTCACCAGTTCTGAAGTAGCCGTCTGCGGTGAACGACTGCTTGGTCAGGTCTTCGCGGTTGTAATAGCCGATGGTAATGGTGGGACCCTTCAGCAGGATTTCACCTTCCTCGCTAATCTTGATGTCGATACTGTCAATCGGCTGTCCAACGCTACCTACCGTATAGGGCTTGCCCAAATGGTCGCAGGAAACGGTAGCCAACGACTCGGTCAGCCCGTAGCCGACTATCATGTTGAGTCCGATGGAATGGACAAATTCCTCTACATGTGCACTGACGGCAGCTCCTGCTGTGGGGAAGAAGTGGGCATTCTCGAGGCCCAGCTCCTTGCGGACCAGAGAGAAGACAGTGCGGTTCAGCATCTCGTACTCCAGACGCAGGGCCATAGGAGGCTTCTTGCCCAGACTCAAATACTCAATATTGTGTTTGCGTCCTACGTTGAGGGCGTGTTTGAAAAGTTTCCGTTCTACAGGATTGGCATGGTCTATCTTGTCCATCACACCCATGTAGACCTTTTCCCAGAAACGAGGTACTGCCGACATACAGGTGGGATGGGTTTCGCGCATGGACTGTTGCACCTGTAGCGGATAGGTGTTGACAATCATGGTGGCACCTACTGTCAAGCTGAGGATGGCCCATCCGCGCTCAAAGATGTGTGTGTAGGGCAGGAAGTTCATCACGCGATCCTTCTCCGTGACGGGCACACATTTGCCGTTAGCCTCGAAAGCCGCATGGAACTGCCCGTGGGTCAGGATGACACCTTTGGAGTCGCCAGTGGTACCACTGGTATAGAGGATGTTGGCAATATCGTCAAAGGAAGCCTCCTGTTGTAGCTTTTCTACTTCTGTCTGCCTTGGCAGATTTTCTCCCAATTTCAGGAAATCACTGAAATAAAGCGCATTGGGGTCATGGGTAGAAATACGTACCAGAGGGTCGAAGACGATGATACGTTCCAATGTCGGACAAAGAGAGACGATACGGCGAGCCTTGTCATACTGCTCCTGTTCTCCCACGAACAAAAAGCGAATTTTGGCATCGTTGACCATGAACTGGATTTGTTGCTCTGAACTGGTGGCATAGAACGGAATTGTGACGGCTCTGATGCCCCAGGCTCCGAAGTCACACTGAAGATACTGTACGCAGTTCTGGGCAAATATACCGATGTTTTCCTGTACCTTTACGCCCAGATTCAACAGCGCGTTTGACACCTGCATGACAGTGGAAGACACCTCGTTCCAGGAAAGTGACTTCCATTCCTTCCCACTGAAATCCTGATAAATCAGCATTTCACGATCACCATATTTTTTTGCTTGTTCGTGCAATAGCACAGACATGTGACAATTGGTCTGCATAAGCCTCGTATATTATTAATTAGGTGCAAAGGTACAAAATAATTAAGAATAATGAGTTAATAATTAAGAGTTTTTTGTATCTTTGCAACGATTATGGACACAATGCAATATACAAATGACGCTGTAGAGCTGTTGAAACGGCTTATCAGCACTCCGTCGGTCAGTCGTGACGAAACGGCTGCTGCCGACATCTTTGAGCAGCAGGTAAGGGAATGGGGATTGCCGGCCAGACGTATCGGCAATAATATCTTGATACACGAAGAACTCGATTCTCAGAAACCAACTTTGCTTCTTTGTGCCCATATTGATACGGTAAAACCTGTCAGCACATGGACGCGTAACCCGTATACTCCAATTATCGAGGATGGACGCCTTTATGGTTTAGGGGCTAACGACTGTGGTGGAGGCTTGGTCAGTCTGCTACAGGTGTACCGCATCTTACGGGGACAGGACATCGCCTATAACTTAGTGTATCTGGCATCTTGTGAAGAAGAGGTTAGCGGTGAAGGTGGCTTCCGTCTGGCGTTGCCTGAACTGCCGAAGATAGATGTCGCCATTGTGGGTGAGCCTACCGGTATGCAGCCTGCCATTGCCGAGAAAGGACTCATGGTGATAGACGGTACAGCCTATGGCAAGAGTGGTCATGCTGCCCGCAACGAAGGAGTTAATGCCATCTATGAGGCATTGGACGACTTGGTATGGTTACGCGACTACCGTTTTAAGAAGGAGAGTCCGCTGTTAGGACCTACCAAGATGACAGTTACTGTCCTGAACAGCGGTACGCAGCACAATGTGATTCCCGACGAGTGCCACTTTGTGATTGATGTGCGCACCAACGAATACTATCAGAACGAATATCTGTTTGCCTTCCTGCAGAAACACATGAAGAAGAGCGAGCTCAAGGCTCGCTCCTTCCGGTTGTCTTCTTCTCATATTCCTATGGAACATCCTTTGGTCCAGCGTTGTGTGGCGATGGGGATGACGCCCTACGGTTCACCAACACTCAGCGATCAGGCGCTGATGCCTTTCCTTTCTCTGAAACTGGGTCCCGGGGAGTCGAGTCGCAGCCATACTGCAGACGAGTTTATCTGTCTGAGCGAGATAGAACACGCCATCCAGACTTACCTCCGGCTTTTATCTGCCTAACCAGCTCTCCGGATTCAGCTTGGCAGTTTCACGCCGTAGCTGAAACTGTAGGATGTTGTCTTGTCCGACGCGTCCTAAGGATTGTCGTATGCTGACTTTCTGCCCGCGGTGCACATTCACGCTGGCCAGATTGCAGTAGACGGAGATATAACTTCCGTGACGCACCATCACAACCATGGTTCCTCCAAAGCTGAACACGGCACTGACTTCTCCGTCGAAGATGCTACGTGCCTGAGCACCAGCCTCACCACGGATGTTGATACCCTTATTGTCGAGCGTCACATTACGCAGACCTTCTACGTTGTATTGTCCGAAATGGCTGACAATCCGGTAGGGACCAGTGATAGGAATGGGCAGACGGCCGCGGTTACCCTCGAAATTGCCGCTGATGCGCATGTCCTCCGTCGGAACTCTTAGGGCTTCGTCAGCCTCCTTGCGGGCGGTAGCCACCTCCTTGGCACGTTCGCGGTTCTCTGCCTCAGCACGACGCTCTTCGGCCAGTCGTTTTTGCTCTGCCTCGCGAGCCCTGCGCTCTGCCTCTTCACGTTCTCTCTTGTTCTTGGCTTCCAGTGCCTTTTTCTTCGCTTCTGCCTCGCGGGCCTTAGCCTCAGCAATGCGTCGTGCGTTCTCGCGTGCTATACGTTCTGCCTCGGCTTTCTTGCGGGCCAGCTCGGCAGCACGTTTTTTGGCGGCTTCGGCTTCTGCCCGGCGCTTGGCTTCTGCAGCGGCACGGGCTTTCTGGCGGGCAACCTCCTCAGCAATCAGACGGTCAATCTGGGCATTGAGAGCAGCGTCTTTCTTCTTTTGCTGTGCAATAATGTTCTGGATGGTTTTCTGCTCCTTTTGCAGCGTATTGACTACGTTCTGTTGTTCGGTCTGCTTACCCTCCAGCGAGCGACGTTCCTGTTCGCCTTTGCTCAGCAGGTTCCGCTTCTTCTCTTGTGCCACGCTCAGAGCCTGGAACTTCAGATTCACCTCTTCTTCCTTGGCCTTGACGGCATCACCTTGGGTACGCTGATAGGCAGCATATTCGCGCATGAAGCGCAACCGGCGGTACATCTGCGTCAGGTTGTCGGCACTGAAGATGAACATCAGTTGGCTCTGGGTGGAACGGTTGCGATGCATATAACGCATGGACTTGACGTAGTTCTTCTTGCACTCGTTGAGTTGTTCCTGCAGTTGTTCGAGTTGTGTGCCCAGCATTTCAATCTCGATGTCAAGGTTGGAGATGTCATGTTTGATTGTGTCTATGGTACGTCGTTTGCCCTCTATCTCCGTATTGATGACCATCAAGTTTTGCAGCCGTCTCTTGACGTCCCGCTCATTGTTGCGCAGTCGTTGCTCTTGCTCCTTGATTCGTTTCTGTATCTGCTGTCGCTGGTTCTGCAGTGTCTGCACCGAGGGTTGTTTAGCCGCTTTCTTGCCAGTCTTGCTTTTGGAAGTCACCGCAGTTTTCTTTACCGCCGACTTCTTGGCACGTTTTTGTTGTGCATGGGGAGCCAGGGTGAAGGCCAGTAACAACAGGATAATACCTAGTCGCTTCATTTAAGTGTATTAGAGTGACATGAATCGGTGCAGAATCTCGTCAATGGTGACCTGACGGTATTTGCTTGACACTTCCGTACGTGTCTCCCAGTTCTCGTCATTACCCAGGTAGTTGAAGATCATGCCCAGCTTGATTTCCTTCTCGGGAGTGGTAAAGCTGATCTTGTGGCCCATGGGGAAGTATTTGCGGCTGCTGATCTGGAAGTCCTCATAGTCCCAGTTCAGCTGGTAGTTGCCGCGGAACTTGTCACTATACATGATGTTGGCCATCTTCACGCGGGCGGTGCCGTTTTCTGCCAGCCAGCGGTATGACAGTTTGCCGTCTTCCATGGCAATGATGGTGTCATCGTTGCCTACTTCAGTCTTGTATGACTTCAGCGACTCGTCGGTCACCTTCATCTTGCCAGGCTGGAACAGCTCGTTCCAGAACAGCGACTGTAGTACGAAGAAGTCAATGTGGCTGTTGCGCAGGAAGTCAACCTGTGCATAGGGCACCTTCAGATAGAGCTTGTTGATGCGGTCCATAATCAGCACATACTCCTTGGTGAACTCCAGACGTCCGGCCTCTACGAAACCGAAGGCCATCAACTGCAGGCGGATAACGTCGTCGCGCTTCATCTTCAGGTTGCCGGTGAGCGTCATCTGTCGGGCACCAACCTCAACGCTGAATTTTATCTTGGAGGTGATGAAACGGGCGTGCTGTGCGTTGTCAGTCACCTGCTGCAGGAATGCCTGCTTCTTCAACGTATCTGCATTGACTATTGCTGTCGGAGTCTCCTTCACAGCCTTGCGATGGGTGCCGCACGCGGCGGCCACAGCCAGCAACATTGCCATAGCGGCAATCTTCGTAATACTTGATGCTTTCATTCTTTTAGGTATTTTTTGAGTTTTATCTTTCGGATGAGTATTTGTTTGCGGTCGCCCTTGATTTCCGACTTCTCTGACGACCGGTCCAGTGCCTGTTGCCACAGGTTTACGGCTTTCTCCTTCTCGCCCACCTGATAATAGATGTCGCCGGCATGTTCCAGCAGCACCGACGATGAGTCCGAGTCACACTGCAGAGTCTGGTCTATATAGATGCGGGCCTCGTTGTATCGCTTCTGCATGAAGAGAATCCAGGCATAGGTATCCAGATAGGTGGCATTCTTAGGTTCGGCCTTGATAGTGCGGTACGACATCTGCTCTGCCTTGTCCAGGTTCAGCCCCTTCTCACTCAGGTAGTAGGCGTAGTTGTTCAGGCAGCCGATGTTATCGTCCTTCCACTGCAGACACGAGTCGTAGGCAGCAAAGGCCTCCTGCTCACGACCCTTCTGGTGCATGATGTCGCCCATGACGGCATAGAAGTCAGAGACAATGTCGGGGTCGCTCTGGTCGTTGATGACGCTGATGCCGTTCTGGAATGCATTCAGGGCATCGTCCAACTGTTCCTTTTGGTAGTACGCAATGCCTTGATAGTAGTAGAAAGCCATCTCGTCAGGATTATACTGACGGGCATCACGGCAAAGGGCTATCACGCGGTCTTTGTCTTCCGCACGCCACGCATAGCTGACCAGTTGCAGTCGGGCCGCAGCATTGTCGGGAGCTATTTCAAGCGCCCGTTCCAGCACAGGGCGTATGCTGTCTTCAGGCATCTTCTTCAGGTTCATGTAGGTAGCACAAAAGATGGCCATGTCTGCCTCGGCTTCAGGTTGACTGATCATTCGGTGGAACAGTCTCAGCACGCGCGTAGAGTCACCGCCCTGTTGCTCACTCTCGCTGATGACCTGTCGCATCAGCGCTACACGGTCTTGCAGGGTTGTCTGCTTGTTCAGCAGGATGCGGTCTGTCATCTGTTCCTGACGAAGTGTATCTTGCTGGTCGTGATAGTAGGCCAGCATGGCCAACTGTGCCATGCGGTTGTCGGGTTCCTCCTTCAAGATGCTGTCATACAGGGTGACGGCTTTTTGCTGTTGGCCGTTGCGGTAGAGCGTATTGGCATACATGCAACGGTAGTTGTAGTCGTTGGGATATTGGTCGGCCAGCTGTTTCATCTCGCTGATGGCAGCCTGTTTGTCACCTTTCTCCGTGTATAGCTGACTCTTGGCGAACGACAGCCGTTCGCTCTTGCCCTCCAGCGTCTCCAGCCTCGACAACGTGCGGATAGCATTGTCGTAGTCCTGCTGCTGCTCGTAGAGTTGTACCAACATGCCTAAAACATCATCTCGGTCATGCATCTTGTCGTAGAGTTGTTCCAGTGTTTCTGCTGCCAGTTTGAAGTCGCGTTGGTTGATATAGGCTTGTGCCAGTGTCTCCAGATAGGTGGTGTTGCCGGGCTCCAGCTCTACAGCATGTTGGGCATAGGCCAGCGACTTGGCCTTGTTCTTCAGTGCAGCATAGTACTGCGCCAGGTAGTACCACGCTTCCGACCGGGTAGAGTCTATCTCTATACAATGGCTCAGCAGGTCGAAGGCAGCATCACTGTTGCCCTTTTCGCGCTGGCAGATAGCCTCCAGGAAGAAAGCATCATAACGCTGCCCCTTGTCCTGCGAAAGACAGGGAACGCAGCACATGATTACTGCTGTCAGCAATATGTATTTTAGCTTTCTCACTTCACTCCTGTGTGCCCGTAGCCACCCTCACCGCGCTCGGTGGCATCCAGTTCCTCGACAACATCGAAGTCACCCTGCTCATGACGAGCTATCACCATCTGTGCAATACGCTCACCGTCGTTCACCACGAAGTCCTGCTGTGACAGGTTAATCAGCACCACCCCAATCTCACCGCGATAGTCGGCATCGATGGTACCTGGACTGTTCAATACCGTCAGCCCATGCTTCAGAGCCAGTCCGCTACGCGGTCTTACCTGTGCCTCGTAGCCCTCAGGCAGCGCAATGTGCAGACCTGTCGGAATCAGCCTGCGCTCCAGTGGACGCAGTGTCACAGGCTCGTCCAGATTGGCCCGCAAGTCCATACCGGCACTCTGGGGCGTGGCGTATGCAGGCAACTGTTGGTGCCCACGGTTTACAACCTTGATTTTAATCATCTTTTCGAAACGTTTCTTATTAATAATGTGCAAAGGTAGTTATTTCTTCTGAAACAACCAAACAAAACCGAAGAATAAAGTAACTTTTTCAGTAAGTTTATGATTCAAAGTCTTGGATAGTCATCAAAAATTTTGTATCTTTGCACCGTCAGAGGACACTATCATGGTTACAGATAACACATTTAACAGATTTTTCTAAAGACTTCTCGCGTACCGCAGGCATACCTGCGTGTATTATTAAGTACATACGCGGTACGCGTAAAGTTTACGATTTTTACTGTCAAATGTGTTATCTGTGTTTTTTAAGCAGTGCAGTAGACAATAGAAGCCAAGTATTACACAATAGAAGCCAAGTATTGAATAATAAATGGCTTCTATTTCTTCGTCTATCAAGTCTTACGGAGGATTCCAACGATGACCAGCAGGTAGCCGCAGAGACACATGATGGGTGCAAGGACTATCCGACGGGCTGAGAACAGGTCGAGACAGAAAGTTTGTCCGGTGCTGTCTGGACCAGTCATTAGCGCATAGCCGGTGACTATCAATAAGCCCGCTAACAGGACGATACGTCGACGAGTAATAGGACGGCAGTTAATCTTGGGGGTATTGCGCGATGTGGTGTTCATATGGTTTGAAGTATTGTTGATAGATTTCATTTCGTTCAAATTGTGTCGACAGGGCGAGTGCCTGCTGCATGGTCTGGAGCCAGGAGTACTGGGAGTATAAAGAGCCTGCACGGCGAGACGGCTCAATTGTCTCTATCCACGATAGCCATTCGTCAGAACGACGAAGCAGATGACAGACAATCTTGTCGCCTTCTACGTCCTGTCCTGTCAGATAGTAACAACGAGCCATCATTAGGGCGGCATCCGTATAGGGAATATTCGTCTCGGGCATTTCTTGTTGCCATTTCCGGCATACTTCGGTTGCTCGCCTGGTGTCTCCTTGTTGTAACAATGAATCAATGAGGACACCCATCACCAGCTGGTGGGTATCAGCCAAGCGCTTCATGTCTTCATCGACGTAGATACCTGGTTGAGAGAGATTGCCGAAACGGAAGTGGTGCATCACGTTGTCATACAGACGTTCCGTGTCAACTTGCCTGCCCGTCGCGGTTGGAGAGACGCGATAGGCCAGACCTTCGAGCACCAAATGGTCGCGAAGGAACGACAAGTTGTCTGAACCAGAGTTGATAGAAATGTACACCGGCCGGTTCCAATCTGCGTGTGACAACATTTCGAGCACCATCATCTCGTTCTTAGAGACAGCTCGTTTGCCTTTTAACGAAATCGTCATTGTGACTTCGCCACTTGTGACGGTAACGCTGTCTGACGGAATACATTGCATTTCAGCCTCGTCGTTAAGCACCCATCGCTGGATGATGTTTTTCAATTCAAAAGGCTGGTCGCCAAGCAGTTTTTTCGCTTCTTCCGGCTGCTGCGTCATCATGCTTTCTATTTCGGTTCTCAGTTCCGGGCGAATAGGAATATACTCTCTCCTGCCTTCCAGATAGTCCTCATGTCGCCAGCTGATGGGGAGTGCGGGAGAATGGTAGGCCGGTCGTTTCATCTGGTCGATATACCAGTCTGTCTGCAGGTATTCCATGTTGCAGCAGCGGGTATCGGTGCGCACTCCCTCTACCTCATGGTTATACCAAAGAGGGAAGGTGTCATTATCGCCGTTGGTCAGGATAATGGGATAGCCCTCGCGCTGCATACTCTCCAAGTAGTTGGCACCAAAGTCACGACAGGTGTATCGGTCCGAACGGTCGTGGTCATCCCAAGTCTGACTTACCATTTGCAGGGGGACGAACAGACAACATAGAGCAGCACACGCAGATGCTGCCACACGTCTTTGTTTGTACATTTTTTGCATAATCCCAGTGACTGCTCCTACTCCTAATCCTATCCAAACGGCAAAGGCATAGAAGGAACCGGCATAGGCATAGTCGCGCTCACGCGGCTGAAGGGGTGTCTGGTTTAGATAGACAACGATGGCAAGGCCTGTCATCACAAACAACAGGGTGACTATCAGCAACTGCTGCCTACCCCGATATCCTCGACGCCACTGCCAGAAGATGCCTGCCAAACCTAACAGTAATGGCAACGCATAGAATGTATTGCGCCCTTTGTTCTGAGCCAAGTCCGAAGGAAGTTTTGAAGTATCGCAACCCAGTAGCCAGTCGTCTATCATGCTGATGCCTGTTATCCAATTGCCATGCTCTACTTCACCGTGGCCCTGGATGTTGTTTTGCCGACCTACGAAGTTCCATAGGAAGTAGCGCCAATACATGAAGTTCATCTGATAGCTGATGAAAAAGCGCAGGTTCTCGGCCGTTGTAGGCAGATTGTCCTTCTTCTCGACACCTCCCATCCAGTCCTCATAGGCCTTGGCATGGCGTTGGGAGTGCATACGGGGGAAGAACATGTTTTCCTTGTAAATGTAGTCAAAGTCGTGGCGTATCAGGTCATAGTGCTGGCGGGGCGAGTCTACTGCGGGCCGATAGATGGCTTTTCCTTCTTCCTGCTTGGCTACGAGATAGTCTTCTTTGGACTCGTAGTCTACTTCACTACAATAGGCAGGACCATAAAACAGTGGCGTTTTGCCGTATTGTTCGCGGTTCAGGTAACTGCCTAACGAGAAGATATTGCCAGGCGAGTTTTCACACATCGGCGGATTGGCATTGGCACGGACGAAGATGACGCCATAGCTGCTGTAGCCAACTAACAGCATAAGCAGACAGAGCAGTGAGAGCTTATAGGCTCTCTTTTGCACTTTATTATAACATAGGACAAGCGCCCCGATGAGCAGGATGATGTAGCAAATCAGACCTGTATTGTAGGGGCAGCCCAATACGTTGGTAAACAGCAGTTCTGCCCATCCGCCGATGGTCACGATGCCAGGAATAATGCCATAGAGGATGACGCCGACCAACAAGGCACCAGTTGCAAAGGTCTTCAGCACACCGCTTTTGGTGACCTGTTTTGTCTTATGGAAATAGATGACAAGCGACATGGCGGGCAGGCAGAGAAGGCAGAGCAGATGAACACCGATGGACAATCCAGTGATGTAAGCAATTAAAAGAATCCATCGGTCACTGTGAGGGTCGTCTGCCTCTGCTTCCCATTTCAATATCAACCAGAACATAAGGGCTGTCAAGAAACTGGAGAAAGCATAGACTTCTGCCTCTACCGCAGAAAACCAGAACGTATCGCTGAAGGTATAAGCCAATGCTCCCACCACGCCGCAGGCCTCAATGCAGATGACGGATGCTGTGGTGAGGTGATCACTTGCTGGACAGATGAGGCACTTGGCAAGATGTGTAATGGTGAGAAAGAGAAACAAGATGCAGCCGGCACTTAGCAGTGCTGACAGTAGGTTGACCATTTGGGCCACTTGTGACGGATTGCTTGCCAAATGGGAAAAGAGGTTGGCCATTAACATAAAGACAGGTGCACCAGGCGGGTGACCAATCTCTAATTTGTAACCACACGCAATGAATTCAGGGCAGTCCCATAGGCTGGCTGTGGGCTCTATGGTCAGCCCATACACCATAGCGGCAATGGCAAACATCAGCCACGCCATACAGGTGTTGAGTCGATTGAATACTGTTTGTCGCATATACTTTGCACGAATTTTCCGGCAAAGTTAGCAACAATACTTTTTTAGGACGAAAAAACTATCTGACATTTCTCTGACATTTTGTGTCAGAGTGTGGCACGCAATCTCTGACATTTTGTGTCAGGCTACGTATTAGCTTTCTATCTCTTTGATTTCCAGCCTATAAGACTTACTACGGTCAGATTCTATTTTGAGATGAGAGTGCTGCTCTATGACTGGTTTCAGTCTGCGGATAAGCGTATAGAGCGTTTCGCTGGCATCGGGTTTCTTTGGCCAAAGAGCCTCACATATTTCAGCTTTTGCCAGTGTGTGGCGAGGAGACTGAAAGAACATCTGCATTAATTGATGTTGCATA
>Ga0247608_10006407_pt1 | contig 12386 bp, 16 predicted proteins | sample 176DNAGHGlowgp2_FD_193490 | JGI IMG/M metagenome (GOLD analysis project Ga0247608, IMG submission 193490) | Sheep rumen microbial communities from Palmerston North, Manawatu-Wanganui, New Zealand - 1766 DNA GHGlow gp2 | ecosystem: Host-associated > Mammals > Digestive system > Stomach > Rumen ... | reverse complement strand
GAGCCGACCAGACTGGCGGGTACTTTCGGTTTTCCTCTCTTTGCATAGCGGTCAGCAGCGAAGATAATGACAGGCAGTAGGATGTACATCAGATACCAAGCCGTGTTGGACGTAAGATAGATAATGATGCCTATAAGAATGGCCATCCCCATTGTGCATAGCCCAGCCACGTAGAGTGACAGTCCTGTGTCCTTAGCCACCACCTGGCGGCTACGCTCTATCTGCTCCGTGATAATCTCCAGACTGCGCTCGGCAGTCATGTTATTCTTTTCTTCCATTGTTGTTTCATTTTAAAGGGTTTTCTACTTTGGTTTACTACTCTCTGGCCTCGTCCGCGCTCCTGCAGAAAGCACGTCTTCGGCCAATTGTGTCCGGTTCACGCTGCAAAGATAGAGAAGTTTATAATATAAACCAAATTATTCCGTAAATATTTTGCTCCCATTGCTGATTTTTAACATTTCGCATAGAACAAGGGCAAATACGAATGCGGCATGCCTTTTCGCCTAAATATATTTAAAAGATGTAGGTGAGGCGAACAATTCTCGCTAAAAAGTTGTAAATTTTGCACTCGTAAATCTAATTGACAGCAATTATGACGGAGATTCACAAACGATACAGGCTGACCTCCACGGAAGAGCCGACAGACGAGATGCTGCAGGCACTGATGGAGGACGTGGCAGCAGAAGCTCGCAAGTCAATGGCTAACGCTGAGGCGGAGAAGAAACGAAGGCTACAGGCCGTTGATGATGAAATTTTGGCATGGAGGGCTGCGCAGTGAGTGATAAGAAACCAACCCTTTGCATCGTCGCAGGGCCTAACGGCTCTGGCAAGACGACAACGACTGTCCAACTGCTCAATGATGAGTGGACGGCTGATAGCCTGTATATCAATCCTGACAATATCGCACAAGAGACTTTAGACGACTGGAACTCTCCAGCATGAGCGTCGAAGGCTTCAGTATGGTCAGTTATCCTACATGGGAGTCGCTTTTCGTCAGTCTTAACAGGCTTATTGACCATCGTATCACTGTCTGCCTCGATGAATTCCCGTATCTTGTCAAGAGTTGTCCGGCCTTGCATATTCCTGTAGAACTAGATATCGTCGCAGAATCATTTGATGGCAAACACCTTTTCCTTGGTGAATGTAAGTGGCAAAATGGTCATCAACTAATAGACGCTAAGGAGGAACTTGAAAGGTTACAGACTATCGCTAATGGTCTGCCATTTGCAAAAGGACATTCCATTCATTATGCATTATTCTTAAGAAGAGAACCTAAGCATCCTGACGGCGCAAATATCTTTTATCCAAGCGATATTCTTTCTATGACTGTCTAAAAATCATACGCTCTACTGTCTAATTTTTAGACAATCTGCTTCCGCCAGGGCCAAAAGCCTTGGCGGATTCGTTTTATTGCCCTAACTTTGCAGCAGAAACAAAAAGAGCCGAGTGTATGAAGAATAATCACAAAGGGGAAGGAACCTTCATCAAAGTCATTTCGCTGGCCGTCGGACTGACCGTCGGGCTGGTGCTGATAGCAGACGTATAACATTTAAAACCGTATATGATGATTAAGTTAGAAAACATTCAGAAGGTGTTCCGCACAGAAGAGGTGGAGACCGTAGCCCTCGGGGGCGTATCGTTCGAAGTGAAGAAAGGTGAGTTCGTGGCCATCATGGGGCCGTCGGGCTGTGGCAAGTCAACACTGCTCAACATCCTTGGCCTGCTCGACAATCCCACCGGGGGCAAGTATTGGCTCGACGGACAGGAAGTAGGCACACTGAAGGAGAGCCAGCGCACGGCGGTGCGTAAGGGGCAGATAGGCTTCGTGTTCCAGAGTTTTAACCTCATCGACGAACTCAATGTAGAAGAGAACGTAGAGCTGCCGCTGACCTACCTCGGCGTACCCAAGAAGGAGCGCAAGGCGAGAGTGGAAGAAGTGTTGCGCCGCATGGCTATCTCACACCGTGCCCACCACTTCCCCCAGCAGCTCTCAGGAGGTCAGCAGCAGCGCGTGGCCATTGCACGTGCCGTAGTGATGAATCCCAAACTGATACTTGCCGACGAGCCTACGGGTAACCTCGACTCGAAGAACGGCCTGGAGGTAATGCAGCTGCTCACCCAACTGAATCAGGAAGGTACCACCGTGCTGATGGTGACCCACTCGGAGCGCGATGCCGGCTATGCCCAGCGCGTCATCAATCTGTTCGACGGACAGGTGGTGCCAGAAGTAAAATTGTAAGAGGATGTCTTACGGATACATAAATGGTGGGAATCATTATACGATTCCCACCCATTCGAACATCTTCCGGTAAAGAGCTGCCTTCTTGTCGAAAGCAAGAGGATAGGCACGGGAGGAAGACGGAAGGCGGTACAACAGTACAGGCCTTCCGTCTTGATTGTAAGTCTCAGGAAGGGGAACAGAAGTTCCTACCTTTGGACCTTTCTCAATACCAAAATACTGACAGAGAGTGTCGGTGGCCTTCTGGCCCGTAGTGACGATAGCCTCACAATGGGGCAACATGGTAAGGAGTTCGCTGATATCGGTAGACGTCACCACCTCCAAGAATTCATCGGCAGCATTGTCTTTCAGGCGGCGCACGGCTGTAGCGGTATCGAAGAAGGCGATGCCTTTCTCCTGGCAAAACGTCACAATATCATCCAACTTAAAACACTTAGCCTCGACGTCCACGAAATGGTTCTTGTCGCCAAAAAACACCTGCCCCTCTATCCTCCAGTGGTCGTTGATGAAGTTGGGGTAATAGAAGTCCATGCACCACCGCTTTCTCTGTGGTGGGAAACTACCCAAGAACAGTACCCTGGCATGTCTGGGAAGGAACGGACGGAGTGGATGGTACTCCATCCCACCCTCGTTCCTGCGGATATTCTCTTCATTCAGCCAGCAGGTGTTCATCACTTCAGTATCTGGCCAGCGTGTTCTTTGGTCTTAATCTGCTTGCCCTGCAGAATCTGTTCGATGATACCATCTTCGTTGATGACAAAAGTAGTACGGATGGTGCCCGTCACCTTCTTGCCGTACATGGACTTCTCGCCCCAGGCGCCCATTGTCTCTAACAGCTCGTGGTTCACATCAGCAATCAGCGGAAAAGGCAACTGGTGCTTCTCCTTAAACTTCTGGTGCGAGGCGGCAGAGTCCTTACTCACACCCACGACTTCATAGCCTGCAGCCTGCAACGCGTCGTAGTTGTCACGCAGACTACATGCCTCGGAAGTACAACCGCTGGTATTATCCTTTGGATAGAAGTATAACACCAGTTTACGGCCCTTGTAATCACTCAGACGGATGTCACGTCCCTGTTCGTCCTTGCCCAGTATCTCGGGCGCTTTGTCTCCGATATTCATAGCTTATTTATCTATTAATACAACGTTTATGACTTTATTGATAGGTCTCACATTTCTACTGACAAGCATCATCCACTTGCGCTTGCAAAAATAGTCAAAATAAATAATATATCACACAAGTCGATGGAAAAACATTCGTATAAAGTGATTTTTATTAGAAATATTCGTTATCTTTGCAAGCAAAAAGCTCTTCTATGACGGCCAAAGAGGTTTTCGAGCTACGCAAACAAGGACGGACGGAGGCTGCCTACACAGCCGCCCGTCAGTTATATGCCGCGGACAAGAGTCCGTATGCCTCGTCAGCCATGTTCTGGACGGCTTTCGATATGTTCAAGTTCTGCATCGACGAGGGACGAATAGAAGAGGCCAACAAGATATTCATGGCACTGGAACGGCTGCTGCCTAACGTGCCCGACCATGACGACTGGGTGAAGAAAGCCTTCGAGCGATGCGGACAACTGCTGAAAAAGAAACACACCAGGAAGGCCGGATACGACGAAATATCTGAGCACTCACAGATGGGCATCTGGGGCGAAGAGGTTGCTGCGGAATATCTGCAAGACCAGGGCTACATCATCCTGGAGCGCGACTGGCACTCTGACCATCGCGACATCGACATCATTGCCCGACAAGACGAGGTCGTCGTATTCGTAGAAGTCAAGACCCGCCGCAACACCGACTTCGGTTCTCCCGAACGAGCTGTAGACTGGAAGAAGCGCCGCAACCTCCGATATGCCATCAACCATTATATGAGCTACCAAAAGATAGACTCCCCGACCCGCTTCGACATCATTACAGTAGTAGGCACACTCGGCACTCCCCACCCTACCGTCAATCACCTCGAAGATATTGACATCATGAAATAAAAAAGGCCGATTAGCTATCGCTAACCGACCTTCCGTCTATTCATACTGATTCTTCCGTCTAAACCGTTCCGCCAATTCCAGAAGTTTTCTAAACTTCTCCACCCTATCAGCTTTCATCTTTCCAGCATTCATCGCCTTCCTGTTCGCTTTCAGCCAGTTCAGATTATCATGTTCTTCAATCCGATACTTCGACGGATTACGGTGATTGGTTTCAATAAACGTCTTCACTTCCTCATACCGAGTACCCCAGCGTTCATCCTGAGTCATATTTCCAATATTTACAACTACTCAGACTTAACCTTGATCTTTCGGGCATTCATTCCGAAATAATCCGAGAACCCAACAAACGCTCCTACCGTCAGTTTCTTATCCTCATAATTAAAATAAAGGTTTTGTCCCTCTATGCGTTTCATGCCATCATACACTTCTGGCAGCTTCTGCACGTCAAACGACATCTCAGGTATTTTTCCCTCTAACGCCCAAATTACGCTCTCATCAAAACCTATCCATTGCGACCTGAATTGTTTTGGGATCATACTCTCCTGAATAACTCCTCCATACAAATATGTATAAAAATTCGGATTATGAAGTCCAAAATCCGACTTGCCTAATTCTAATAATCCTACTTCTATTTCATCATGCTTAATATGCTCTAGCATATTGGTATAATCATGAATGATATTGCGATTCATTCTATTAATCAGCCCCGTTGCCAATTTTTCAATATCGGAGTCTGAAATCTTATACTTCTTCACCTTCTTCAAATCCACATCAACTCGAATCAACTTGGCCTTATCAAAGGTCATCTTGTCTGTACACATTGGTAGCCACCAAAATTCCTTTTTCTGAAAGACATCTACCACTGACGACATAAGAGCCAATACGAACTCTTCTGATTTATCCTTCTGTCCTGTAGCAGTTCGATAGAGAGTCTGAAGCTTGGGGATAGACTCTTTCACGAACTTATTATCTGGCTCCAACAACAACCAAAAATTTGCTTTACCTATTAGTGATAAGAGATATGTCGAGTAATGCTTGTATTCACCTTTTATTCTGGTATCAACTCCATACTTGATTGCGTAATAAATTTCCTGTTCATAGATCCTTCGCTTTTCTCGAGGTAATTTCAGGTTGCCATTTTTCAACGCAATTCCCGTTAATATCTTGTTGTCCTGCTCTTTGTAAAGCCTTACCTTCTTGGAGTTAACACTAAACCCGCAATCTTCAATAATGTCCGTTGCATACTTGACAAAAGTAACAGGAATCTCTTCACCAGAGAAAGATAGATCATCTGCATATCTAGTGTATCTGTAGCCAAAATGTCTTGCAAGGCGGTACAAGCGCTTATCCATCTGCCTTGCCACAATATTACTCAAAGCAGGACTGGTCGGTGCTCCTTGTGGCAGTTCATCATCAAGGCAGCATATTCGCGCCAACATATTCGATACGGAACCGGTATAGCCAATATTCTTGAATACCTGTACCACCTTGTTTATCTTAATCGAAGGGAAGAAATCCTTTAAGTCCAGTTTAAGCAGGCATTTGTTCTCTACATGTTTCTGGGCATTAGTGACAATAGACCTTCGAGTGATAAACCCATGAGCACATCCATGTACATTCTGTTTCTTTAGGATATACTCATATATCCACTGTTGTATGGTTTTCAAAGATGGGTATGGTGCTCGGATCTCACGCATTCCGCCAGACTTTTTCTTTATTTCAAAGGCCCGATAGAAGTTCTCTGTACCATTGATGATGGCAAATAAAGTATCATTTTCTATATAGAGGAGTCTTGCAAGATGTTCATTGTCAAAAATAACACAAGCCCGATGCGTGAGAATGTTGCCTACATAATTCAGCAACGCTTCGCGCATATCATCAGTCATGGGGTAATTCTTATAATACTTCACCCATTTCTGGTATATAGCATTATTGACTTCTATTTTTTCAATCATAAGTATAAAGGAGGGCGAGGTCTAAAACTACTTTCTTTGATTTCCGGCTGTTAGCGCTTGCGCTAACAGTTATGCAAGTGCGTGCACTTGCATACGTGATAGCGCTTGCGCTATCACAGGGTAATGTATAGCCTCAGCTACCGAAGCGACTTCACTTCTAATTGCTAGTTTCTTCTTGACTCTCGCCCTCCATAATTTTTTTGCATGCCTCAGTAGATGGTAAGTAAGGTTCATTCACTTCTACCGTACTACTTCTGCTGAAAAACTCGCCTATGTAACTTGATTTCCATTTATCTATTTCGTCAGCAGTTTTCTCCTCGGTTTTAACTATATACTGCTTTCCAACCTCCGTAATACTAAGCCAATTCCCTTCGGTCAGTTCCAGGTATCCTTCACGAAGCATTGCTTTAAGCACATCCATCAATCTTTCGAGCGTAATATCGTACTTCGAAATTAAGGCTGTGGGTAACAAATCTCCTTGCTCCGCATCCTTTAGTATCTGATAATTCAAATTATCAATATCCATGCTGTACTCGTGTAAAAACCGATTTACGCTCTGTCCCGTCTAAATTCTTATTCCACCAGAAAATTGGGAATACACTATTAGGGATGTTTCCGAACTGTCTGCAATACAATGCCTCGGCACGACCATATCCCCAACTATTGTCTTTTAGTTTTATATCTCCACTTTCACGACCTAACTGAGATTCTAAATATCTCATAGACCAAACCCGTTTTAACAGCTCTTCTCTGCGATAATGGCCAGAAATACCTTTATGCATTATTTTGCAGCAATAAACAGGTATGTTTCGATTTCTACAATAGCTAATACCCTTTGCCATACCAGCCAAGAAGTAAAAACTTATAGACGCACCATCCAAGCGAAGTTTTTGAAAAGAATTATATCTTACCCCAACAGTTTTGCCAGAACCTATAAAGTCATCAACCACAATGAAATGCCTGAAACCTTTATTGTATAGACCATGTATATCTTCAAAGCAGACAGCAGAATAAGTTGGTTTGAAGTCAATTATCATTTTAAGTGTTATTTTCAAATCATTGATAACTGATTGTGAACTGTCTGCATCCGAATCGTTTTTAGTTCGCATAACACATAGAGCAGTCTTATGGTCTAACACTTCGTTCTTTTCCATTGTCTGAGCCATATTACATAATAGTTCATAGTTTTTGGTTCCATCAACGATATTATCATTCAGTTGCTTGAACAATTCGTAGATAAGGTTGTAGTCATCCTCGCTCCTGCATGTTCGAAGCATGTCAACTATAGCAGCATCATTCGTCCATGGGAATTTGGATTGAGGAAACACCATTTTATTCTCAGTACTTATGGTGAGAGCCTTAACTATTGCATCGTCTAATGTCATAACTCCAAAAGAATCTTATACATCTACTTAAAATACTGCATTAATAACTACTGTAAGTATTGCTATTGCCTTTGTTGAGCTGCCAGTCATTCATTATACTCCGACATGATACGATTGAACTTGTCAATACTATCTTTCCTATCGATTGCATCACAAAGCTGTTCAGCAATATGTGGTGGAAAGCTATTCCTTATCATGGATTTCCACATATCTGTAGCAATCTTATTGCTAATAATATCACAAAAGTTTCTTGTCGTAATCATTCAAAATTCTGTTTAACGTTTCTGGGTACAAAGTTACAAAGATATATCCATGATGCCACCCCCCCAAAAAAAAATCGAAAGCAGCTATAAGTTAACAGGTTACAACCATTCAACGATTCCACTATTTCTTCAAAACGCACCTTAATCTCTGAACCGTCAACCATTACTTCAGCCATCTTCTTGGCACAAACACGAATCTACAAAATTGCCAAAGGGCGGAAAATATTCGTCCAATTCGTGTCATTCGTGGTCGTAAAACTCCTTGTACCACTCCGCAAACTTCCTTAGCCCCTCTCTCAACGTTATCTTGGGCGTAAACCCGAAGTCACGTTCAAGGGCTGTGGCATCGGCATAGGTGGTGGGTACATCACCAGGCTGCATAGGGACGAGCTTTTTGTGTGCTTCAAAGTCGAAGTCTGCGGGAAGAACTCCGGCTCGAACCAGCTCTTCTTGCAGAATATTCACGAAATCTAACAGGTTCTCTGGCTGACCACCACCGATGTTATATACTGCGTATGGAGGGATGGGCAGGCCATCTTCACCCTTCTTGCGCTCTGGAGCACCTTGCATCACACGATGCACACCCTCTACGATGTCATCGACATAAGTGAAGTCGCGACGGCAGTTGCCGTAATTGAATATCTGGATGGTCTCACCTTTCAGCAGTTTGTTGGTAAAACCAAAGTACGCCATATCAGGACGACCGGCAGGGCCATATACCGTAAAAAAGCGCAAGCCCGTGGTGGGGATGTCATACAACTTTGAATAGCAGTGAGCAAACAGTTCATTGCTCTTCTTCGTAGCTGCATACAGCGACACTGGATTATCCACTCTGTCATCAGTGCTGAATGGAACCTTCTTATTGCCACCATAGACAGAACTGGAAGAAGCATATACCAAATGCTCTACTGGATGATGCCTACATGCTTCCAATATATTGTAGAAGCCTATCATATTGCTCTGAATATACGCATCAGGATTGGTGATACTATAGCGCACGCCAGCCTGTGCAGCGAGGTTCACCACTACCTGCGGCTTATACGCCTCAAAAATGCCGTCAATGGTCTGCTTGTCGGCTATATCACCCTTGACAAACACCCATTTATTTGAACACGGATGACACTGATTTGACAGATTATCCGTTATATCCGATGAATCCGTGTTCGCCAAGTCTTCGAGTTCTTTCAAGCGGTACTCTTTGAGCGACACGTCATAGTAGTCGTTCATATTGTCGATACCGATGATGGTAGCACCTTTCATGTCTTTGAACAGACGCTTCACCAGATTCGAGCCGATGAAACCGGCAGCTCCTGTCACAAGAATGACTTTGTTATCTAATTCTATCTTCTGCATATACTTTTGTTTTTGAACACGGATTGCTCGGATTGAACGGATGAACTATTATCCGTAATATCCGTTAGATTCGTGTTCGTTACTCTTTTCCGTATTTCTAAACAGTTTGACCTTCGGTCGAGCCTGCTCACGCTCGGCATGCAAAATCAGATTTTGCCTGCTCTCGCTAACTCGCAGGCTTCGTAATAGGTGTCTAACGACCCTATATCGAACCTTCCTGCACTCATGGGCCAAGCATGCATCGTGGTATGCTCCACCATATAGTGAGCAAGATTACCCGGAGCATCCTTGCCACAACCATTCTCTACTGAGTGGCGAACCAAGTCCAAATCCTTCTTCAGATAGATATAAAATGGAGGTACTGCCCAATGGCTCTTTGGCACCTGGGGCTTCTCTTCCATACCCAGCACCCGATGGTCAGCATCCAGCTCCACCACACCAGTTCTCTGTAGCTTCTCTATCGAAGGCTGTTCATGGCACATGATACACGATGTCCCTTTGGCACGTGCAAAGTCCACAAACTCCTGGAACGAGAAGAACAGCAGATTATCCGCAGCCACCACCAACAAATCATCATCGATGTGGAGCTTATCCATGGCAAACAGCAAGTCGCATACAGCTCCTAGGCGAGTGTCATTCGTTTCAGTCCCGTCATCCACCACGGTAATCGGTTTTTTGTATCTGACCACGGATGACTCGGATTGAACGGATTTATTATTATCCGCATTATCCGTAATATCCGTGTTCGCCTTCTCATCCGTTATATCCGTGAGATCCGTGTTCGTTTTATCATCCGTGTTATCCGTTAGATCCGTGTTCGCCTTCTCATCCGTTATATCCGTGAGATCCGTGTTCGCTTTATCATCCGTGTTATCCGTAATATCCGTGTTCGCCTTCTCATCCGTTATATCCGTGAGATCCGTGTTCGCTTTATCATCCGTGTTATCCGTTAGATCTGTGTTCGCTTTAATCCACTCTTCAAATATCGGAGCAAACTTATGATTGGTAATGATAATATGCTCATCTATCTCCGAAATCCTGTCGATATCATCCAACATCCTTCCCAAGATAGTATTCTCACCTATCTTCAGCAAAGGCTTCGGGAAGTTCTTCGTCAACTCTCCTAACCTCGTGGCGTATCCCGCCGCAATTACAACACATTTCATATTTATCTTTTTTATTTGACCACGGATGACTCGGATTGAACGGATTATACTTTTTATATTGATGACCATCTTGGTTAAGATAGCTTTGTTATGTACAAAGGTTGATATGATTGGAGGTATCTTGAAAGAACACTCTCAGAAGTACCTCAAAACAATATCAACTCATCAGCAATATAAAAACATCTGTGTATATCCGTTATATCTGTGTTCGATTAAACAACAATACGTTCCTTTTCCAGTTCATCGGAGCATCCGAAGTTGTAGAGTAAACCAAGCTTAAAGCCTGTGGCATGAAGGTAATTATAGACCTGAGACCGGTGGGCATCGTCTAACGCGCTTACCGCCTTCAGTTCTACAATAATCTTCCCAAAACAGACAAAGTCTGCTTTGTAAGTTTGTTTTAACTCAACACCATCGTAAGTTATCTTTAGTTCTTTCTCTCGCTCATACGGAATATTGCGTCTCTGGAATTCTATTTCCAGTGCTTCCTGATACACTGCTTCAAGGAAGCCGTGACCAAGCTTGTTGTAAACATGGAACGCAGCTCCGTTGATTGCATAAGTAAGGTCACTGTATAGCAACATATCCGTATTATCCGTTTAATCCGTGTTCGTTATACAAATCTTGCTCCATCATCAGGACGGACCCAGAACACTTGGAATGTCTTTTCGTATTCAGGGAACTGCTCCAGATACTTCTCTGTGAGGACTTTCTGAATCTCCTCCTTATAGGCAGGATCAACGAGGGCAATACAAGCGCCCTTGAATCCTGCTCCCGAGAAACGGCCTCCATAGACTCCCGGCAACTGCCGCATAATCTCATAGATGGCAATTAGCTCTGGAGAGCCACACTCGTAATTATGAATACTACTCTCACACGAGTCAAACGACAGCTTGCCGAACAACTTCATATTGCCCGTTTCCCATGCTGTCACTCCCTGACGCACACGGCGGTACTCACTATAGAAGTGCTCCGCCCGCCGCGCAAACCTTGCTGGCATAGCAATCCGAGTTTTCTCAAACGTAGCCTTGGGAATATCCCGCAGGAACGTCTTGTCAAACGTCTTCAGCGGCTGATCAGTATATGCCAGCATATTCCATGCTGCCGTCTTACACTCATACACACGCAGGTTATAGTCCGAGTTCACCAACGAACGAGTCAGACCTGAGAAGAAGATACCAATCTCAAAGGGGAGTTCTGAACACGAATTAGTTTTTAATTTGACCACGGATTTCTCAGATTGAACGGATGTTTTATTATCCGTTTCATCCGTTTTATCCGTGTTCGTTTTAACTCCACCAAAAGGAATCAATCTGTATTCATTCGAGTCACAATCCAAGAACATCAGCTGGTTCTTCTTCGACAATGCAATACAAGCCTGGTCCAGCAAGCCGTTATTCAGTCCGATGTACTCCCGTTCAGCCTCCGAAGCAATCTTCACCACCTCGAATGGCTGCAGCGTCACATCGTTTGCTTTTGCAAAAGCCATCACGTATGCAATCAGCACGGCAGCACTGGATGATAAACCACCAACAGGAAGACTACCTTGAATGACTCCTTCGATGCCATACTTCAGTTCAAACCTTTTGCGAAGAGCGTACTTTGCACCACGGGCATAATCTCCCCAATGATGTTCTTTCACTTGTGAAGGCTTGTCGATTTCAAATTCAACATCACCCTCAAACGTCCTCGAAGACAGTTTGACGGTACTATCCTTCCGCACGTTGAACCAGAGGTCAACACCTTTGTCAATCGCAAATCCCGTCACCAGCCCATGCTGATGATCCACATGCGCCCCTATCGGACATACCCGATACGGGCTAAATATATGATACTGATATTTCACCATAGTCTTACATCTTATGCACGCTCCTAAAAATATCACTTGTTATATCGTAGCCCTCACTCAACATCTATTATTCCAACAGCAAATGCATCCTTGTGTTTTCCTTTCTCCATTTCTTTAGCCACTTCATTGCAGCTATGCTTATGACTAACCTTAGCATCCATCAACACCCCTACTAGTGTTGTGTCAATG
>Ga0247608_10006404_pt1 | contig 12388 bp, 17 predicted proteins | sample 176DNAGHGlowgp2_FD_193490 | JGI IMG/M metagenome (GOLD analysis project Ga0247608, IMG submission 193490) | Sheep rumen microbial communities from Palmerston North, Manawatu-Wanganui, New Zealand - 1766 DNA GHGlow gp2 | ecosystem: Host-associated > Mammals > Digestive system > Stomach > Rumen ... | reverse complement strand
GGAATTCTTGAAATCTTAATTTCTAAAACTCTCTCTAAATCAGTATTATATTCTGAAAATATTGAATCATATGCTTGGAGTGAAACATCAGTGCCAGATGAACCCATATAAATTTGATCTTCTTTATCATAATAATAATTAAAAAACTCTACTTCTACAGGTGCGTCTGCTTTGACTGAAATATTATTTGAATTAGAGTTTTTATTATTAACCATCCAAGCAAAGCCAATAATACTTCCAAAAAGCATAAAAGTAGATATTAGGAGGGATATTAGCGCTGATATAAGTTTTTTATTCATAATATTCCTCCTTTTTTCAAATATTATAAGAAAAACCCCAGATTTTAATCTGGGGTTTTATTAATTATTAATGTGCTGTTTTAATACCAAAATTAACAGATACTGACAAATTATCAGTTGTAATTCCTGAAATATTAGTAGACTTACAGTTCACATCTTCACCTTCAAAGTAAATATAAACTTGAGCTTTAATAGCAGTTGCATCAGTGTTACCAATAGATGTTGTGGAAGTTGTTTTATCGTATCCAGCAGCAGCAGTTGCATTTAAAGCAGTAACAGCGACATGACCAGTAGCTGTCCCTTTGAAATTATAGGATAATGTGGTGGTTCCAGATGCCTGATTAATAACGGGAGCATAAATATATGCTGCACTACCGACAACGACCAAAACACGAAGAGAGTTGTCAACTTTCAGGAAGGAAGCAGAGGAAGTAACTGTAACATCATTGATGTAGAGATCTTTATATGTCTTATCAGCGCCAAGGGTAATTGGATCACCAGATGATTTGATATAGAACTCATTAAGTAGAACATATGATTTTTCATTGCTATCTTTAGAGTTTGCTGTTCCACCATCGATATCAACAAAGCCTTCACCGAAGGTAGTATTAGTCCACTTGATAGAGAGTTCTTCATAACCATTATCTGCATCTGCGTTTGCATCATCAGCATTAGCACTTGTGTTATGAACCCATGAAGGTGTTGCTGTACCAGCAGTGCTTGTAGGAACAAGACTTGCAGTTGCAACTTTTGCACTAGCCTCATTTGTCCATGCAGACTTATCAGAATTAGAAATAAGAATACCGTCTTCAGCGACAGCTTTAACCTGCATACCAGTTGCAGTGACTTGTGTATTCATGGAGAACCATGCATATGAAGATGTAGCCATTAATACTGCAGAAAGCAATAGCATTGCAATTGCAGGAATTAGTTTTTTAAAAGATTTTGTCATAGTAATTTTCTCCTTTTATGTATATTGTTTTATTATAGCAAAAGTCATATCAACTTTAAACTCACCGCCTAATTTGTCATCTGTGCATTCAGGGTCATTCCCTTCAATCCAAATGACAATTGTAACTTTATCTATATCACCAGGATTAAAATTATCCACTATTCCATGAGTAACAAGGCTTTCCCCGACAAAATTAGTCATAACTCGATTTTCAGGGTCAATTTCAGGCTCGCCGCCACCAGTACTTCGTGGTTTTGCATAATCAGTATAATCTGTTGTATAGACATATTCTTGTGTTGGATTACTTTCATCAAAATAATCAGTATTATAATACATTCGAATACGAATGCAATCTTCTAACTATTTTGTTGCTTTACTCACTAAAAGTTCAAACTAATATGAACAGGATTTGGTTCCGACATTTTTTAAATAGAATGTATAAGCCAAATAGTTATCACCATTATGGCTGCTATCAACATCATTTAATCCAGGTGGTAATCGTGATCCATCTATATTAGTAAGTTCTTTTACAGCAAATGTATTTAAATATGAAACTGGATGTAGGAAGTCATATCTATCTGAAAGTGATAGTGCATATCCTTCAAAGTTTTTTCCAAAATAGTCAACTATTTTAATAGTAAAACTACCATATTTCATAAATAATGATGAAACTATATAAATTAGGATTAATAATGTAATTAATAATCCTATGGCTGCAATTGCCACTCGACGAAAAGAACGATAATTCTTTACTTCAACCGCAGTTCGTCGTATTTTTGAAAAGGGCTGTTTAATAGAACTCATCATATTCTCCTTGTAAAATAAAGTAGCCAGCCGCAGGTTATGCAGCTGGCTACCATTTTAACAGGCCCTATAGTTTTGCGTCCCTACATTTCTGTAAGTTTGCTAAAAGTATTTTATATAAATATAAATATAAATATAAATAAATATAATTTAATGTTATAATTTATTTTTAAACTTTAGTTTAAAATTATTAATCTTCTAAACTATACTTACCAGACTTTAATCCTTCTTTTAAAAGTTCAAGATTTTTTTCTGTTGTTGTAAACCCATTTTCCTCAAGAATCTGATACAACTTATAATCTGAATAAGATTCAGTTATATTTGCATTAGATGACACCGTTTCTTTCTTTTTCTTTTTAAAGATACGACTAAAAATATTTTCTTTTTTAACAGGAGCTTTAGGAGTTGCTGTTGAATCTTGAGACGCTTCAGCAGCTGATGTAGACTCAGCTGGTTTAGGTTGCGATTGTTGTTGAGGTGCAGGTGCTGAAGGTGCAGTTGAAGTTTCAGACTTTGTAGGAGCAGAGGCTTTAGGTGCAGCAGGTTTAGGTTGTGGTTGTTGCTAATTAGTTGGTGTTGAGGGAGTTGTTGATGTTTTAGGTGCAGTTGTAGTAGCCTTAGGCTCAGCAGATTTAGGTTGTGATTGTTGTTGAGGAGCTGGAGTTGGCGGAGTTGATGGGGCTGGTGATGTTTTAGGCACAACAGAAGGCTCTTTTTCAGGCTTAGATACTGCACTTTTTTCACTATTATTAACTATGCTATTTCCAAAACCAACATTTGAACCATTTCCAATACTGGAATTTCCATTAACTGAAAAAGTCATTGATGCCTCTTTTAATAAAACTGCAATATTTTGCAATTCATCATGTGACATTTCTTTTAAAATAGAAGGGTCATTAGTGATATTTAAGGCAACAGTCTCAACTAATTCATTTTTAGTTACGATTATATTATTATCTAATATAAAATAATTCTCATTTATATGATTTTTTAAAATAACTAAATTATTTTCAGTAGTTTTAAACCCACTATTTTCAAGAATTTGATATAATTCATAATCACTATATTCCATATCACTACCGTCCTTAAATACTATCTTATTATAATTAATAGTTTCCTCTAAATAATTCATTTTCTCATACTCTTCATATGGAATAACAATAACTTCATCATCATTATCTTTGTCATGGTGTTTATGATAAATACTTTCCAAATAGCTTCTCAAAGCATCTTCATCATCAAATGGTCCCCAAAGACCTTTCTCTTTATCCCAGGCATTTTCCAAATAATAATATTTATCATTATCACAAAAGCATGGAACTGCATGACCAAAACGACCCTTCATCAATGCCCAAATCTTACAAGGCATATCTGGATGTAATTTTTTAAATAGATGTTGAATAGCTAATGATTGATCCAAGCAGATTCCAAGTTTATTTTTTAATGTAATCTCTGGGTCAAAATTAGTTTGATAATAATCTCCTAGATTAGTGCAAGCATGAATCCATTCACGATCTGCTCTACGTTCACCAGTATTCTTATCAATAAATCCATATTCAATATCTTTTATTTGGTCTAAAATATCACTTATTTTTTTAGATTCATCCTCTTCAAATGAATCTCCAAATAGATTTGTTAAATCATCAGAAAATTCAGATTCATATATTGCATCTTCAAATAAAGAAATATAATTTTTCATATAAATCCTCCTTTTCTATAATTTTCGATATATAATAAATTGTTAAACTATATTTTATAATTATTAATAATATAATAATTTTAAAATTAATAATAATTATATATTATAGCATTGAAGGAGGAGTATTAAATTATGAACTAAGAAAATATACTAAATTCTTAATTTTTAGGAAAACAAATTATTAAATATAAGAAAATGAAAACAGATGAGAGTATTCTTTAAATTCTAAAGGAGGAAATTATGAAGAAAATTGCTCAAATATTTAGTATAGTATTGTTAATTGCAATGCTATTCTGCTTCTGCTCTTGTAATATAACAATAACAGATAAGAGAACAGAAACAGAAAAAGTTGATGAAAACAAAGATGACGGAAAATCATTAAAACTATTATCATTCGAAACATTAAAGGAACAGGAAGAACTCAAATTGCCTGAGGATGAACAGGTTATGCTGCTTGCAGAAACTATTACTGAAAGTGAATCAGCACTTGAAAATCTTCCAGAAAATTTTGAAGCTACATCTGATACTCACCAGCATGTTCGTGCTACAATTAGAAATGTAGAGCGTGATTCATTTATTGACTTGGTATTGTATTTCTCATGGTTAAATACTCAGGTTGTATATAATGAAGGAAACGGCGAATACCAATGCAAATCAACAACAAAATTTGATAATGAAAATCAAGTATGGGTTACTGTAATTGATTTGGAATTAGATGTTGAATTTGATGAAGAGTTTACTGCTATGGTTGAAGTTAAGGAAATTAACTTCTTGCATAATGGTGACCAAAAGGTTCATGCTGAATTGAATAGCACTGCTGTTAGAACTATTGAATATTGTATGGTATTCATGGCTGATGAAGCTAAAACAATTGAATATGAAAATATGAAATTTGAATTACTCCCAAATAATGAAGCAAAACTTGTAAAAGTTACAGAATTTACTTCTGAAGTAATTGATATCCCCGATCATATTCATTATTCTGATTATTTAGGTGAGCATGCAGCAAATGTTACTGAAATAGGACCAGAACCTTTTTTAGGTGATTCAGAAATAATTATAAAAGAAGTGCATATACCACCAACTGTTAAAGTTATAGAAAGTGGTTTTAGAAGTGATAGACTTAGTATAACTAAAATATCATTATGCAATACTGTAAATAGAATTGGCGCAAACTTTTTACAAGCTGGTGTTGATGCTCCTGAAGTTGAAATAAAATTCTATGGTTCTGAAGAAGAATGGAATATCTTATTACAAAATAGTAGTACTTTAATGATTCAAGACTTTGACAATTATTCTGTAATATTTGTTCCAACTAATAATAACGAAGAATAAATTTATAATCCAGAAAAGGTTTTTACCTTTTCTGGATTTTTATTCATTTCAACAATTAATTATATATTTTTTTTTAGAGGTTTATTATGATAAAAACATATAATATAGAAGTAGATTGTGCAATGTGCGCAAATAAATGTGAAGAAGCAATTTCTAAACTTGATAACATTAAATCCTGCAATGTTAATTTTATTTTACAAAAAATGACACTAGAAAGTGATAATATTGACAACCATCTATTAAAAGATGTAATCAAAACAGCTCGTAAAATAGAACCAGACTTTGAAATTTTAGACTAAGTATTTTTTTTTTGAAAGGAGGCATAATGGATAATAATGATAAATATTATAAAGATGGCCTCAAAAAATCTATAAGCGCAATATTAGCTAGTAAAACTCGCCATCGTTTCCAAAAAATGGCAGCCCAACAACCAGCAAATATTAGATATAAATATAAAAAAGTTCAAAATGATCTTTCAAAAATGAAGCATGATGATATGGCAGAAGTAATTCAAGACTCTAATAAAACAGAGAAAATAAGTGTAGATATTCGTTCTGACCCTAAAATTAAAAATAGAGATTTAAAATCAGTAACTGCAGATTTTGACAATTATGGACATATGAATCTTCATCTTTCTCAACAAAAACTTGGCAGACCATTAGCAGATCAAGAAGGGCGAGCACAAAGCACTGGAACTGGAGAAAATAATAAATTCTATAAAAAAGTTACTGGTGAACCATTAGAAAAAGATGTAGATCATTATACTGAGCTATTGAAACAAAAATATAATTTGAAAGAGGAAAGAATGAATATTTTAGAAGATGAAGACTTCAAAAAATTAGATGGTTATGCAGATAGCCCAGAGGGTAAATATAATAAATATCTTCGTGACCATATAACAAATGTGCAAAAATCATTTGAAATACTGAAACGTAGAGTGCCAGAATTATTTAAAAATCTTGAAATTCCAATGGATGAATTAGAAGATAATCTTAAAAAACATGATGCTTCAAAATATAGTAAAGAGGAATTTCAGCCATATGTTGAGCATTTCTATGGTAATAATGGTGGCAAACAAGAAACTAAATCTCCAGAATATGAAGCTGCTTGGAAACATCATTATATGCATAACCCACATCACCCAGAATATTGGGGCAAATCTCAAAGGATGCCAGAAAGTTGCTTTATTGAAATGATTTGCGACTGGATGTCTTTTTCAATAAAAACAAAAGAGATGGATGAATTATTTAAATATTGGGATAAACCAGAAACTCGAGCAGACAAAGAGCAATTTATGCATCCGGATACTATTAAAGAACTTAATGCAGCCTTAAAATTAATAAAATCAAAAAATATTGATCTTAAAAAAGAATTAGACTGAGTCTAATTCTTTTTTTAAAGTTTTATTTCTCAGCAACAAAAATTTATATATCTGGATAAAATCTAATTATATAAGTGAGGTTATAAAAATGGACAATACAAAAGGAAAAGCATTGGTTATTACTGACCTTCAAAATGACTTTGTATCAGGCGTTTTTGCAAATAATAAAGCCAAAGAACTTGTCCCAAAGATTGTTGATAAAATAAATAAGTTTGATGGTAAAAAAATATTTCTTGTAATGGACATTCATTTTAAGGAAATATATAAAGACTGCTCTGAAAGCAAATTTGGATATCCTTTTCATTGTGAAGCAATGGAAGATGGCTGGAAACTCGTTCCAGAAATCGAAGAGGCAATTAAAGATAAGGAATATGAAAAAGTTGAAACATCAACATTTGGATACTCATATTGGAATGAGTGCTTTGATGGTTTTGAATCTGTTGAAATATGTGGTCTTTATACAAATGAAGCAGTAATTGCTAATGCATATTGTATTAGATCTGTATATCCAAATATTGATATTAGGATTCTTCAAGATCTGTGTATTGGAAAACGAGAGAAACTTCATAATGAAGCTCTTGATATTTTAGGAAGCTCTGATTATACTATTGAGTAAGAGAATTGAATAAAAGAATAGCCTTTTGGCTATTCTTTTTTATTTTAACAATTTATTATATTGATGATTTGGAGGTCAGCATGATTGATCCCGCTTTAGATTATTCATATTTATTTGAATCTGTTCTTGACCCAATGCAAAAAACAAGATGTAAAGATGTCTTTGATGATAATGATAAAATGAAACCTGCAGTTAAAAAGGAAATAATTGACAGGTTTACATTATGGTATGAACAACTTGATGAGAAATTGTTTGATATTGTTAATTTCAAAATGACAGGTAGTTCAACTGGTTATCAATATACTGATATTAGTGATATTGATGTTCAAGTTTTGGTTAAGCTTCATAAAGGCGTTGAAAGTTCTCAAATTGGAAGATTTTTTAAAATTCTTCCAAATAATCAGCCACTAACAGGAACTAATCACCCAATTAATTATTTCTTGACAGTTGATAGTGAAGAACTTGATTTAAAATATTTTGAAAATAGATATAATATAACAACTGATACTTGGGAAAAGAAAACTGAGAAAAAAGATTTTAATGTTCCAACAGTATATATTCAACAGATCTGTCGTTTCTTTACTGATGCATTTGATTTGCTAATTGGTCGTTATGATAGAGATAAACAATATCTTGAAGATGCATACAAACTAGATCCAAAGAAAATTGAGATTTCTGAAAAAGAAAGACTTACTGAAATTGAAAGATGTAAAACTCAATTTATGTCTGATGTCGATTCAATTTGGTTGGCATGGCGTTTACTTCATGGATTTAGACATGATGGTTATAATGAAACTTTCCCATTTAAGCTTTCTATTAATTACATGAGTGATGACCCTCGTGCATCGGCTAATGAACTTATCTATAAAACTTTGGATAAATTTGGATATCAAGAAAAACTTATGGCAAAATCTCGTGAAGGCTCAGATCTTATTAAAAAATATAAAAAAGAAGATGACAAAGCTGCTAAATTAAATGAGAATACTGATTTTTCAGATCTATTTAACTAAAAAATAAAGAGCATTTCTGCTCTTTATTTTTTTTTATAATTCCTCGACATATCGAGTTGGGCTTAGATAAGATCTATTAATAATTGCTTTATTCTCAACCATTATTTTATTCAATTCCAAAAGTTTCTCTCTTGGAAGAATTTTAATTTTTGGCTTATTAAAATGATATAATGTAGTTATATTAGAAAAATATAGCACCGCCCAATCCAAATCAGGCGTTCCATAATAATTATAAGCAAAATAACTTGGAGAATAGTAAAACTTTTTATCAACATCAATTTCTATTAGCTTATCATTAAAATATTCACGATAATCATCAAGAATATTTTTATAAGCAATATCAAATTGAGGTGTTTTATATTGGCAATATTCAGTTAATGAATCAATAGAATAATTATCTGTGCTCATCATTGAAAACATACCTTTTATAGTTTTCTCATTATAAGACATATTTACAACAGCCATTTGGTGCCTCCTTATGTCTCATCTAATTCAGAGCAGTAAATAGTTATTTTATTATCTTCATATTTAAAAGTAACTGCGTTTACTGATTGTGTCTCATCAAATTCAATTGCAGCACCACTTACACCAAAGCCTAAAACATTATTATGAGATTCGGCATTATACTCTGTTATTTCAGTTTGATCTGGTGCAATTATATATTTGCTATCTCTATACACAATCTTAATATCACTATTTGCAGCTGTAAATGAGGTGCTATATGCTGAAAATCCTAATACTGAAGTTGCTGAAAAATTAACCGAACTAACACTTATATATGAACCAGCAAATGTTACTGATGATACATTAGCAGATTCATATTGTTCTCCACTATATACTAATGAAGAATCTGCAAATAATGTATTTGAGTATGTACTTAATGTATTTTGCAACGACTAAACTGGCTCAGTGAGCGATGATATATTTACAGATGTAGTTGAATCATTAATATATATTGGTAAATACTTTTCAGTTCGCCCAATATATTTGATAACTTTATTACCGCTTAATTCTGCAATTTGAGTGGATGAAACAACTTTTGAAGGAAAATAATTAGTTGAAACATTTGCAGATGTTGAAAATGATTTATAGAATGATTTTATATCCATAAACCACCTCAAGTATGTGTTATTGATATTTGATTATTAGATGAGTCAACTGCAATATTCCAATTACCAATTTTTATATTATCAACTTTCAGTACATTGGTTGAAAGTGAAATATTCTAGCCCACACCAATTATAGTATCTGGTGCATATGTATCATATGAAACATTACCAATATTATTATCATCTAAATATGAAGTATATGCTGAATTAGTCAATTCAATATATACAGTTATTGCTCCAATATTATCTGCTTCTTTATAATATAAAACACCAGAATCAACTAATTTTAATTGTATATTATCATTGTCATTACTAATTCTATAATTAGCAACATTTACAATTTTATTATTTATAATTTCAACTTCAGTATATCTTTTAGAAGTATATATTTTAAATTTATAATAATCAGTGCCTTCAACTTTTCCAATTCGAATAGCTGGATTGCTGATAGTTGTTGAAAATTTCAGTGTTCTTCTCATTCCGGCATTAATTGCTGATGAATTATAAGCCATAAATGCCTCCTCTTATATTCATTATTTTTTAAACTGATTTAAGTAACTACTAATCGGATCAGCTTTTTTATTTTTGTCAGGTTCAGCCTTCTTAACAACAATTTTTGTTGACTGTGGTTTAACCTCTTTCATTATAACTTTCCTTGCAGCGGATATATTATTATCAGGCTTAGAAGAAATTTCCTCTATTTTAGAGTTCTTATCATTTTCAAACTCTTCTTCATCATTATTATATAATACATCAAGTTTACTATTAGATTTCTTTGTAGTTTCTTTTTCAGAAGATTTCTTTTTCCTACCAAAAATCTTACTAAGCAGACCTTTAAGACCAGACTTATTGATTACTGTATCTTCAGCATCAGTTTCTGGTTCAATTTCGATGCTAACTGATTCTTTTACTAAATTAATAGCATCATCTTGAGCCTCTGCTGATTCTTTAAGCCCTGATTCTTCAAGTGTTTTATCATAACTGTCATCTTTAGAAGAAATGTCAGCAGATATAATAATAAAGAATTCATGAATAGCTGTAAAGAAGCCTCTAAATAATGAAACTGTCGTTACAGTTGTATCCTAGTCATCAACTTTATTATCACCATTTAAATCAGTATTTGTTGCTTTCTCAATTTTCTAAACTAACTTACCATTTGAATTAAAATATAAATTAGCAGAAATGAGTGCACGTTTAAGTTTATCATTTTTTATATCTTTTTGAGTAATTGATCTAACGCGAGCCAACACAAGTCCAGTTGATGTCAAAATTGTAATTATAATTGCAAATACATCCATCAGTCGGTCTAGCTAATGACTCGAAACAATTTCAGTAATATCATCAATCAATGGTTTGAAAATTGGATAAATAATCCAACCCAACACTGGTGTATCTGCAGTGATATTACCAGTTAGCATAAGAACTACACATACAATAATAAATATTTGCAACCAGAGCGTAAAATTCTTTACAAACCAAATTCGGAGTAGTGTTAAGCGTAATTTTGTGTCTTCCATCAATTCTGAAAACGACTTTTTACGTTCTTTAGTCTTTGATTTCATAACACACCTCCTTCTTAAAAGAATATAATTAATTGTTGTTGTTTATGAAAATTCTATAATTTGATATAAAAAGGATATCCAAATGGATATCCTTTTTTATTATTATTTGAATAAAATTCTGATTGTATGCTCTGATTTACGACTTAGCACATAGTAACCAGTATCGTCATCAGATTTTGTTGCTGTACCATCTGAAAGGGCTTTACAACGATCTCCTGGTTGGCATATTCCATCATCACGAACATATAGTTTACCTAACAAACCAACTGCTACCCATTCTTTACGATTTGAACGATTAATATAAGTCATTTCAGGGTCATAATCAGGATTCAATACTTGTCTTTGTTCCATATGTTCTGGTGAGACTAATACTTGAACTGTTTCAGTTTCACCTGTTTCTTCATTAACTCGAGTTTCTTCTGAATATTCTGCTGGAACAGTTACTGATTCATAAATTGGTCTTCCGAGATCATCTGTTAGATATTTATTATGCCATTCATCTTCAGCTGCATCTGCTAAAATAGCTGGTCTACCTGAAGTTATACCTATAATATTAGTATTACCTAAGATTATTTTATCTGTAATGTTATCTAATGAAACAAAATATCCAATTCTATCATCATTATTTGTATTTCCATCTGACCATTCAAAATACTCTGCATAGTCTGCACCTAAATTTGGTGTTAATGTACCCTGTAAAAATGCATTTCCATTTTTATGTATCTTAAATGCATCCCTTCTAGTATTAGTACCAGTCCCATTACCAATAACAAATATTGGGATGTCTATATCTGTTAGTTCACTAACAGTTCTAGTAATACTATATAAAGATTTATTATACTACCCACAAATAAATGCATTTGATATATCATAATTAATTGCTTGGTTAGTACCTGATACAGATAGTGTAACACGTATACTATTATTATGTTCACCTACAATAAAATTATTTATAGCAGATGCACTAGAAATTGTATTATCATACCCAAAAACAGTACTATTATTAGAATTTGCTTTATTTCCAGAGCCTCCTACATATGAACCTGTACCAGATGCACTGTTATTTGACCCTGCAGCATGAGCACCTTGACCATCAGCAGTAGTATTATATCCTTCTGCATGAGCTCCATCTCCATTAGCAGTAGTATTATATCCTTCTGCATGAGCTCCTTGACCATCAGCAGTAGTATTATATCCTTCTGCATGAGCTCCAGTTCCAGATGCTAAAATTCCTGTACCAGTACCATCATACTTGCTGTATCCTTCTGCATGAGCGCCTTTTCCAGAGGCTATAATAAAAGAGCCTGTACAACCAGCAAGACTAGTTTCAACACAGCCTTCTGCATGAGCTCCATTTCCAGATGCTAAAATTTTTATGTCTCCATATGCACTATCTTCAATATTATTAATATTTATATATCCTTCTGCATGAGAGCCTTTTCCAGAAGCTAATATTGATAGAGATAGTGCATTAGTAGTAGATGAAAAACTACCGGCTCCTTCTATACAACCTTCAGCATGAGATCCCCATTGAGATGCAGAAATATAAGCTTTATGGATATTAGCATTATCAGCAACATTTGAAACATTAATACACCCAGATGCATATGAACTGTTCCTT
>Ga0247608_10006403_pt1 | contig 12388 bp, 19 predicted proteins | sample 176DNAGHGlowgp2_FD_193490 | JGI IMG/M metagenome (GOLD analysis project Ga0247608, IMG submission 193490) | Sheep rumen microbial communities from Palmerston North, Manawatu-Wanganui, New Zealand - 1766 DNA GHGlow gp2 | ecosystem: Host-associated > Mammals > Digestive system > Stomach > Rumen ... | reverse complement strand
GTCCTCACCTGTTAAATTATCACTAAAGCAAATTTTATTATCAATTATTAAATTATGTATTAAAATTTCTGCTTTGTTATTTTTATCAAGCATTGGAGTGCTAAAGATATCTGTACTAAAAGCACCGCAAATAATTCTATCTTTTAAAGCTTTTGCAGGGTATACATAAACAATTAAATAATTATCTGTTGTATGTAAAAGCAATTGAACAGTAAAAACGAAATCAGAAATTGAACGATATGTTAATTCATATATTATTTCAAAGTTTTTATATTTGTCTGGAAGTTTTGCAAAATTATGTGTTTCCCATGAACCGCCTTGAATACTTTTTGCAACGTTTCCGAAAAACATATTGCTTTTATGCGATGAAGGTGCGCTTCTTTCAACCGCTATTTTAATTTGTTTCGGTTTTCCATTTTCGTCTAATTCTTCTGTTTCAATGAAATAATCATCTATTGTGCCCATTTTTTGCTTTTTAAAATTTCTCAATCCCCATTCTGTTACATATGGGCATATTCTTGAAACCGTGTTAGCAAGTAAATAAACCTTTATATCATCATTTCGAGCACACGTTGAAACTAACTGTTGAAGTAGTTCGGGTTCATTTTTCAAATAACCTTCGTTTGTAAATACTTCTTCATAATCTAAAAGCGTTATATCGGGGTGTCCTGTTGACTTATAACGCTTTTGTGCTACTGATAAAGCGAAAACTTCGCCACACCTTAAAACCCTGTCAATTTTCTCATTCGGTTTATCTTTTGCAAAATATAAATAACCTCTATAAAAATCAATACAATTACAACGCTTATGCGTTATCTTTTCTATTAAATTTACTCCACGTTCAACAAAATATTTATTTACTAAATCTGTTGTAATATCATCACGATAACGGCGTATAAGTCCAAATGAAGCTTTTCCAGTATTCCAACTATCCGATAAGCCTTCCTCTTTTACTGCAAATGATTTACCGTCTGAACGTGAGGAATAAATAATATTATATTGTGCGTTGTGTTTTTTTATATCTTCTAAAGTATAATAACCATTTTTTGCAATTCCCATTTATATTACCTCTTTCATTCTTTATCAGTCCAATATGTTTTAATTCTGGTTAGGTTTTTTGCGCTTGAAAATCTTTCACTATGTGAAAAACCCTGTATTTGTGTATGAGTAGCAATAAACGTTTTATAGGCGTTTGATAAATTCATTTCAAAACTTTGCGGAATTAGTGAAATTCCTGTACCTACAAAAACATTTGCAGTATTTCCCTTGAAATCTGTGAAAGTCTTTTCGCCTTGTGGTGTGGTGTAATAATGAGTATTTTTATGCGCTATTTCAGCAGGTACAAACATTTGATTAGAAAACTTTAAAAAACATTGTTCTAATGTTGGTGCACCTATTAATTCACCATTTAAACCATAACCACTTACTAAATAATTTTTAGCAGCACTTTTCGGAAGTCCTGCAATAGTACAGAAAATATCTTTTTCTTCCGAAAAAACATACCTTTTAGCACCTAAAGACTTAAAATATTGATATGTGCTTTCAACACTCATTTCACCGAGTTGATGTTTTCTGCCTTTTATATCTTTCGGGCGGCTCTTTTCAATATCAATTTTATGATATTTTAAAGCCTTTTCAACGTCAATAATATTTTGTTTGTTTACTTCATCAAAAAATGCTTCTGTTTCATCATCATATAAATATTTAGTGCTGTCTGTATCATTGTAAATAACACGCTGTTCGCCTAAATACCAATTTTCGCATAAAATTTCATGCCTTGCATATGCTGTAACATATACGCCTGTTTGATATAAGAGTAAGCTTGTGTAATTATTCTTATAATCTGTAAGCATATTTTCTTCATCTTCATTTGTTAAATTTTCGGGCGTAAATTCAAAAGTTAAGGGATTATAGTTAATAATAGGCTGAATTAATGAAGTCACGCAACAACCATAAAGCGAATTTAATAACGCTTTTAATCTTTGGTATTCTTGTTCAACGCCTTTTACATCTTTTAAAGTTGTTTTATTTTCGTATAGGTCAAGAACCGCTAAAACAATTGTTTTTGGTAAATAACGCTTTTTTGCGGCGTAACATCTTCCTACTTTGATTTGTCCAATATCATAATATTTTTGAATAATGTCAAAGTCTTGTTCTGTTATGGTTGTGACGCAAATATCACAACTATAAATTCTTCCGTTATCAATATCACTATTACTAAGATATTGACATTTATGTTCTGAAATAGTTGTCATACTTGTTTTAGCCTGCAACCCTTTTTTGATAATTTCACCTTTTTCATTTTTTATAGGAAGAAAAGCAATATCCATAATAACAGCATAATCATTTTTAATTAAGTCAAATACTTTTTCTTTTTTAGCCTTGAAAAATTTTCGTGGGAATTTGTATTTGACCATGATTGAAGGATAAAACGATTTTTTGTCACGGCTTCTAACACCTTTAGGGGTTTTTGTAGGTTCAAAAAGGAATTTATTAAAGATATAATTTAGATGCGTGTAACCGCCTGCAAACGCTCTTTCTAACATATGATAAAATACTAAATTTGTTGGCGAAGCTTCTTTGACAATACAGCGCAGAGAACCATATTGTTTATCACTTTTCGCCTTATCTCTTAGATGCTTTCTTGTAAAGCCTGTTGAAGTATATGGTACTTTAGAAGGTGTGAAGTCTCCATATGTTTCAATTAACTTCTGAATTAAGTAATACAATATCATAACATCATTTTCACAATAGCATTTTTCAATTGGTGTTAGCGGTGTTACTTTTGGTAAACGGATTTTTTTATAATCTAAATCACCGACTAATTTTTTAATCGGCAAGCCGTATACTTTAGGTATTTTTGCAAGTGATAAATTTGTCATAAAATAAGTGCAACGAAACATTATATTCCCTGTTTCACAAAAAATAACTTTATGAGGAGAAGTGCAAAACACTTTATTCCATTGAAAAAACTGTTGAATAAATGCAAATTCAAAAGAAAGATTATGCACCCATATGACAAATTTTTTACCGCCTGCCATTGTTGATATGTCTTTTAATGTCTGAACAAAAGATATAAAAACGTTCCAGTCATAATGATAAAAAGTTTTCCCATTGACATTAATCATGAAAATATACATGAAATTTGTTTTCTTATCTATTGTTGTTGTCTCAATATCAAATGTAATAATATCACGAAAGTATTTTGATTTTGCAGTAAATCCTTCTTCTGTTAGGTAATTAAATATTTTAGGTGTTAAAAGCTCCATATGGTGCTTTATACTTTTATATTTTGCTTTTGGTTTTTGATGATACTTTTCAATATGCCCTCTTAATTTACCACTTTTCATTAACATCTATAATTTCACCGCTTTCAATATCTTTCCATTGACCATTTCCAACAGCTTCAAACACTGGATTAAACTTTTCATTTATTAGTTTTTCTTTTTCTTCATTATCCCTTAAATCAAGATGCTCCGAAACAGTTAACAACATATCCCTGTATTGTTCTTCTTCTGATTTATCAGAATTAAAAATTTCGCTGATTTGGTCACTTGCTACAATTTCACGAATGAAACTGTCATTTTGATTTACAAGCTTAGCAAGTATTTTTTGATTTCTGTTTAAATGTTCAATAAACTGCTTTGTGTATCGGGGTTCTTTGAAGAAATTTTTAATATTTCTTTCACCTTCTGCATTTAATTGTGAAGGCGTTTCAGTAATATTAAAAAGACTTGCTAAATCAAGTGCTTTTCGTTGTAAAGAATGTTTAGTAAGTCCTTTTGAAGCACCTGTGAAAATTCCACCCCAACGATTTTGAAGTGTTTCAAATTCATTTAGTAATTCGGAAAAGTCAGCAAATTCACTTTTTCTTGTTCTTCTGATTTTTGTTTCAATTGTTTTCCAACCTTTTCTTAAATAGTCTTTTAATTCGTCAGTTGTCATATTGAATATTTCAGAAGGTGCTTTTATATACTTACTTTGTTTCACGTGAAACACCTACTTTCATTTGTTCCAATAACATTTTTTCAGCTTTCAAACACTTGATTTCTTTTTTCTGAAAATTTAGTATCTGTTGAAAAGTTGAAAAAGCCGTGCAAAACTTCTCACAACCAATATTTTTATTTTTACAATGTAAGCATTTGTTTTTCATTTTCTTCACTCCTCATAATTTTATCAATATCATTAAAAGTAAATTCTTTTTCATTCCAGAAGCTATTTTCAATAAGCTGTTTAATTCCTTCCCATTGATGTCTTTTTAAGTTCTTAAATGTCATATCTGTTCTTAACCCTGTTTCAGTATTTAAAGCCTGTATCATAAAATCGAAATAGCTTTCGAAAGCATAATTAATAACTTTCATGTTTTTTCCTTCTTTCATAAAATTATTTCTTTATTTTGAAAATCTTTAATCATAAATTGTATTAAACGTGTATCAATTTGCTTTTGTATGTACCTTATTAATAAGCATACACGTCTTTTAAATTCATCATAATTATCTGCCTTATAACAATATACAATTAGTGATTGCTTTATTGATACTTTCATTTTTGATAACCTCACTTTACATAATATCCTATATTATGGTATCTGTTTGAATTACTGTACCATGTAGAAATTTTTATACCGTCACCAAAACGCCCTTGATAATTTTCAATTTTATTAACTTTAGTTGACTGATAACCCTTTGAAAGTGAAATATGATGAAGGTGAAAACATTCACCTTCAACTTCAATTTCCATAGGAAAATTAAACGGACTATCTTCTTTTAATTCTTCATAACAATTATACTTTTTCATGGTTTATTCCTTTCTTACTTAACTTTTCTAAATGAAGATATTGTGATATCTCCATGAAATTCCTTTTTAGCTTTTTCAATAGCTTCTTTCTTGTTTTTAGCTTCAATCAGCTCCATGAAATTCCTTTTTAGCTTTTTCAATAGCTTCTTTCTTGTTTTTAGCTTCAATCAGATACTTATTGTTCTTCCATAAACCCGAACCATAAAAAGTGTACTTATTCATAATTAATAATCTCCCTTCATAATCATATCATATGCAATACAGCACATTAAATCACGGAATTTTATTTTTTCACACCAATTTAACATATTTTCTAACATGTTATCACTTCTAAACATCAATACTTTAAAAGCTAAATCCCATGTACTTTGCATGATAATTTCCTTTCTCACCGTATAGCCGATATGACAGCTTGTATATTTAAAATGTTTTACCACTACTTGTAAAGCAGTATGACTCAATTACTTCTCTATTATCATGCGCTTTTTCGTAATTTATAGCCTCTTGTAATTTCTTCATTGCACTTTTAGGGGTTTTATACCAACTTTGCCTATAGCCTCTTTGCGGATTTGACTCATTATAAGCATAGATTGTACCGTCTTCATTTTTAACTTTTAATATCCAACTAAAATTTTTTGCATTTGTCATAATAAAACCTCTTTCTGGACGGTTTAACCGTTCCTTTATTTTCTATATTTATTATACATCAATTTTCGTTTAAAATCATTATTATTGTATTACTAAACTGTAAATAATGTATTAATAAGTTAAAACAAAAGAAAAAGAGTGTTTCACGTGAAACACTCTTATAAAATAACACCTGTTGCAAAAGCGTTATAAATCATTTGTTTTTCTGTATCTGTAGGACTCATACCGCTATTGTTTACAACATCATCAACTCTTATATCACCCTGCGTTAATCCTGTAAAATCCCTGACTTTTCCGTTTTTTAAGCAGGCAAAACCAATAGTTTTCCCATAAACATCATTATCATAGTCTCCGATAACAGGGCGTTTTATCAACATTTTACATCTCATATCATACGCCTGCGATATATTACCGCTTGCAGTTGATATTGTTTTAAATGGTGCTTGCATATGTGACATTTCATAGTTTATTGTTTTACCTGTATTATTTGCATTTATGAAACTTGCAACAATACCAGCAGCACCTGCAACAGCCGCTCCAATTCCCCCTGTTGCAATTCCTACACCAATTCCAATTGCACCGCCCACAATTCCCCAACCTAAAGCGGAATTGCTTTTTTCTCTTGACCTTGACAGCGAATACATTTGACTATCAAGTGTAGCACTCTGTAAACCGCTTAACGGTAAATCAATAGCACAATTGCCACTTGTTGTCTCAATAACATCATCATTACAAATAACAAATGCGGTGCACGCTCCTGTTATTAAGTCAACAAGTAATGATATTTTTATGTCATATCTGTAAGCATATGCACACGGTATTTCAACATTTCCGCAAAACGGAATTGATATGTTACACTTTGTGTATGGTTCATAATCCCTAAAATCATCGTAAATAGGATATAAAGTATTATTATTGGAGCGACTAAAGACAAAATCAAATTGCTGTACACTATACGCAAGAGGATAAGCTTGTATGTTTGTTTGATATGCTCCTATCTTAATAGGCTGTACAGGTCCTTGTGGAATATATGGCTCACAGGGGAATTTTTTTAAGCTGATAATACAGTCTATAACATTTGATGTTAAAAAGTAACGTTGGTTATAATTTTCAATATTATCATCAGTAGGAGCTTGTGTAACTGCATTATAAGCCTCTTGCGCTAAAGCGTCAACTTGTGCCTTACTCAATACATATGACTTTGTAAATGCGCCTGTTGCGGCCTGTGGATAAAACAGCGTATTATTTACATAATTTGTATTATCGGCAGTTTTATAATCATATGGACTTTCACGAATACTATTCCAATTAGCTTGCGCGCTTTCGGCTGTTCTTTCGCCTTTTAGATATTCACCGTGAGTTATTCCATCACTATCAAGAACACCGATATACATATTATCGTCTGTAAAGGAACCTGTATTTGCAACGTTGATATCATCAGTAAAATATAAGCCGTATTGTGCACAAGCTTTTAAACACATTTCTTTAAATTCGTTTACATTCTGCGATGTTACATGATAAGAGACACGCCATATATTAGTATCTTGTGTAATTTCAAAGTTGTTATCGTTTGAGAAGTCACCAAAGCAAATAAAATTATTATAGCCGTAATTGATTGTCTCTAATGCTGAAAATAAAAGAGGAAAAGAACTATCAGTATTAGAAAGTAAACTATTATATCTATAACAATTATCAATGTATGTACTTTCAAACGGTTCTAATATTGAAGGACTCATTAAAAAATCAGCCGTCAATAATGGCGTTGACCTTGTGAACGTTGTTTGTTCCTGCTCATAATTAGAAATTCGTGGTTCTGCAAAAACACGTTCAACATATGGATTATTTGCATACAAATTGTTAGACAAATAATCATGTAATGAAAAATTAGTAACTGCTCCGTTTTGTGTAGATTTGCAGGAAACATAAATACATAACACTATATTTTGTGGTTTAAAATCTGCCACTGGCTGGACCCAGTTATTTGCATTTCGCTGGCTATCTCCAGCTTTATCCCATGCACCTAAGTCAAAAGTATTTGAACTGTCATACATTGTAAAAGCCGCTGATATATCCCAGTAATTGTTATATACTGACGGTATCGTATTTATAAAATAATTTGTGACACGATTTGTCTTATTCTCATTTGTTATAGTGCCATTATTACCATGATAGTAAATTAGATTAGAAAAAGGACACTCTTTACCTATACCACAAAAAGATATGGATTTATCTATACCACTATCATATGACAGTTTACCATTAGTCACTGCTGTTCCTAAATTATAACCATTTCCAAAATTTACAACTTTAAGCTGATTAATATTCTCAGTAAAATAAACCCATGAGCTTGGCTGACCATAGATATCATAATTAATCATTTGTTTGTACACCTCCAATGCAAGTTAATACATAACAATAATCGTGATATGGTGATAATTCATCATTTACTGCAACAGTTTGTGTTATTGTTTCATCATTTGGAAGAATAGGAAATTTATTATCGGGAATTTTTGAAGGTTTTCCAATACCTTCATTTCTCAACACCGTAATATCGCATTTCTGCAAATAATCTATCCAACTTGTTACACTATCCACAGTGCAGATAAATTTTATCTTTTTTCCGATATCTGAAACTTTTTCAAGAATTTTATAATAACGTTTATACAAGTCAATATAAATGTAGTTTGCTTTCAAATAATTTTCCGAATAATCAATTATAACAGTTGGTTCTAATTCGTTTATCGGTGCTGTTGGGGTTGCATTAACATCATTTTCAATCGTTTGAAACGTCTTTTTTGCTTTTATAGGGTTGTCACTTGTTAAAAGTAAATCAATCAACATTCAAATCACTCCAATAATTCAAAGTCATTTCCTGTAAAAACTTCTCTTTGAAAAGTTTCAAGAAATTATAATTGGCTCTTAAATAAATTTCTTTTTCAATTAAATCTTGTGGATTATTTCCATTGTTACCTGAAATTGTTTCACGTGAAACATTTACTTTGTTACCTGTTATTGTTTCATTTCCATTATCTAATGAAACATTTTCCCCATTGTAACCTGTTGTTATTTTATTTCCTTTTTCTGTTTCACCTTCTTTTACTTCATCAGTTATTATTGTTGTTTTATCAAAAGAAGGTGTCTTATCATAGCTTTCAAGCCTTCCCTGTGAAGCATTTTCGTATGTAGTTGTATAATGTTCATTGTTGACTTCATCGTAACTTTCAGTGGTTTTTCTTATGCCGTTAATAACATCATTTCTTTTTATATCTGCTTCTTTTTCTGCAAATGTTTTAGTTGTAGTTACATTTTTATCTGCTAAAATATTGTATGTAGTCACAAGAGAATTATATAAATTTTTGAAATTTTCCCTATTTTCCATGTACCAATATTCAATTAAAGAAATATTTAAATCATTATCAATAACAATGTTGCCGTGTGACCATTTCAAAAGCTTATCAACTTCTTCAAAATTGATACTTTCAAAATCTGTAACAAGTGTATTAATTAATGAAAATAATTTATTATTTTCAAATATCTGTTTTAGTACCTTCATCATTAACACCTTCTTTCACTTTGTTTTCAGTCTGTACACCTTCTTCATTGTCATAATCAATATTACAAATAACTTTTACATTATTCCCTGTATGCTCATTGAAATTATTCCAGTCCATTTGGCGCGTTTTGTGCATATTTGCAATATTACACTTTAACAATACATTATTTGCATTTACTTCACTTGTTATCTGTCTTTCTCTTTTTTCATTCGCTTTTTTAATTCCTATTTCTTCAAAAAATGAACAAAGTATATCATTTCTTACGTCCCACAATTTTATATTTTCGCCCTGTGAATGATTTTTAAATTCATGTTGTATCATTGAAAAACCTTTATTAACAATGGTGTGCATTTTACCATTATATTTATCAGTCAAATAGTCTTCAATCGCTTTTCTGTTACTTTCCCCGATAGCTTCGAAAAATTCATCATCACGACTATTAACTAACTGCGCTATAAATGATAAATCAGCGTGACTCAAAAATGTCGCATATCTTTGTATCATTGGTAACAACGGATTTTTTAATTTTGTGTTTCGTATAATAAATGCACTTTCATTTATTTTTCTTTTACCAAAATGTAACGGTGTTGCAAAATTAATATCTGTAAATTCGTCATAATAATCAGTTAAACCAAATAATCCTGTTTCGGGCGGTATAGTCCATTTGCCATTAGACAGTTTAATTACCGCACAATATCCCTTTAAAAACGCTGTTATATCGGGTTCGTGTTCCGGAATTTCAGCAGGCAAATTTTCTAATGTGAAAATGCACATACAGTGCTGTAAAAGTTCATCAACCCAAAAACGATAAGAAGGAACAAATTCCATGTTAAACTGCGTTAACTTATCAAAACGTTCCCAGTACGTATTTAAAAACATTTTATCACCTCTTTATAAATAAAGGGCGGTTTTTAGCCGCCCTTTTAAGTCATTCCCCTTCATTTTCGGGGGCTGTAAAATCATTTTCAGCAATATAAAACACCATGCCAATATCATTTCTGCGAATAGCCATTCCAATATCTGCTTTATGATACCAATTATTACACTCACAAGCACCATTATACTGTGACTTTGTTCTAATATTATCTATCATAGTCATCATTCTACCGCTTGAATAAATATGTGCAATAATTCCCGACTGTTCAACAGTGATATCACCATTAGTAACCTTTATACTTGACTTTTCATCAAATGTTCCAGACACGCCCATGCCCTGCCAAGCTGTAACTTCTTCGAACTGTGGAAGCTTTACAAGTTCATTGTGAAAAGTGTCCGCTTCGAGATAAAATCCCATATCAGACGCAAACTGTGACAGCATATGAATAGTGTAGTTATCGCCGAGTTCAACTTCTGCACCGCCAACATTATAAAGCTTAGTAAGTTCGTAAGCATCTTTAAGCTTATTTTTAATAAATGAACCGACAAACTTTAAAAATGCGGGATTTCTGCGACAAGTATTAACAGTAATACTTGTATCACCTGTTTCATTTCTGTATGCTGTATAAACATTAAATGCTGTCAGTTTAGGTGTTGCTCCTGTTGTAGCCATTAATGACTGTGCCATTGCTGTACACTCACAAAGAGCGTCCGTGTCATTCAATGCTTTTGTCATACCATCGTACATATCTTGAAAAATCATGCCTAAAAAATTAGCCATTTCTTCTTCACTGTGAAATCCTGTTCTTAACTGATAATCATAAGTAACCTTATCAACTTCCCAGCCGGATATAACCTTATAAATCGTTCCTTCAAACTGTGTATCATCTTTTAGAAGAATAGTAAATGGATTTACCTGCTCGTCCCATGAATTATTTTTCTTAGCTCTTGCAATAGCTGTTCGCTCATATTCAAGAACTGCAATACCAAAATCAATTGGAGTGCGTTCAATACCTCTTGTTCTTCTTCTAATAGCTTGATAATGTGTTGTAATTCTGCCTAATACATCACGTATACCTTTATAAAAAGCATCAAAAATATCATCATTCTGAGAGTCAATAATTTTAGTACCTAAAGAAATAAAACTTGAAGTATCTTTGACGGTTAAAGCTGTACCACCTACAGACTCATTTGTAATGGCGTTAAGTAAATTATAAATCTGATTATAAGTAGCCATTTAATCACCTTCCTTTTTAGTATCATCTTCAATTGGCTTTTCAATCGGTGCATTATCCTCAATTGGTTTTTCAATTGGTTCATTCTTCAAAGTATCTTCAACAGATTTAGAAGCAGAAGTTTTTTTCACTTCTGCTTCTTTTGCTTCTGTTTCGGATATCTTTGAAAATGCTTCAAAAATATCATATTTCATATTACAGCACCTCAAATGTTATGAATGTACCACCGTCATACTCTCTTTCAACAAACATAATCTTAATAGTATTATTATCTGTTGGAAGTGAGTCATAAGCTTTAAGCAGGTTATAAGCACTTACAACGCCTGTTGCAATACTTGCATAGTGCTTGTTATCAGTATCAATAAAATGTATAACGTTCTTCTCCTCATCACGAACCTTGACAATTGCCTTTACTTCAATTTCTGTTCCTGTAACTTCTGAAACATTGATTGACTCACCATTTAAAAGATTAAACATTTCCTTCTTATTCATAATTAAAACCTCTTTTCTTAAAATCCACTTTTTTCAATTAAATTGACTATGTACTTTTTGTTATTAATTGTTAATTCGCCCGAAATTGTTTCATGTGAAACATTTTCTTTTGGTTTGTAACCGTCATTATAAACACCTTTTGCATTAGGTATACCCGAAATAATGCTTACATTTAAATCATTACCCTTTGCAAACTGTTTTCTAATGCAATAATGACAGTGTGAACCCTGTTCATTATCGGGTATTGTATAGCCTGTGTGTCCTTCAACCCCTATAACGTCAGTAATTCTAACATTATCCCCTGCTTTTACTTTTATTTCTGATAAATGACCAAAATAATAATAAAAACCGTCTGCATTGGACTTGATACAAACATACATTCCGAAACCTTCTTTTTCATTGGTTGAATTTTGCCAACCTGCAAAAATAACTTTTCCTGTTACAGTCGAATGTATTTCTTTGCTATCAATTCCAACTAAATCTAAGCCATCATGATTTGCACTATACAAATTCGTGACTTCAAAATTTCCCATATACGGACTATTCATTTTTTTCACCCCCTTTTAAATAAAATAGCAGTTCTTTCATTACATTTGTGTTATTGTCTAATGATTTTCTAATTTCTTCTATTTCCTTGCTATGTTTACTATCACGTTTGATGATGTACCATGCCAACGCAACACAACACGCTATCGGAAAGCCTAAATTAGAAATTAATGTGGTTAGTGTGTCCATTGTATCACCGCCTTAATTATATTATACTCATTTTTTGAAAAATAGCAATGC